>Ga0180732_1000627_pt1 | contig 27885 bp, 18 predicted proteins | sample KR11_01MetaG_FD_148674 | JGI IMG/M metagenome (GOLD analysis project Ga0180732, IMG submission 148674) | Groundwater microbial communities from the Olkiluoto Island deep subsurface site, Finland - KR11_0.1 MetaG | ecosystem: Environmental > Aquatic > Deep subsurface > Groundwater | place... | reverse complement strand
TTTGACATAGGATTTTTTGAACCTGATGAAGAAAGAATCGTCCAGGTAATAAACAGCATACAAAGTGAAGCTAAACATATTGATATTCAGAACAAGAGCTTTGAACAATATCTGGAAAATCTAAAATTAAAATCCGACAATGACAAATTGCTGGCTGATGCAATTTTAGACTCTAAGGCAAAAGTGGTGCTTGGATATTTTTTTCATATGAGCCCAGCAGAATCAGGGCATTTTGATGAAAAAGATATGCGCATTCATCAAAAAAATATCAGTGGTTCTAAGTACAAATTTGTCCGTTATTCATCCGGCAATGCCTATAACGCCCCCTTGATAGAAGCGAACATGCCTCAGTCCAACATTAAGACAATCTCAGAAGCAACTAAATACTCCGGTTATTTCAATATGATATCGGACACTGATGGTGTTGTGCGGTGGATGCCTGCTGTTTTACGATTTAATGACAACCTGTATGCTCCTTTATCTTTAATCGCTGCCGGCGCCTATCTGGATGAACCCCTTTCATTTAAAATAGCTGAATATGGTGTAGAAAGGCTGCAGTTAGGAAAGACAGCTATACCTACAGATGCACTTGGACGAGTTCTTATCAACTATCGAGGAGGAGAGAAAACTTTTCCCCATATACCGGTTACAGACATACTGAAAGATAATATCCCCCCAAATGCCCTTAAGGACAAGATAGTATTGGTAGGAGCAACAGCCGTAGGCATATATGATCTGCGTGTAACTCCTCTTGAAAGCGTCTTCCCGGGGCTGGAAATACATGCAAATTTCGTTGACTCTATTCTGTCAAATGACTTTTTGTTTTATCCTGCATGGGCTCCATTATTTGATATAACAGCTATTATTGTTGCCGGCCTGCTGATAGGAATTGCACTTCCACGAACAGGAGTAATAACAGGTGCTTTGTCTGCCCTAACCCTGTTCACAGGTTATATATTATTATGTCAATATATGTTTTCAGAAAAAGGTTATATACTAAATCTTGTTTATCCGCTGTTAGTTACGGTTTTGGTATATGTCAGTATTACTGCGTACAAATATCTTGTTGAGGCAAAACAGAAACGGTTTGTCAAAAATGCATTTTCAACCTATCTTGCCCCTTCAGTTGTTAAGCAGTTAATTGACTCCCCTGAAAAACTTGTTTTAGGAGGGGAGCAGCGTGTAATTACTGCATTTTTCTCAGATGTTCAGGGGTTTACAAGTATCTCCGAATCACTTACACCTCATGAACTGGTCGAATTATTAAACGAATTCTTAACAGAAATGACTGATATAATTTTAAACAATGAAGGAACTGTGGATAAATTTGAAGGTGATGCTATCATTGCTTTTTTTGGAGCACCTAATTATCTCGAAAATCAAGCTGAAGTGGCCTGCAAATCCTGTGTTGAAATGCAGAAAAGACTTGCTGAGCTACGCATAAAATGGAAAGAATCAAATAAACCCGAGCTCAAGATGCGAATCGGTCTTTGCACAGGGTCTGCTGTTGTAGGAAATATGGGCTCAAAAAATCGTATGGACTATACCATGATGGGGGATACGGTTAATACTGCAGCAAGACTGGAAGGAGTTAATAAAATTTATGGAATATATACCCTTATCAGTGAAACAACTTATGAGTCAGGCGGCAAAGGGTTTTTAACAAGGGAAATAGATTCCATAAAAGTAGTTGGGAAAAAAGAACCGGTCAGCATTTATGAGCTTATTGGATTTTCTGATGACAATAATGAAAAAATGCAAAAGATAACTGGTCTTTACTCAAAAGGACTTAACGCATACAGAAACAGGAATTGGGAAAAAGCTGTTGAGTTTTTTAAAGATGTACTGGAAGTTGCTCCAGATGATGGACCCAGCATAACCATGCTGGCACGATGTAAAGAATTTATTTTAAATCCTCCTGAAAAAGACTGGGATGGTTCGTTCAGTATGAAAACAAAATAGATACAGCTTACAGGCGCAGAATATGCTTAAAATGAAAAAACTATCTAAAATAAGTCTGCTTATATGTTTGTGTCTGGCCACTTTTCCGTCGTTTGCAGGGGCAAACCGGCAAGTAGCCGGCACTGTAACATTTATGATGGGAGATGTGTTTATTTCTCATGACAAAACCACCTGGGTTAATGCGGATTTTGACATGAAAATCCATCAGAGAGATCAAATCAGGACAGGAGCGGAATCGCGCTGTGAAATTACACTTGAAGACGGATCTATAGTCAGGATGGAAGAAAATTCTCTCCAATGTTTTGAAAAAGTTGAAACAACCAGCAGCTCAAGAAAATCTTCAATATTCCTTTCTGCTGGTAAAATCTGGGTAAATGCCCGTAAAATCGTTTCAAAAAATGATAGTTTTCAGGTTCGAACGGATAAAGCAGTATGTGCGATACGAGGGACGCAATTCAGGGTTGATACTGGCAGCAACCACACACGGATTAGTGCTTACGGCGGCGAAGTGGCAACATGGAGCGCTTTATTTGACAGGGCAGATAAAGATGCCGCTATATCAAAACCTTATCCTGTAGCTGGACCGGATCCCGTATCCATGGAAAAGTGGGTAGAAATTGTAAAAGCCTTTCAGCAGATCACAATAGATGCCAAGGGAGGATATGAAAAGCAGGATCTGGACATTGAGAGTCTCTCGGAAGATGCCTGGACAATCTGGAATATGACCCGCGACAGCTCAACCAGTATCCATCCATAAATAGCCTGGTAACAGTTTGGCCACTGGAGAATAAATGGTGAAATCTCGCCGCCCGCCATACAGAAAATATATAACAATTCTCTCTCTTGCCCTTGCAGGTTTTTCCGTTCTTTTTGTCTCCACAATGTTAAAAGGAGTAGTCTTCAATATACTCACACAGCTCGATAATACTTTTTACGCGCAGTTTTTGTTGATCAGGGAACGGCTTAAAGAAGATAAAAAAGCCACTTACAGCGATGTCGTTATAGTCGGAATCGACGACAGGACGCTCAACAAGCTCGGCGCCTACAATCCTCTAAAATATCGCAGGTATCATATTAATCTGCTTGAAAATATCCTTAAAGGGCAGCCTTCGGCAGTGGTTTACGATATCCTTTTCGGAGATCCTCACGATGATCCTGAAGTCGACCGGGAACTTTCCCTGACCATGAAAAAAGGACCTGTATTTTCAGTGTGTTTTGGATCGAATTATGATCGATCAGGCGGTATGTTCGAACCGTTTGCCTATAAAGTCCCGGAAGGCCTGAGCATGAAACTTGCGGATGAAAACGGCTTCGAGTTAATGTCTCCTGTTGTGCTTGGCTCTCTAAAAAGCGTCGGCCTTGCAAATGCATATCCGGATAATGATGGATTATTAAGAAGGATGCCGATCTTTTTCAAAGTAAAAGACGGGCTCTATCCAACCATTGCACTTGAGGTATTCAGAAAAACAAGAGGAATCCCCCGCGGCGAGGTTCTAATTAAAAACGGCAGGATAGAGGCAGGCGGAACAGTAATTCCCGTTGATGGGCATTGCAGAGCATATATTAACATCGACAAAACGCACAGAATAAGGGAGATGTCTTTTTACGACGTCTGGGCAGGCCGTGTACCGGACCGTTTCTTCCATGATAAAATTGTATTCATAGCCGCTGCCGCCACAGGACTTGGAGATAACAAACTGGTTCCGTTATACGGATATATTAGTGGCGTCAAGATTCATGCGAACCTGTTTCTGAACATGGTCTACAAGAATTTTATTTATGAGATTTCCGGGAAAAATTACTATGTTTTAATATTTTTTGCCTCTTTTTTTTACACCTTGTTTTTTTACAGCCGCCATGAATTATCACCCATAAAAAGATTGATGGATTATATCTCAACTGAGTCATTGACAACCAGGTTCGGCAACGCTCTCATTAAAATGCCGCTTGCTGATAGAATTTATAAAACATTCGGATCCAAATGTAACAGGAGCTACGCTCTGAGTCTGTTTTTCCTCCTGTTTTCCGAAACCCGAAAGCGCATTCAACCCCTTCTTTTTCAGCTTGTTTTGCTTTATTTAGCGCTTTTTTTAATTTTCTATTATTTCAACGTGGTTATCAAGCCGTCTGCTCTTTTGATACAGGTATTTATTTCCTATGTGATTGTTTCGGAATTTAAAAGGATAGATTTCAGCAAGATAGCGCCCTGTCGGGCGAACTCTTAGCTGATAAGATTATGAGCCACGAACCGTTCGTCATAGATTGACAGGTAACATCTCAATAAATCTGGGTAATAACTACTGGATTCCAGCCTTCGCTGGAATGACAGGCGCTTACCCCCAATCGTCATTCCCGCGAAAGCGGGAATCCAGGGAATAGTTGCAAAGCATGATTTGCCTCAACTTAAAAAAACCGGTCTCAATTTTTCTTCTTTGCCTCTTATGCCTGTTTTTTCTTTGCATGGAAAAAGCAGCTATCGGCGCATACAATGATGCTCAAGGTTTCAACACATCTGCCGAATTCTTGAACAGGGGAATGTATCTGGAAGCTGTCGGCACATACCAGGAAATTGCCGTCTATTCGGATAATTTCAATAACAGAGCGAGAGCTTTATTGTTTATGGGGACTACTTACAGCCTTTACCTTGATCAGTATGATGCTGCCTTAAAAGAGTTCGAAAATGTCATGAAAGTTTATCCGGGCAGTCCGGCAGCAGAAGACGCTCTTTTTAACAGCGGAATGGTCTTATATGAAAAGGATGAATTTAAAAAAGCTTATGAGTTTTTTAAACAATACATGGCAAAATATCCCAATGGCATGCGCAGGCAATCCGCAGAAGTATGGGCTGACAGCGCAAAGGCTCAGATGTCACAAATCCGGGAACCTGAAGAGATTGCTTCGGTTCCTTTATATAAGAGGGATGTTGAGGATACAATTATAAGAGTTTTGATTAAAAACAGAGCTGAAAAAATTACCATTTATTCAGAGCAAAACATCTCGTTGTATAATCCATTTTCAAAGAAAATGATTTATCGCAGCACAGGCCCTGTAACCTTCACAAAACAGGGGGAGCAGCTTGCGGCAAATGACCTGAAGCTTGATCTTCATATGTGTATGGTCAAAACCGACGGCAAAACTATTATGGTTGATAATCGCAGATTCAGAGGCGATCTCACTATATTAGCTGATTCAAAATCGCTGTCTGTTATTAATAATATTCCGGTTGAACAGTATCTTTATGGTGTCGTGCCAAAAGAAATGCCGCCTAACTGGGCAAAGGAAGCCCTGAAAGCTCAGACAGTAGCTGCCAGAACATATGCTCTTTATATTAAAGATAAAAGCGCCGACAAGCCATATGATGTGGAATCAACCACGACATCGCAGGTATATGGAGGATTTGACTCTGAAAAAAAGGAGTCAAATCTGGCGGTTGATGAGACACGTGGTCAGGTAATCACCTATGATGGAAAACTTATTGTCGCCTATTTTCATTCAAGCAGCGGAGGGCATACCGAAGATTCAAAAAATGTATGGAGCGCTGATTTGCCGTATCTTAAAGGGATTCCTGACAGTTTTAGCGCAAATATTCCAAATGGCGAATGGAGGTTTTTTGTTTCATATAATGACATGCAAAATTGTTTGAACAAGTACGGACTGAATATTGGACAGATCAGTGGGCTCAGTGCCGGCGGAAAGTCTCGATCAGGACGTTTACTGGGAGTAAGGGTTATTGCAAAGAACGAGACAACCGAACTAAAAAGCAATAATTTCAGAATAAAGGTTGGAGCGACCGAGTTGAAAAGCACACTTCTAAAAATAACTCCAAATCATGACGGCATTCTTTTTACAGGCAAAGGTTACGGTCATGGAGTCGGCATGAGTCAATGGGGCGCCAATATGATGGCCCAAAAAGGGTTCGATTATCAGGATATTTTAAAGCATTATTATCAATCTGTTAAAATAGTGGCTCTAAGCAGCCACTAAGTCACAAAGGCACAAAAGGCCTTTAATTTTAAAGCGTTATCAAAAAAGAGACTGCCGCCGATGCAACCACATGAAATAATAAAACAGATCCCGATTTTTAAAACATTAAGCGATTCTGATCTAAATGACCTTGTTGATTCGCTTCGCCTGAAACCCCTGAAACAGGGGCAGACCCTTTTTTGGAAAGGTGATGAAGGAACCGCTCTCTATATCGTGAAAAGTGGAACAATTAAAATTGTACTTCCGTCAACAGAAGGCGATGAAATTATTGTTACAATGTTTTCAGAAGGGGATTTTTTTGGAGAAATGGCCCTGCTGGACGGAGAACCCAGATCTGCAGACGCTGTTGCAATAGAACCATCTGAAGTATTTATCCTCAGCAGAGCAAACTTTCTGTCATTTCTACAGGCAAATGTTGATGCTATTAAATCGATTCTTTCCCTGCTCTCGAAAAGATTGCGCAGAACAGATGACATGCTGGAAGACACCTGTTTTTTGAATGTTTCAGCAAGACTTGAAAAAAAATTAATAGAACTCGCAGAATCTCACGGACAACAAAAAGACAACAAAATCCTTATCGACCTTTCTTTAACACAGAAAGAGCTCGGCGATATGGTCGGAGCAACAAGGGAAAGCATTAACAAGGAGCTTAAATCATTGCGAAAACAGGGGCTGATAATAATTGAGGAAAGCAGAATCCAGATACTCGACATATCTCGCCTGAAAAGCAAAATTTTTTGATTTCGGCCATACCTAATAGTGTAGTGAATTTCATATCCATCATGTGACCTATTTCATTGTAATTTGGGTGGTAAATAAGATTAAATTGAAATATGCTCCAAGTATTGCACGATAAATCCACTTCGATTGATTATAATAGCAGTATCCATCAAAACTTAATCATCTTCGCTCAATAACCTTGGAAAGGAGAACATATTATATGCTATCCATTAAATCAAAAACAGGAAGAATAAATGTGGTAAGAATAGTCGCGCTGGTGTTTGTGTTTATTATATCGTCTTCGTATGCCTATGCCTCGCAATCTACCATTACAGAGGCCGAGGGCTATGCCTGCATGGGTGAAGACAGGTCAAGGAGACAGACAGAACAGGCTGCGCTGGACGCCGCAAAGAGAAACGCAATAGACTTTGCATCGACCTACATGACAAGCGAAACGCATGTCAAGAACTTTGAACTTGAGAAGGATCTAGTATCTGCATATGCAAATGCCACAGTAAAAATCATTAAGGAACTCGAGAAGAGCTGGTACAAAGATGTGAACGCGGGGAATTGCTTTAGGGTAAAAATTAAGGCCGAGGTGATACCTGATGAAAAGGCAATGGAGAAAGTCTCTAAAAGAAAGGATGTTGCCGACGATCCATCTGCCCCGCTCCATGTCCGGCTCTGGACGGATAAAAAGGAATATGAGCGTGGCGATAGAATGAGAATCTACATAAAAGGGAACAAGCCTTTCTATGCCCGTGTCATATACAAGGATACTGCCGGGGAAATGGTTCAGATCCTGCCCAACCCATACAGAAATGAAAACTATTTCCAGGGGGGAGTTATATATGAGATACCGTCGGGCAACGACAGATTTGATCTGGAGATAAGCCCTCCATTCGGCGAGGAAAATATATCGGTATATGCAAGCACATCACCGCTGGGCGATATAGACCTTCACTCTCAAGGGGGAGTCTATTTTGTCAAAACAAAGGCAAAGGACATAGGCGTAAGAACAAGAGGAATAACACTAACCGGAGAATCAACCGACAAAAGCGGCTATGCCTCTGAATTCTATGAGGATAAAGCTGAAGTTAAAACAAGGTCTGCGAAATAAGCGACATGAGGCAAAAAACTCAGCGATCTCTGTGGGCTGTGAGAGGAAAAAGCGTGGAGGTGAAATGTGCATAAAACAAACTTTGCTTTGAAGATGCTGGCAGTGGTTTTTGCTGTCCTCGTAATTTCAAATCCTGCAATGGCCGATGAAAAGCCCGAGATATTCGCGCAGTTAGGTCATTCAAATATTATTCTTTCAATCGCCTTTTCGCCTGACGGGAAATACCTGCTCTCGGGCAGTGCGGATAATACCATCAAACTTTGGGATGTGGCCACGGGCCGTGAAATCAGAACCTTTACCGGCCATACCGCTGCGGTTGAATCAATCGCCTTTTCGCCCGACGGTAAACACATAATTTCAGCCGGCTGTTATGATAAGTCACTTAAGCTCTGGGAAGTGGCCACGGGTAAGGAAGTCAGGACCTTTCTCGGTCATCAGGACAAGGTTAATGAGGCTGCCTTCTCGCCCGACGGTAAATATATAATTTCCGGCGGCGGTAATTCTTTTCGTAATAAAGACTTTGCCCTCAGACTCTGGGAGGCAAATACGGGCAAGGAAATCCGGACCTTTACCGGACATGATAATGATATCTCCGACATCGCCTTCTCGCCGGACGGAAAGTATATTGCTTCAGTGAGTGTTCGGACCATCAAGCTTTGGGAGACAGCCACCGGCAAGGAGATAAAGACGTTTGCAGAGGAAAAAGAGTTCGTTAAATCAATCGCCTTTTCCCCTAACGGTCAATATATACTTTTGGGAAGCAGTGATAAGATGCTCAGGCTTCTGGATGTAGCCAGCGGAAGTGAGATAAAGACCTTTACCGGGCATGAAGATTATATCAGCTCAGTGGCCTTTTCGCCCGACGGGAAATATGCGCTTTCCGGGAGTTCAGATAAAACCCTTAAGCTCTGGGAAGTATCCACGGGTAAAGAGGTAAGAACCTTTACCGGCCATACAGAAAATATTACCTCGGTCGCCTTTGCGCCTGACGGAAAGCATATCGCCTCGGGAAGCTACTATAATCTCAAGCTCTGGGATATGGCCACAGGCCGGGAGATCAGGACCTTTAGCGGATATACCGATAAGCTTAGGTCCGTGGCCTTTTCACCTGACGGGAAATATGTAGTTTCCGGGAATTATGCCTATCCGATTATGAAGCTCTGGGACGTGGCCGCGGCGCGGGAAATCAAGGCCTTTGGCGGACATAAAGACTATATTACCTCGGTCGCCTTTTCGCCAGACAATAAATATGTGCTTTCCGGGAGTGCGGACAAGACCCTTAAACTCTGGGATATAGCTACCGAAGAGGAACTAAAGACCTTTACCGGGCATACTGAAATGGTTTTATCAGTTGCCTTTTCACCCAATGGCAAATATGCGCTTTCCGGCAGTGGAGATAAGACTCTTAAGCTTTGGGATGTAGCCAGCGGAGATGAGATAAGGACTTTTACCGGGTACGAAAATTGTGTCTGGTCGGTCGCCTTCTCACCCGATGGTAAATATGCGCTTTCCGGCGGTGGGAACATCATTGGTACTACTGACTTTGCCCTCTGGCTCTGGAAGATAAAATCAGGTGAAAAGGTAAGAGTTTTTACCGGTCATAAAGGCGTGGTTTGGTCAGTGGCTTTTTCCCCTGACGGCAAGTATATTGCCTCGGGAAGCTACCAGACTATCAAGGTCTGGAATACCAAGACCGGCCGGGATATCAAGACCTTTGTTGTCAATAACCATAAATATTTTCAGTCAGTAGCCTTCTCCCCCGACGGCAAGTATTTGCTTGCGGGTAGCGATGATAAGAGCGTGAGGCTCTGGGATATAGGTACCGAGCAAGAGATAAAGACTCTGTTCGGACATGAAGGTGATGTTCGCTCCGTGGCCTTCTCGCCCGACGGCGAGTTCGGGATTTCCGGAGCCTTGGACGGGACAGTCGCTTTCTGGAACATTGCCGGCGGCAAAGAAATAGTCAAATTCATCAGTTTCAAGAATGATGAGTGGATTGCCATTACGCCCGAGGGTTTTTATAACTCCTCGGCCAATGGCGACCGGCACCTCAATGTCCGTATCGGCAACAATGTCTACGGCATAGACCAGTACCGTTCTGTTTTCTATAAGCCTGAAGTCGTGGAAGCCGCCCTGCGTTTAGGTGATAGCCAGCAGGCCATTACCCAGGTGCTGGGTAGTGACAAACAATCCGTGACCGTGGCCACCATGCAGGGTATCGAGCCGCCGGTTATCACCATTAAATCGCCCCAGGACAATAAAAAGATTACGGGCGAGAATACCCAGCTGGCGCTAGAGGTCAAAGACCGTAACCATCCGCTTAAGAAAGTCTCGGTCTATGTCAACGGCCGGACCGCCTCAGAGGGAACCCGCGGTATCAGCGTCGTTGCCACGACCGGCGCGATTAAACTGGCCGAGGGTCAGAAGACATTGACCACCAGTATCCCGGTTACCCTGGAAAGGGGAGAGAATGTCATAGAAGTAATTGCTTTTAACGGATTCGCGGAGGCCAAGAAAACCATTCGTATCTATTCAGAAGCCGAGCAAACGCTTAAACCCGAAGAGGTGATACTGCCCAACCTCTGGATACTGGCCATCGGGGTTAATCAATACCAGGATAAAAAGATAAACTCCCTGGATTATCCGGCCGACGATGCCCAGGGCATCGTCAAAGCCTTTACCGGCCAGAAAGGCAGGTTATTCAGGGATGTAAAGAGTTTGGTCCTCAGTGACCACAGCTCTACCAAACCAACCTATGAAAATGTTATCGATAACCTGGAATACCTCAGCCAGGCAGGCAGTAATGACGTCGTGGTCCTCTTTATTGCCGGGCATGGTATAAATGATGATCGAGGTAATTATTATTTCCTGCCTTGCGATACGGTTCTCGAAAAAGACGGAAGCATAAAGAAATCAAAAGCTATCTCATGGCAGGCTATTAAAAATGTCTTGGACCTGCCGGCCAAGAAACTGGTATTTGTCGATACCTGTCATGCCGAAGGGGCCGGTGGCAAAAAGACCAGAGGTGTTGATAATAATCGATTAGTAAAAGAACTGCAGGATGCCAACGCGGTTATCTTTACCTCCAGCCGAGGCAAAGAGCTCTCCCAGGAATCGGACCAGTGGAAGCACGGCGCCTTTACCTATGCTATTATCGAAGGCATCAGCGGCAAGGCCGACCTGATTAAGGACAATAAGATTTCCATGAAGGAGCTTGATACCTATGTTTCCGAGACCGTGCCTCAGATTACCAACGGTGCCCAGCATCCGATTACCATCACGCCTGACGGCTATGTCAATTTCCCGGTGGCGCTGATAAAATAAAAGGAGGTATCGAATGAAAAAGATAATTATCAGTCTCTGTTTGGTGCTGGGGTTTGCCATGCTAACCTTGGCTCAGGATAAGCCTGCCTCGTCGGCAGACAGGCCCGAGATATTCCCGCAGTTAGGCCATTCAAATATTATTCTTTCAATCGCCTTCTCGCCTGACGGAAAATACCTGCTCTCAGGCAGTGCTGATCATACCCTTAAACTCTGGGACGTGGCCACGGGCCGGGAGATCAGGACCTTTATCGGTCATACAGCTCAAGTTGAATCAATCGCCTTTTCGCCCGACGGAAAATACATCATTTCAACCGGCCGTTATGACAAGTCGCTTAAGCTCTGGGAGGTAGCCACGGGTAAAGAGGTCAGGACCTTTCTCGGTCATAAAGACGAGGTTAACGAGGTTGCCTTTTCGCCCGACGGCAAATATATAATCTCCGGCGGCGGCACTTCTTATAAGAATAAAGACTTTGCCCTCAGGCTCTGGGAGGTAAATACCGGTAAGGAAATCAGGACATTTACCGGCCATACAGATGAGATTAAATCAGTCGCCTTCTCGCCGGACGGGGAATATATTGTTTCGGGGAGTTATCATATAATCAAGCTCTGGGAGGCAGCCACCGGCAAGGAAATAAAGACGTTTGCAGAGCAAAAAAGCCTGGTTAACTCAATCGCCTTTTCGCCTGACGGTAAGTATATACTCTTGGGCGGCAATGATAAAATGCTTAAGCTTCTGGATATAGCCAGCGGAAATGAAATAAGAACCTTTACCGGACATACAGAAAATATTAACTCGGTCGCCTTTTCGCCTGACGGCAAATATGTGCTTTCCGGTGGCGAGGATAAGACGCTTAAGTTCTGGGATGCGGCTACAGGCAAGGAGCTCAGGACCTTTACCGGCCATACAGAAGGTATTACCTCGGTCGCCTTTGCGCCTGACGAAAAGCATATCGCCTCCGGAAGCTACGATAATCTCAAGCTCTGGGATATAGCCACGGGCCGGGAGGTCATGACCTTTGCCGGTTATACTGATAGTGTGATGTCAGTAGCGCTTTCGCCTGACGGGAAGTATGTCCTTTCCGGGAGCGATTCATATCCGATTATGAAGCTCTGGGACGTGGCCGCGGCGCGGGAGATCAAGACCTTTGCCGGGCATACCGATAAGGTAAGGTCAGTCGCGTTTTCGCCTGACGGCAAATACGCGCTTTCCGGCAGTGCGGACAACACCCTCAAGCTCTGGGACGTAGCCACCGAAGAAGAAATAAGGACATTCACCGGACATACAAACGAAGTTTTATCAGTTGCCTTCTCGCCTAATGGTAAGTATGCGCTTTCCGGCAGTACGGACAAGACGCTTAAACTCTGGGACGTAGCCACGGGCAAAGAGATCAGAACATTTACCGGGCACGAAGACTCGATCTGGTCAGTTGCCTTCTCACCCAATGGCAAATATGCGCTCTCTGGTAGTGGTAACCTCATTATTAGCAGTGGTGATTTTACCCTCCGGCTCTGGAAGATAAAATCAGGTAAAGAGGTAAGGGCCTTTACCGGTCACAAAAGCGTTGTCCGGTCAGTGGCTTTTTCACCTAACGGAAAGTATATCGCCTCGGGAAGCGACGATAATACTATCAAGATCTGGAATACCAAGACCGGCCGGGATATCAAGACCTTTACCGTGAATAACGCTTATTCTTTTCGTTCGGTTGCCTTTTCGCCGGACGGTAAGTACGTACTCTCGGGCAGCGGCGATAAGATTGTGCGACTCTGGGATGTGGGCGCCGCCAAAGAGATAAAGACCATGCTTGGCCATGAGGGCCAGGTTCGCTCAGTCACTTTCTCACCGGACGGCAAGTTCGGGTTTTCCGGAGGCCAGGACGGAGCAATAGGTATCTGGGACATTGCCAGCGGTAAGGAAATAATCAAGTTTATCAGCTTCAAGGATGATGAATGGATTGCCATCACCCCCGAGGGTTTCTATAACTCCTCGGCCAATGGCGATAAACATCTAAATATACGCATCGGCAATAATGTCTATGGCATAGACCAGTACCGTTCCACATTTTATAAACCCCGGATTGTTGAGGCGGCGTTGAGGGGCAGTGATGTACAAACTGCTGTCGCCGGGGTTATCGGGGGGCAAAAGGCAGACCTACCCACTGTTTCTTCAATTCAGAACATAGAATCTCCCTTTATTGTAATTAAATCACCTGAAGACGGTATAAAGATAGATTCAACAGATGCTGAAATCTCTCTTTATATTGAAGACAGGAACCAGACAATAAAGAAAGTGAAGGTCTTTGTAAATGGAAGGGTTGCAACAGGTGGAGAAGGGAGAGGCATCAAGGTAAAAGGCGTTATTCCGGAAGGGAAAAAATCCCTGGATTTAAAAATTCCTGTTAATTTAGACGTCGGCGAAAACCTGATTGAGGTGACGGCATTCAACGGTTTTTCAGAGGGCAGAAAATCGATCCGCATATATTCATCTGTTGAAAAAGCCAAAGGCAGGATTATACTTCCAAACCTGTGGATACTCTCTGTCGGCATAAACAGATATCAGGACAAAAAGCTCAATTCTCTTTCCTATGCGGCGGCAGACGCAGAAGGAATTGTAAAGGCGTTCAGTGGTCAGAAGGGAAAATTGTTCCGAGAGATAAACGTCCTTGTCATCAATGACCACAGCCGGATAAAACCAACCTGTGAGAATATTATGGACAACCTCAATTATTTAAGCAGGGCCGGTAATAATGATGTTGCCATATTGTTCATTGCGGGTCATGGGATGAATGACGACAGGGGTGAGTTCTATTTTCTGCCCAGCGACGCAGCTATAATGGATGACGGAACAATAAGGAGGTCAAGGGCAATTTCGTGGCGTGAGATAAAATCCATACTGGACATACCCGCAAAGAAACTTATTTTTGCAGATACCTGCCATTCAGAAGGCGTGAGCGGAAAGAAGACAAGAGGCGTTGACAACGACAGGTTTGTAAAGGAGCTTCAAGAGGCAAATGCCGTCATCTTCACCTCAAGCAGGGGCAGGGAACTCTCGCAGGAATCGGACAAATGGAAACACGGGGCGTTTACTTATGCCCTGATTGAAGGGATAAAAGGCAAAGCTGACTTGATAAAGGACAATAAGATTTCCATGAAGGAACTCGATGCCTACGTTTCGGAAACAGTGCCAAAGATAACCAACGGCGCCCAGCATCCGATTACTAATACACCCGATGGCTATGTAAATTTCCCGGTGGCAATAGTGAAATAGGAAAAGGGCAAAGGAGAGACAAAAACGAAAATAAGCTTTAGAAAGATTATGCGCCAGGAGGTTTAAAATGAACAAGAAGTTATTTTTGTTTGCGGTAACACTGCTGATAATTTTATCAAATGTAAACTGTGCCAATGGGCCGTTCTCTGCTAAAAAAGCGGATTTCGATGGATTAATCAAGCAAAAAATTGATGCTGTGGGAGTAGGCGCATATTTGGAAGCTTCCCAAGATGCGCCATTAGAGATAAGAAAGCAGGAGGCATTTGTTGCAGCCTTTCTTGATGGCATAAGAAATATTGCACAAGAAATCGCGGAACCTGAAAAACTTTCAACCACTGAGTGGGGAAAAGGCAAGGACAATACAATCTTTTTTAACCTTCATAAAAAGGTTGCAGGTTTTGAGGTGGATTCTCAATCAATAATCAAAAACTATCTGTTAACAGAGGATCTTATAATTATTAACTTTAAGGGGCAAAGATTTATAATAAAAAACTGGCAACTAATATCTCCCCCTGTTGAATTTGCAGAATTTCCCAAATGGGACAATCCTCCGGCGGCAATTTCAGGTGTTCAAATACAAGACCTGGAATGGGAAGAGGATGAAAAAGGTGCAGTTTGTAAGATAAAGCTTTTGTATTATTTGTATTATGATGAATGTAACTAAAAGTGAAATGGTGGACAAATAGAGGCGTGCAGGACCACCTGAAAATTGAAAAAAGAAGATAAAGGCCGGATAAAGGCGTGTAGCGGACGGACAATGCTCGTCATGGAGGTGTAAGTATTATGCATAAAATAAACTTTGCTTTGAAGATGCTGGCAGCGGTTTTTGCTGTCCTGATAATTTCAAATACTGCAATGGCCTATGAAAAGCCGGAAATTTTTGTACAGATGGGGCATCAAAATAATGTCCAGGCCGCCGCCTTTTCTCTTGATGGAAGGTATCTGGCGACGGGAAGTGAGGATAAAACCGTGAAGCTATGGGATGTCGCCACCGGCACGGAAATTCGGACTTTTTTGGGGCATACGGTGGAAGTCACGGCGGTTGCGATCTCTTCAGACGGCAGGCAAATACTCTCCGGTGACGAAAAAGGTTTCATCAAGCTTTGGGATACCGTATCAGGCCAGGAAATACGAAGTATGACTTTTACCGACAAGGGGAGAATACAAATTCGGGGAATACAAGCTCTTCGTTTTTCACCGGAAGGACGGTTTTTTACTTCTCTGACATTACGGAACCTGACTGTCTGGGATGCTAACACGGGCAAAATAGTCAAACGAAATGATAATATCAGAGGAAACTGCTTTCGTGACAGCGGGGAATTCTATGTGGCGGCGAAGAGAGGTAATAATGGCGATTTCGCTCTGCTGGAGTCTTCATCGGGAAAGGAAATAAGAAATTTCCGGAGTGAAGACAGATTGTTTAGTAAGGTGTCTTTTTCACAAAACGGTAAATACGCTCTGTTTATGGAAGAGGATAGTGGCCAAAAGAAATATATTTTTTCATTGTTCGACATCGACACGGGTAACAAAGTTTCTTCCTGGCAGATGGATACGGCGAAATTCATTAGTAATTTCTTTCTTCTGCCCAACGGTACGCAAGCAATAACGGCCGAAACAAGCGGCCTTACACTACGGAACGCATTGCAGGGTAAGGTCGCGAGGGTTTTGACCACAAGTGCCACCTTTTTCGTCCATCTGTCGCCGGACGGGAAATTCATCCTATCCAGCGGTAACTACGCGCCCACACTCTGGGATTCGGCATTCGGCCGTGTCGTTCGTTATTTTCGGGGAAGGTCGTTATCAACGAACCTCGGCGCTGTATATCATCCGAACGGCAAGCAAATCCTGATCAAGCGAGACGGAGCTTCACCGTTGCTGCTGGATTCGGCTTCGGGCAGTGTCAATAAAATATTCGAGGGATATACCAGCGGAAGGTTCGTCGCCGACGGCCGCTATCTCTTACTCGTCGGCAAAAAGACGGGAATTCAAATTTGGGATTTCGTAGAAAATAAGGTTGTCAAAACGTTTCGGGGAGAGGAAGTTTTGTTATCAAAGGATGACAGGTATCTGGCAGAAAAAATCGGCGATAGAGAGTTCAAAATATGGGAGACTTCTACGGTCAAAGAAGTTCTGAGCTATTTGGAACCATCGGGGAAAATTCGTAATTTCAATCTTTCCGATGATAACCGGTATCTTCTGCTTTGTATTGATAACCGCGTCAAGATGATCGATATCGCCACCGGCAGGGAAGAGCGCTCCTTTGTTGTTCCTACCGAGATGTACTATGCCCAAACCTCCCGGGACGGCCGTTATCTGGTTGCCTTTTACAATGACGACCGTGTTTTTTCAGGTATTCTCAAAATCTGGGACCTGCAGTCGAATCGGGAGATAACGACCGTTCATAACCTATGTCCGTTGCACCGCAACGTGGACTTTTCACCTGATGGCAAGTCAGTTCTCGTTGACAGTTATACAGAAACATTGATAACAGACAGCCTGTTGCTGATCGATCTGGCGACAGGCCGGCGAATAAGAACATTTAAAGGACAGAACATCTGGGCGAGGGAGTTTTCCGATGATGGACGATTATTGGCGACAGGGGATGCTGATGGAAGCATCCTCCTCTGGGATGCCGTCACGGGTGAGCGGAAAATGTTTTTCGCCGGAACTAAAAATGCTGTCCGGACGCTGAGATTTTCTCCTGACCAGCGGCAAATCGTCTCAACCGGTCTTGATGGCCCCACCCGCCTCTGGGATATCAATACCGGCAAGGAAATCGCCCAATTCATCAGTTTCACCGACGGCGAGTGGATCGTCATCACCCCTGAAGGCTATTTCAATGCTTCGCCAAACGGCGCAAAACACCTCAATGTGAGGATCGGCAACAGAGTTTATTCCATAGACAACTTTTATGAAAGATTCTTCGATCCCGTTTATGTGGCTTCCGTGCTTCAGGGCAAAAAGGTCGAGGCTGTTGCGGACATTCGGAAAGGGGTCGCGCCACCGCCTGATGTAAGGATTACCTCCCCCGAGCCGAATGAGACATTTTCTACTGATACCATATCAATAACAGTCTCAGCAAAAGATACCGGCGGCGGTATTGACGAAATCAGGCTATACCATAACGGCAAGGCAATCGGTGAAGACCATAGGTCTGTAAAAATAGCCCCAAAAGGCAATGAAGTAACTAAAACATATGCCGTTACCCTTGTGGATGGACTCAACACATTCAGGGCAGTGGGGTTCAGCAAAGACAGGACAGAGTCAAACCCATATGAGTTGATAGTAAAACTCACCGCCCCATCAAAAGATGTATCCATGTATATCCTCGCAGTAGGCATAAACAAATACAAAAACCCTGCCCTTAACCTCAACTACGCGGAGCCTGATGCCAGAGGCATAGTTGATTTCTTCAAACAGAGAGGCAAGGGACTCTTTAAAAATGTTGCGCTTATTGAAATCTACAATGAACAGGCGACAAAACAAGGCATAGCCTCAAAACTCAAACAATTACAGAACACACAGCCTCAGGATGCGGTATTGATATACCTTGCAGGACATGGAGAGAGCTTAGGAGATAAATGGTATTTCATTCCCCATGAGATTACCTATCCTGAAAGGGAGGAAGACGTAAAGACAAAGGGCGTATCGTCAGAAGAACTTTCAGGATATATAAAAGACATAAAAGCGCAAAAGATACTCATGCTGATAGATGCATGCAAATCAGGCGCAGTGATGATTGCATTCAGGGGATTTGAGGACAGAAAGGCGCTTTCGCAGCTTTCAAGGTCAACGGGTGTGCATATAATAGCAGCGTCCACAAAAGACCAGTTTGCGGCAGAGGTGAAGGAACTTGGACATGGAGTGTTCACCTATACCCTTCTTGAGGGACTGAAAGGCAAGGCATTGGGTAGAGGTGAAACAGTTACAGTCCGAAAGTTGATGGGGTATGTAGAAGAACAATTACCTGATATCACAAAAAAATACAAGCAGGAAGCACAGTATCCAGTGGTGGATTCAAGGGGAATGGATTTTCCGTTGGTGATTGTGAAATAGGAAAAGGGCAAAGGAGAGACAAAAACGAAAATAAGCTTTAGAAAGATTATGCGCCAGGAGGTTTAAAATGAATAAGAAGTTATTTTTGTTTGCGGTAACACTGCTGATAATTTTATCAAATGTAAACTGTGCCAATGGGCCGTTCTCTGCTAAAAAAGCGGATTTCGATGGATTAATCAAGCAAAAAATTTATGTTGAAGGAATAGGTGGTTCTATTTCCAAAGATGCTCCATTGGAGATAAGAAAGCAGGAGGCATTTGTTGCAGCCTTTCTTGTAGGCATAAGAGATATTGCAGAAAAAATCGCAGTTCTTGAAAAACGCCCAATCACTAAGTGGAAAGGCGGCGCAATCTTTTCTAACCTTCGTAAAAAGGTTGCAGGATTTGAGGTGGATTCTCAATCAATAATCAAAGAGTTTGAGTTAACAGAGGACTTTATAATTATTAACTTTAAGGGGCAAAGATTTATAATAAAAAACTGGCAATTAATATCTCCCCCTGTTGAATTTGTAGAATTTCCAAAATGGGACAATCCTCCGGCGACAATTTCAGGTGTTCAAATACAAGACCTGAAATGGGAAGAGGATGAGGGAGAGGCACTTTGTACGATAAAACTTTTGTATCATTATGAAGCAACTAAAAGTGAAATTATCAAGTCCGATACCAAAGCGATTTACCGCCCGGAAAACATCGAGCCATCCTCTCTCATGTACACAGGGTTAGTAGTAGATGCCCGCGGTTTAGGCCTTCGTCCGGCGATGGCTCCAAGGATACTCGTACAGCTAAACTCAACCTTCAAAGTGCTTTACGGCCCCGAGGTCGTTTTTAAAGAGGGAGAGGCGGGGGTCAGTTATGGATCCTTTCCCAAAGAGCAGGCGGTTATGCAGGGATTATGCGGTTATGAGAAAACGCTCAAGAGTGCCTACAACGCCAGGTCGGGGGAAAATCCCCTCACAGTCAGGGCCATAGAAGTCAAGAGAAGAAGAGGTAAATCTGATGATGTTGTTATCTCCCGCGAGGATGCTGACCGCATCCTTGAGGCCGTCAAAAATAATGACTTTTTCAAAGAGTGTCGCGTCGTTATAGTGGTAGACTAAAAACCTGCAGTGGAATATATGAAAATATTTTATGGACATTTAAAAGCCGGCAAGAGCAGAAGCGAGGCATTGAAGTTTGCAAGAATGAACTACCCCACCGCAAGCAGCGGGGTATCAAAATAAGTGTTTTAATCTTTCCTGTCGCGGCAAGCTGCGGGGAATTAACCCCTACAGATTTCGCATCGCAGTTCAAGTGATTAGAGTAATCTGTGTAATCTGCGAAATCTGTGGATTAAAATTTGATCCTTTAAAATAGATTTTCCCGGACGGTATTCCGAAAAAGTCTTGACTATTTCGGAATTTATGTCAAAATAGTCGTTATGAAGCGATATCTGACAAAATATATCCAAGAAGATTTGGACAAGAAAATTATACTACTGACCGGACCCAGGCAAACTGGAAAGACCACATTGTCCAAAGTGCTGAAAAATAATTTTGATTATTTCAACTTTGACAATTTGGACGACCGCTTGAGTTTACAGAAAAAGTCTTGGGATCGATCAAAAGAACTTGTCATTTTTGATGAACTTCATAAATTAAAAAACTGGAAATCATGGCTCAAAGGCGTTTATGATACCGAAGGCATGCCTCCCTCTATCCTTGTTACCGGAAGTGCCAAGCTTGATACGTATAGAAAAGTTGGCGATTCCCTGGCAGGCAGGTTTTTCCAATTCAGGATGCATCCCCTGGATTTAAAGGAAATTAATACCTTTTTAACACCGGAAAACCTTGAGGATGAATTAGATAACCTATTAATTTTTGGTGGTTTTCCTGAACCGTTTCTTAATGGTACTATTCGATTTTATAACCGTTGGAAAAAATCGCATCTTGATATTATTTTAAAACAGGATCTAATTGATCTTGAAAATGTTCAACAGATAATACAGATAGAAACACTTATCCAATTATTAAAAAACAGAGTGGGCAGTCCGGTATCATACAGTTCTCTGGCCCGGGATCTCCAATGCTCGGACAAAACAATTAAACGGTGGCTGACAATACTTGAAAACATGTATGTCATTTTTAAAGTACCGCCTTTTCATAAAAATATAGCCCGAGCTATTCAAAAAACGCCCAAGTTCTATTTTTATGATACTGGGCAGGTCATTGGCGATTCAGGTATTAAACTTGAAAACACTGTTGCCTGCGCCATACAAAAAGAAATTCATTTTCGAGAAGATTGTTTCGGAGAAACAAAAAAACTTTATTATTTAAGGAACAAGGATGGGAAAGAAGTCGATTTTTGTACCACAACCGATGATAATCCTTCATTAATGGTGGAGGTGAAATGGAAAGATGGAAATCTAAGTCCGAATTTTGAAATTTTTAAAAAATTTTTTCCACAAATAAAAATGATTCAGGTAACAAAGGAACTGAAAAGGGAGAAAACATTTCCAAATGGTGCTGAAATCCGAATCGCCCATAACTGGCTCTCGGAATTAAGTCTGCCCTAAATTTATAGAGCAAACAAAAGTAAAAAACAAAAAATAAATCTCCAGTTGCCTTTCAGAATAAGGAGAAAAAATATGGCCACTAATTTAGCAATTGACGACAAATTAATCGAAGAAGCACGTTTAATTGGTCTGCATCGTACCAAAAAAGCAGTTGTTACTGAAGCGCTCCTTGAGTACATCCAAAGGCGCAAACAGGTTGAAATTATTAACCTGTTTGGCACGATAGAATATAAGTCAGATTATAATTATAAAAAACAGCGGAAGGTTAAATGAAGGTTTTAGTAGACACCTGTATTTGGTCTTTGGCCCTCCGCAGTAAAGGCATTCAAGGTTCAAATGCAGATTTTCTGATTTGCGCTGTTTCAACAAGAAACAATATGCCCATATTTTCAATTGATAATGATTTCAATCATTATAAAAAACATATTCCAATTGCTCTTCACGTGCCAAGAGTGACAAAAAAATAAAATGTCTATCAAGGCATCTAATTCTGGGGACAGCTTACTTAATTCACAAAAAAATATGTACGGTGTTCCCGGAAATCCCTGGGAAGAGAAGGTTCGCTTTCAGGAGGTGACGATGTACATGTCCAGCAACACGGTTTTGAAAATACATTTATGTTTCATCCTCTTCCTGCTGTTCTTAATGACAGGATGCGCCACACCTTTGATGAATGCTGCAATATCAAACGATATTAAGAAAATGGAAACCCTTTTAAACGAAGGTGTTGATATAGATGAAAGTGTGGTTGGTAATACGGCTCTGTCTATAGCGGTTCTCAAAGGTTCATTAGAAACAGTTCGTTTTTTGCTCGATAAAGGTGCCGATGTCAATAAGACATCCAATGGATGGAAACCGATTCATCTGGCAGTCTTAAACGGTAATGCAAGGATAGTGAAATTATTGCTCGATAAAGGTGCCGATGTGACGGCAATTAGTCCTCTCAATACGCCTCTTGGAATGGGCAATAAAACGCCTCTTCGAATGGCCGAAGAAAAAGGTTATTCGGTTATAGCTCGTATGCTCAGAGAAGCCGAGCAAAAAGAGTATAAAAATCTTTATGCAAAAGAAACAAAGGAAAGCGATCAGAAGTCTGAAAAAATTCCACGTAGAGAAACTTCCAAACCCACAATCGTCAAATCCGACGTTGACGAACTTCCTCAGGTACAGGCCAAACCAAACAAGAACGCCTATGCAATCGTCATCGGAATCGAGGAGTACCGGCAGAAGCTTCCAAAGGCCGATTATGCAGACAATGATGCCAGGATTATGGCAGAGTATCTCACAAAGGTTATGGGCTATCCGGAGGAGAACGTTGTAACGCTTACTGGTGAACATGCTGCAAAAAGTGATTTTCAGAAATACATTGAAAAATGGCTTTCCAATAACGTCGAGAAGGACAGTTCTGTTTTTGTCTATTATTCGGGTCACGGAGCCCCGAATCCTAAAACTGGAGATGCGTATCTCGTTCCCTACGATGGAGACCCCTCGTTTATTGAAGAGACGGGATATCCCCTCAAACGACTGTATGCGAAGCTCGACAAACTGCCTGCCAGAGAAATCATCGTTATCCTTGATTCCTGTTTCTCAGGCGCAGGCGGCAGAAGCGTTCTTGCCAAAGGTGCCCGGCCACTTGTAATGAACATGGACAAACAGGTGTTTCACAGTGACAGAATAGCAATTCTTTCCGCCTCATCGGGAAGCCAGATAAGTTCGACTCATGATAAGGAGGGACACGGCCTCTTTACATACTTTCTGCTTAAGGGAATAAAGGAAGGCAATTCTGAGCTTGGAACGCTTTACAATTACCTTAAACCGCAGGTTGAAAGGATTGCGAGGAAAACGTATAATAACGAGCAAACCCCAGGACTGATTGCTCCGAAGGGGCTTTTGAACCTGAGACTTTACGAGCAAGGAGGCATATTATGAGAAAAATTACCCTGTTATTCCTTTTTTTACTTATGTTTGCCGGCTGTGCCGGAATAGATATAAAACCCATTACTGCCGAAAGAGCACAAAATGCACACGAAACAGGCACGGATGACAAAGGATATATTGTTTACAGTCCACTGGTTATTATTGAGATTAAAGAAGAGGCGATATGTATAGAGAAAAATGCCAGCGGAACATGTGTGAAAAGTGAAATTGGCTATAAAGCGGAAAAATTCACCGATTTGTTACCTGACTACAGCAAACCATTTCTGGTCAGGCCTCGGTCCGGGTTCGGGAAAACCGATGTAGAACTTAGTATCAAGGACGGCTGGTGTCTGGATTCAGTAAAGGACAAATCCGATAATACTGCGGTGCTTGATAATGTTATAAAAGCCTTAAAAGAACTAACACCTATTCCTGCAGCAAAACAATCAAAATCCAGTGATGAGACGAAGAGAGGTCCCAAACCAGGACTTTATAGGCTGAAATATTCAAAAGAAAGAAATCTCGAGCTTGTGCCGCTGTTGATTTATTAAAAAGAGTGAAATAGAAAATGAAACCCGCATCAAATCATTTTTTGTATTTAAGGGAGGTGAAAATATGTATAATATAAAAGTTATAACGCTTTGTTTATTTATAGCCTTGATTTTAACCAATTGTAGACCCATGTAAGTAGTTGACAATTGGATGATATAGATATTAAGCGGGATAAAAGCACCGTCTAATGGGTGGGTTTGCTTAATCGAGAATAGAGGTTGGAAAATGTTAGCCAGAAGTAGAGTAAAGGATATTATAAAAACAATATTGTCAGGTGAGTTATGAAAAAGATATTTACATGCTTTCTAATCTTTGTTCTGCCAATTATGCTGGCTGGCTGTACATTGCCAACACCCCTCTGGAATGCGACCTTGAAGGGTGATATTAAAGAGGCAGAGAGGCTCTTGGCCGGCGGGGCTGATATGAACGTGAGGGTTGGTGTGGGGTATGATAGTTATACCGCTTTGCACGGTGCCGCGATGTCCGGCCATGCCAATGTTGCAGCCATTCTCATTGAAAAGGGCGCTAATGTGAACGAGAGTGGGGGATTAAAGAGAACTCCTTTGTGGCTGGCGAGTTTCAACGGACATTCTGATGTTGTCCATATTTTGCTTGAAGCAGGAGCAGATCCTACCATAAAAGGTTACACTCAAGCCGTAGCAGGTTACGATAAAACGCCTTTACAAATAGCGCAAGAAAAAGGTTATTCGGTCATAGCCCGTATGCTCAGAGAAGCTGAGCAAAAAGAGTATAAAAAGCTTTATGCAAAAGAAACAAAGGAAAGCGATCAGAAGCCTGGAAAAATCACACGTAGAGAAACTTACAAACCCGCAATCATCAAATCCGATGTTGACGAACTTCCTGTGATGCAGGCAAAGCCGAACAAGAACGCCTACGCCATCGTTATCGGGGTTGAGAAGTACCGCCAGAAACTGCCGAAGGCTGATTTTGCGGACAATGATGCCAGGATTATGGCAGAGTATCTCACAAAGGTCATGGGCTATCCTGAAGAAAATATTGTTACGCTTATAAATGACAGAGCGCTGAAGAGTGATTTTGAAAAATATCTGGGAAAATGGCTTTCCAATAACGTCGAGAAAGACAGCTCTGTTTTTGTCTATTATTCAGGTCACGGAGCCCCGAATCCTAAAACTGGAGATGCGTATCTCGTTCCATACGATGGAGACCCCTCGTTTATTGAAGAGACGGGATATCCCTTAAAAAGGCTTTATGCGAAGCTCGACAAACTGCCTGCCAGAGAAATTATCGTTGTCCTTGACTCCTGTTTTTCAGGCGCAGGCGGCAGAAGCGTTCTTGCAAAAGGTGCCCGGCCACTTGTTATGAACATGGACAAACAGGTGTTTCACAGTGACAGGATAGCAATCCTTTCCGCCTCATCGGGAAGTCAAATAAGCTCGACCCATGAGAAGGAGGGGCACGGCCTCTTTACATACTTTTTGCTCAAGGGGATCAAGGAGGGCAATGCTGAGCTTGGAACGCTCTACAATTACCTTAAACCGCAGGTGGAAAGGATCGCTCGAAAAACGTATAATAACGAGCAAACCCCAGGGCTGATAGCACCGGTAGGGCTTTTGAACCTGAGACTTTACGACCGGTAGCTTCAGGAGGTGTGTGGTTATGAAAAAGATGTTTGTATATATTTTAATCCTTGCTCTTTTAGTTTTGATAGCAGGCTGTGCTACGCCGCTCATGAAGGCTGCGAAGACCGGTGACGTTAAAGCAGTCAATGCTCTATTAGAGCAAGGGGCTGATATAGATGAGAGAAATGAAGGGGGAACAGCTTTAATATGGGCAGCCCACTACGGTTCAACTAGTATAGTGAAGCTCTTGCTTGACAAAGGTGCTGATGTAAATGCAACAGATTATTATTGTGGGTGGACTGCTTTGTACTCAGCGGTATGGGGTGGCCATGCTGATATAGTTCAAATCCTGCTTGCCAGGGGTGCTGATGTTAGCATAGTAAGCACAGCCCCCAGGGCTAACTCCAGGACTCCCTTACAATTAGCGGAAGCAAAAGGGAATACACTAATCGCACGAATGCTGAAGGTTGCAGAGGAAGAAAAATATAAGGGGTACGTAAAAACGGAGAAGCCGCCAGCCTACGCATCCCGTGAACCATCTGCCGCTGTCAAATCCGATGTTGACGAACTTCCTGTGATGCAGGTGAAGCTAAACAAGAACGCCTATGCAATCGTCATCGGAGTTGAAAAGTACCGCCAAAAGCTGCCCAAGGCTGATTTTGCAGACAATGATGCCAAGATTATGGCAGAGTATCTCACAAAGGTCATGGGGTATCCTGAAGAAAATATTGTTACGCTTATAAATGATCACGCGGCCAAGAGTGATTTTGAAAAGTATCTGGGAAAGTGGCTCCCCAATAACGTTGAAAAAAACAGCTCCGTATTTATCTATTACTCAGGACACGGCGCGCCAAACCCGAAAACCGGTGATGCCTTCCTTGTGCCATACGATGGAGACCCCTCGTTTATCGAAGAAACGGGATATCCCCTGAAAAGGCTTTATGCAAAGCTGGACAAACTGCCTGCCAGAGAAATTATCGTTGTCCTTGATTCCTGTTTTTCAGGCGCAGGCGGCAGAAGCGTTCTTGCCAAAGGCGCCCGGCCTCTTGTAATGAATATGGAAAAGCAGGTGTTTCACAGTGACAGGATTGCAATTCTTTCCGCCTCATCAGGAAGTCAGATAAGCTCGACCCATGATAAGGAGGGACACGGCCTCTTTACATACTTTTTGCTCAAGGGACTTAAAGGGGATGCCGATACCAATAACGACGGGACAATAAACATCGGGGAGCTTTACGGATATATCAGTCCCAATGTAGAACGGATCGCCAGAAAGGTCTACAATAACGAGCAAACTCCGCAGATAATCGTTCAAAATAACCAGTTAAGCCGACAAATACTATTTATAAAGTGAAAAACATGAAAAAACTTTTAGTAATTTTCTGCATACTTATCCTCCCTGTTTCTTCTTTCGCTTCCGAAAAACCTGTATGGGTGGAGGCAACGGGAGAAGCTTGTCTCGGAGAAATTGATACCCCTAAGGAAGTAAAAGAAAGGGCCAGGAGGGACGCTCAGAAGAACGCGCTGGAAAAGGCTGTGGGGGTTTTCATCAAGTCCCACACCCTCGTATCAAACAGTCAATTAGCGGAAGATTTGATATATGCCGCCGTGAGAGGACAAATCGAAAAGTCTGAGATACTTCACGAGGGATGGGACACACAGGAAAGAAGCCTTTACAGGGTAAAGCTTAAGTCTCTCATCAAACCGGTGTATCCCGAAAAAGGGAAAGGGCTTTCCATTAAGGCGTATCTTTCCAAAACAGATCTGAAAGAGGGTGAGGAAGTCAGGATATTTTACGAGGCGAGCAGCGACTGCTACGTTTATATCTTTTCCGTTGCCGCGGACGGTTCGGTGACCCTGCTTCTGCCGAACTCGATTCACATGGAGAATCTAACGAGAACAGGGAAAGCTTACGAATTTCCCACTTCCGACAGCGAGATCCGTCTAAAAGCCATGTTCCTTCCCGGCTACAAAGGAAAAATCGCGGAAGAAAGGATCAAACTGATCGCCACCAAAGAAAAAGAGGAGATTCTATCGTTAGGGTTTCATGAGGGAATGTTCAAGGTCTATGATTCACAGTCAACAGGAATGATCAGTGATCTTGTAAAGAGACTTAATAGAATAGATCCAGATAAGTGGACAGAGGCAACGGCAGTTTATACTCTTACAAGATAATTTCGTAGTGCCTGAATTTTTCAATCCACAGATTTCGCAGATTACCCCAGTACCATCTGCCGGAACATACAAGGCACGGATTAATTTGGCAAAAAGGTGGACAAAGATTTTGTATTTGGTTTAATTTATTGATTTCGGACATACTTATAGTGTAGTGAATTTCATAGCTATCATGTGATCTATTTCATTGCATTCATTGCGGTTCTTATAAAAACAAATTATGATAAAAGCGTAAAAATGCTTTTTATGTAAGGTTGTCAATATTATGAAAAGAAAACATCGCATAACAAAAAGATTCTTGTTGCTGATAATCATATTTGCAAGCCTTTATCTTGCCGGATGCGCAGCTGTCGGCACAAAAACTGCAATTGTTTCCGATATCAAGACCGCCTTTAAAGGGACTTACAAGGTTGATCCATACATGGAAAAGCATATGCCGCGGACCATTGCTGTTCTTCCATTTATTGATGAATCAAAAAGCCAAAAGGGGGCTGAAGCTGTGCGAAGAGGTTTTTATAATCATTTCAGCTCACTGCCATTTACTGACATGGAGTTGTTCCGCGTTGATCATGAACTCAGAAAAGCCGGCCTGTATGACCAAGATGCAATTAACAAAACTCCGCCCGAAAAATTCAAGGAGATCCTCAACGTAGATGCGG
>Ga0180732_1000626_pt1 | contig 27904 bp, 25 predicted proteins | sample KR11_01MetaG_FD_148674 | JGI IMG/M metagenome (GOLD analysis project Ga0180732, IMG submission 148674) | Groundwater microbial communities from the Olkiluoto Island deep subsurface site, Finland - KR11_0.1 MetaG | ecosystem: Environmental > Aquatic > Deep subsurface > Groundwater | place... | reverse complement strand
AGAAAGCGGTATGATTCTTCACACCACAGATGGTGGCAAAAGCTGGGAGCCTCAGATCAGCGGAACAAAAGTAGGACTTTTTTCTGTTCAGTTTCAGAGTGACGGTAAGACCGGCTGGGTTGTGGGCGAAAGCGGTATGATTCTTCACACCACAGATGGTGGCAAAAGCTGGGAGCCTCAGATCAGCGGAACAAAAGTAGGACTTTTTTCTGTTCAGTTTCAGAGTGACGGTAAGACCGGCTGGGTTATTGGCGAAAGCGGTATGATTCTTCACACCACAGATGGTGGCAAAAGCTGGAAAACCCAGACCAGCGGAACAAGCCAACTGCTTCAAGCTTTTTATTTCCAGAACGACGGTAAGACCGGCTGGGTTGTGGGCGATGGTGGTACAATTTTGGTTACCACTGACGCGGGCGCCACTTGGTCAGCACCTGTAAAATACAGGAGTATGCCTGCACCATGGTATTACATATTTCTGGTAGCGATATCTGCCGGTCTTTTCATTTCTATTAAAAAATCGAAACAGCCGGATGATACCGTAGAAGAAACAGTGGCAGACATGCTTGCTTCTGACAGACCGATTGTTTCAGGAGACCCCGATCCGCTTAACTTCGGTGCCATTGCGCGGGGGCTCTCCCGCTTCCTGCGAAACGAGAATACCAAGCCTCCCTTGACCATAGCGGTCACGGGTGAGTGGGGCACGGGAAAGAGTTCGCTAATGAATCTGCTGAAAGCGGATTTAGAGCGATATGGTTTCAAGCCTGTGTGGTTTAATGCCTGGCATCATCAGAAGGAAGAACAGCTCCTGGCATCGCTGCTTGAAACAATAAAAAAACAGGCGCTCCCCTCCTGGTGGACTCCCGATGGATGGAATTTCCGAATTCGGCTGCTGTTCTCACGAGGCAGCCGTCAAATAATCCCGTTAATTTTACTCATTCTGGTTTTTTCCATATCTGCGGGCTTCTTGTTGAAAAATCCGGATAAACAATGCGTAATCGCCTTCTTAGAAAAACCTGTCTCGGAATGGATTAAATTACTGAAGGGCTTCAAATTTATCCACCAGCTCGACACAAGATTTCAGTTTCTGGCATTTTTGACGAGTTTTTTTACTCTTGTAGCTGCGTTATGGAAAGGGTTTAAAGCCTTTGGAGTAAATCCAGCAAGTCTTCTTTCAACTACACAGGGAAACATCCGGGTCAAAGACTTTGCTTCAAAGACCGGCTTCCGGGAGCAGTTCGCCCGGGAATTCTGTGATGTCACTAAAGCGCTTAATCCGCGCACAATGCTGATTTTAATCGACGATCTTGACCGTTGCCATCCTGACAAAGTACTTGAGGTGCTCGAGGCCATCAACTTTCTTGTATCATCCGGGGATTGTTTTGTCATCATGGGCATGGCCCGCGACCGCGTAGAAAGGTGTGTGGGGCTGGGGTTCAAGGATGTTGCTGAAGAGCTTATCGATGACGACAAAAGCCGTCAGATGTCACCGGATGCGGTGGATAAGGGAAAAAGAAGGCGGGCAGAGTTTGCTCAACAGTACCTGGAAAAACTGGTGAACATTGAGGTTCCTCTCCCTACGCCATTGCCCGAGCAGAGCCGTCAAATCCTAGTGCCCCAAGTTTCTTTGGAATCTTCTTCTCGTCTGGAAACATTTATTGAAAAATTCCGAGGTATGCTAACCGCACTTCGGCCATGGATACTTGTTGCGGCAATACTTGCAAGCGGTTTCTGGATCGGCTGGAAAGTCCACCTGATCGATGAGAAAGAAAAGCCACAAGCTGCAGCAACCGATACAACAACAAAAATAACTGAACAAACTCCGATAGTTGACAAAATACCCTTGAAACCAGCACCGGATACTCAAACACAAATTCAACGTGAAGCATTCTTTGAGCCAGGGCAGAAATCATCTGCTCCTCTCACGATCATATTTCTGCCGCTTTTAGTGCTTATCGGTGCAGCAATTCTTATAGCCTCAAGACGTCCGGATGTCGTGGTGAGAGATTCACCGGTTTTTCTGAAAGCCCTTTCCATCTGGCACCCTGTGGTTATGGCGAAGCAGAATACTCCGAGGTCCGTAAAACGTTTTCTGAACCGCGTCCGCTATTTTGCAATGCAGCAGAGAAGTCAGGAGAAGGAAGTTCCGTTGCTGATACTTCTGGCCCGAAAACTCAAGCTTATAAATGAAGCCGTATCAGATGTTCCAATTTATTCCAGTTCTGATATGCTTCCTGAATCACTCCTGGTAGCATTAAGCGCAATTCATCATCTCGATCCGTGCAATAGCGATGATGGTGAAATCCACTTAACGCCAGAAGGGCCTGCTGCTGCATGCGTCGATATGCATAACGCGGATTTCAAAGACTGGCCGCCGACAAAGGAACAGATACAGCGATTTAACAGGTTGTGCGCCGGAATACGTGTACATTAAGGATTTTATCCCATGATCAAAAAAGTTTGGAAACCTCGTTCCCCAAAAAAGCTCAAGCACAAGGTGCCCGAAAGCATCAAGGCAGCAGTTAAAGATAAAGCCGATCATTTGATCCAGTCGGTATTAAAACCGGAACATATCAAACCTCCGTTAAAAGATACCGATTTTAATTACATTGTTGATATTTTTTCTAAGTGGCACCAATCCTATTTTTACTTCTGCGCTACATACCGGTGCCCTTCACCCAATGCAATATCGGAGTTCTTCGAAAAACGATTTGCCCGGCTTGAGTATACGGGAAGTGAACGTTTCAGCCTCTCGTATATGAGATATACCGGGCAATGGATAGAACTCTTCATCGACCTGACCATTGACGAGTGTTTGGAGAGTATCAGGAGTGAACCTCATTATTTACCATGAGGGAAAAAGGCTAACGAATCAATGAACCCGGTCGGAATTCCACCAGTGCAAATCGATTCAATTAGTGGCTCGAAAGTTTTTATTAAAGCATTTTTATCATAAGAGGTAGCGCAACAAACGTGCCGATAGATGCTCCCAGGTTTGTGAAAGCAACTACAAGAAGTATTCTGGTAACTTTATTTCTCCAGAAACCCCGTACGGAAAGAATGTCTTCCGGCAGGCTTTCAATGTCTTTAACTTTCGGCTTGCTGAAATAGGCTTCCACCAGTCCGGAAACCCATCCTACAGCTATAAGCGGATGCAAAGTAGTTAAAGGCGCGGCAAGCATGGAAGATAAAATTGTTAAAGGATGAGCCATCGCAAAAATTGCGCCTACTCCGGCTAAAACCCCGGTTATGAGTATCCACCATGTTATCATGTCGGTACCGGCCTTTGTTCCGCCATAATAAAAACCGTAAATAAAAAGTATTATGATGCCTGATGTGAAAATCCATTGAAAAGCATTCGATATATTGCTTTTTGGAGGTATTGTTTCAAGAGATGCTAAATCTATATCATCATTCCAGTATGCTTTAATACCTTTCACATGACCGGCTCCGACAACAGCCACAATTTTTTTTCCGGGAGCTGTTTTGATTTTCTCGGCAAGATACATGTCTCTTTCGTCTATCAGTATCTTTTTTAAAACTGGAAGAGACTGTCCTACTTCTGCAAGAAGAGTTTCAAGCACATCTTCCTGCTTCATCTTTTCAATGTCATTTTCAGTGATATCACCGACATCTCCTAAAGACAAAATCAGTTGAACCAGAAGTTTTGCTTTCCCCCAAAATCCTATAGTATTCCATACTCTTGAAAGAGTTACCCTTATATCCCTGTCGGCTGTATGTATTTTAGCACCTACGGATTTTCCTGCATTAATGGCCTCTATCATTTCCTGGCCCGGGATTATATCAAATTTTTTTGCAATCCTTTTTTGAAATGATGCAAGAATAAGGTTTGAAAGGAGAAGAAATGTCTTTTTTTCCTTTATTACCTTTACGATATTGGTGTTTTGCCATGAGTCTTTTTTTTCTATAGCCTGGTATCTTGATTCACATAGTTCTACACATACGATATCAGGTTTTTCTTCGTTAATGACCGAATTAACAAGTTCAACACTGTCTTTCGATACATGAGCCGTGCCTACAAGAACGATTTCCTTATCTTCGGCAAACAGACGATGCACCATATTGTTGTTGCTGGTTTCCATTATTATATTTATTCTCTCCTTTTAAGTTCGGCTATAGTAGATCCCCAGCCTCCTCTTTCCGGCGGCGAATCAAAAAACGATATTACATAAGGGCTTTTTTTTAAAATACCGGCAACATGGTTTTTAAGAATTCCTTTTCCCTTTCCGTGAATTATACGCACAGTATAGATACCGTTTGCAATACATTCCTGAAAATATTGGGAAAGCAGATCGGAAACATCTTCAGGCCTGAATGTATGCAGATCAATTGAATCTTCAACAGGTATTCTAATTGGCTTCATTCAATAACCTTTTTTATCATAGAACCTTTCACCTTTAACCTTGTACCTCTTTAATTTCTTACAGAGGGGTCGGGGACCAGGGAGCAGGGATCGGGGGTCAGGAACACAAACTCATGAGCTGTTTTTACCCTGGTCCCCGACCCCTGATCCCAGATCCCTGCCCCTGTTAAAGAAGCGAAGAAGAACAAGGATCATGGTTACGATAATTAATTCCCGCCTTTCCAAAACTGCCTGTTGCATAACAATATTGGCATTCATACAGGCAGGAATTATACATCCCTATGTCTTTACTTGCAACACATCCGCATTCTTTTCTTTGAAAAGGATCTTTTTTCAAATCAAACTTAAGCCCGAAAACCTTTTTAATATAAGCATCATCTATACATTTACCAGGCAAGATCCCAAACTTGCCAAGCTCTTTCTTTAAAGCACAGCTTTGTATTTCCATATTATTTTTAGCAGAAATTTGAGCTAAATAGCTTGAAAGATCAGATATATTATCGTTGTACTGGTTTAGCATAAAGCCTTTTTCGGAGAGCTTCATAAGCCTGCCCTTTATCTTCCGGTAAATCTCTACAAAACTTATTATGCAGCGAAAAGTATAACCGCACAAAGATTTTGCTATATTTTCATAGGTTTGTTTGTGGTAATTAATATCTGTAATATTGCTTAAAATAATAGGATCATAGCGCCAAATAATTTTTTCGGGGCCAATAATGTCGGAGAGCTTTTTAAATATATTGAGCGAGTGTTTTGCAGAAGGTGATTTCGGGTCAAGAAGTTTTGGGTTGTTCATAAGAGTATATAAAAAATAATAACGATAACCTCTTTGGTTAAGTTCTTTAAGATAAGGAATAATCGGGCCGGGATTGCGTGTCCAGAATACAATAAGATCAACATTTTCAGGAGCTAAAGAAATATTTGAAATCTGTGCTGAGTTGAAGGGATTAGGAACTGTGCAAAAACCTGAACGGATGCGATTTATAAACCATTTGCTGTAAAAAGCCGGAATATCAGTTCTTCTGCTTGCGCTTATTATCATATAGACGTTCTATCAGTAAAATAACCTGCACTTCTTTTTCTAAACTGTTCGGGGGAGAGATTTCCTTTTTTTTTCTGAGCCACTTTCAAAATGTTTCAGTTTGGTCAAGGTCAAGGCGGGTGAAAATTTTAACCGCAGGAATACATAGAGTATTTCGAGGATTAAAATTTTCACCCAACGCAGAGATCGGCCAAAATGGGACGTTTTGAAACTGGCTCTTCTGTGTAGGGAATAAGTTTGTCAAGAGACTTGCCGCGAAAGTTTATTATAACTTCTTCGCCTCTGTTGACCGTATTAATATGGAACCTTAGATTTTTTGCAGTTGCTTTCTGAAACCATTTAAATCTGTTAAAGTTTACACTGTAAAATATAAACTATTAGAAGGCGCATGTAAATACAAAATGTTATGCATATCCTGTTAGATATGGACTTTTTAACCTGCAAATGATAGTTAATATAGCGTTTGTCATTGTTGTTTTTTGCTTAAACAGAATGAGCCGTTTCAATTTTTTACATAAGGATATTTTTATGAAATATTATGCCGCTAAAAATTTGATGTTATTTTGTTTTCTATTGATAAGTGTTTGCATTGTATCCGACAAATTACTTTATGCCGCCCAGTCCACCATTACTGAAGCACAGGGCTATGCCTGCATGGGGGATGACAAATCCAGAAAAGAAACGGAACAAAGCGCTGTTGCCGATTCCAAACGAAATGCAGCAGAAACAGTCCTTACACATCTTAGCAGCGAAACAACCATAAAAAATTTTGAACTCGAAAATGACCTCGTTTCAGCGTACAGCAAAGCTAAAGTAAAAATCATTCAACAGATAGATGGTGTATGGTACAAAGAAGCATCTGCCGGTGACTGTTATAAGGTTAAAATTAAAGCTGAGGTAATTCCGGACGATACCGTTCTTAAGGCCTCTGCAAAAGACGATAACCTTGAAAATCCTGATAAACCGCTTAAGATTGCTGTTTGGACAAATAATAAGAAATACAGGAAGGGCGAAAAGATCATAATCTATATCAAGGGCAATAAACCATTCTATGCTTCCGTTTTATACAAAGATGCCAATGGCTCAATGCTTCAGCTTTTGCCAAATCCTTACAGAAAAGAAAACTATTTCAACGGCGGCGCAGTTTATACACTGCCTTCGGGAGAGGACAGGTATGATCTTGAGGTAACCCCTCCTTTTGGCGAGGAAAATATAATAGTATATGCAAGCACATCGCCTCTTGGCCAGCTTGACCTTGCAGCACAAGGTGGTGTTTACCAGGTAAAAACAAAAGATACCGGAATGAAAACCAGAGGTGTACAAATTAAAGCAAAATCAAGTGAGTCAAGGCCTGAGACAGCAGAGTTTTTTGAAGTAAGCGCGGCAGTAAAAACCGGAAATTAATTAGTTTTTAGACTTTCAGAAAATGTTTTTGGCAAAACCGGAAGAAGTCTCCCTTGGTTAAGCGTACAGTTAGTGGGTAGCAGAAGGGGGGAGAATGATAACGCAGTTAATCAAAAACCGGTATTCAACAATACAACCGGTTTCAGCTGATGGGAAAACTTACCATTAAAGATGTAACCAAGGATGTGGATATTACAATTACCATTGAGGCCTTGAAAGACAAGTAAAGTAAAAGTGGAATATTATTCAATGAAGCGCAGCGGAACCGCGGATCTTCCTTTACACGGCGGGCATGTACCCAAGTGGCTGGCCAATCGCATGACACATATGGGGCGCGTAATTCTCATTGCCATTGGGTGTCAATATTTATTATAAACCACAGATACTTATTATTTGCCCTTGCGCTTATCATCAAACATACTGCCTTGTGTTACATCGGTCAGATGCAAAAGGTTCTCAGAAATATATATAGTGCCCTTTAAGCTGTATGGTTTTTTGAAAATATTTTTCTCCAGCAGGGCATCGATCATCTTATCGGTTCCGATAAGCCTAAGTTCAGGAGGAAACAAGTTGCTTATAATTGAGTAACCGAGTTGTGACCCTGACAAATTTCTTACACTCTCAATCTTAAAATAAAATTTATTTTCACGGATTTTAATGGTTATAACGTTTCCTCTCGGGCGTTTTACGGCTGGATAAAAGGCTCCGACAAGCAGAATTGTCGGGTTCACCCGCGCTTGCGGATAAGCAGGCCAGCCGCCGCCATCGTGGCATTGCCCATAGGGAACAGAAAATACGCCTATTGATAAAATCAAAAGGGCTGAAATTATGGATTTGTTAATGTATTTCATAATCAGTCTCCTTCTCTGGATTTAAGAATAAAAATATCTCCTGAAATACTTAAGAAAAGCAGCGTAACCTTGCATTTTACAAAACCGTCAAAATTTGAGCCACTTTCAAAACGTTTCAGTTTGGTCAAGGTCAAGGCGGGTGTAAATTTTAACCGCAGGAATACATGGAGTATTTCGAGGATTAAAATTTTCACCCAACGCAGAGATCGGCCAAAATGGGACGTTTTGAAAGTGGCTCATTTGATCAAAGATACTCCCGTCATCAAAGCAGGTTTTTCGATTTGCATGATTTCAAGTATGGTAGGGGCTATATCTCCCAGTACGCCATTTCTTAATTTAACATTTTTTCTGGAATCATCAACCAGAATAAGCGGAACCGGATTTAAAGTATGCGCTGTGTGAACATGTTTGTTTTCATCAAGCATTGTTTCAGCATTGCCATGATCTGCCGTAACAAGAAGAACACCATTTTGTTTTTTAACCTCGGCTGCGATTTGGCTCACGCATGAATCAATAGTTTCGCATGCATAAATTGCTGCTTCAATTACTCCCGTATGTCCTACCATGTCCATGTTTGCAAAATTGAGCGCGATAAAATCATAGTGTGTTGTTTGCAGGCGGGATAGTAATTCAGCAGTCACAAACCTTGCGCTCATTTCCGGTTTCTTGTCATATGTGGGGACTTCGCGCGGAGATGGGATCAGGCAACGTTCTTCTTGAGGAAACGGATGCTCTTCTCCCCCGTTTAAGAAATAGGTTACATGAGCATATTTTTCCGTTTCGGCTATTCTTAGCTGTTTTAATCCCTTTTTACTTATTACTTCCCCAAGTATATCGGTAAGGTGAACAGGAGGAAAAGCAAGCGGCAGGGTGAATGTTTCATCATATTGGGTCATGCACACAAATCCGGTTAATTTCGGGTGATGGTCTCTATTGAAAAAAGTAAAATCAGGATCTGTGAGTGTGCGTGTTATTTCTCTTGCCCGGTCAGAACGGAAGTTGAAAAAAATAACAGCATCATTGTCTTTTATCCTCCCCGCAGGATTTCCATCATTATCAGTAATTATAACGGGTTTTACAAATTCATCAGTCTCATTTTTCGAATAAGCTTTTTTTATAGCATCTATCGGATTTTTTTCTTTTGTTCCTTCGCCTTTTGTATAAAGCCGGTATGCCTTTTCAACTCTTTCCCATCTGTTATCGCGATCCATTGCAAAATAACGGCCACAGACAGACGCAACTTTTCCCACTCCTTTTTCATCAATATAAGTTTGTAACTGCTGCATGTATTTTATGCCGCTGTCAGGTGCAGTATCTCTTCCGTCGAGTATTGCATGAATATAAACATTCTTAAGGTCGTTTTCTTTAGCCATGTCAATTAACGCAAAAAGATGGTTTATTTGGCTGTGCACTCCTCCGTCTGAAAGAAGTCCGATAAAATGCAGAGCTGCTTTTTTTTCTTTAGCATCGTTCATAATCAGGCAAAGAGCTTTATTTTTAAAAAAACTTTTATCCCTTATAGCCTTATCTATTCTTAACAGATCCTGATAAACAACTCTGCCTGCGCCAATATTTAAATGTCCCACTTCGGAGTTTCCCATAATACCTGCAGGAAGCCCCACAGCCTCGCCTGAGCATTTTAAACTGGTGGAAGGGTATTCTTTTTTTATTGAATCAAGAAAAGGCGTTTTTGCAAGAGCTATCGCATTTCCTTCATTTGTATTGTTAATTCCCCAACCATCGAGAATTATTAGCATGCAGAAATTTGGTTTAGCAGGCATAAATTTTTAAGACTCCAAATTATGTAATGGATTCATCCGTTATGAAAAACTATCAGAAAGTCAAAAAACAATAAATTTCATATTTACTCTTCGACAATCCCGGATTGACTATCCGGATTATTTTCGGGCTCGTCTATTTTTATTCTTTTTGCATCCGACCACAGCCCCTCAAGATCATAAAACTTTCTTACAGTATCAAAAAAAACGTGAATTACAATGTCACCGTAATCGAGTAAAACCCACTGGCCTTCGTTTTTACCCTCAACGCTCAATGATTTTATACCCGCTTTTTTCAAGTATCGCTCAATGGAATCGGCTATAGCAGTTACCTGGCGATTTGACATTCCGGTGCATATGATAAACACATCTGCAAAGGAAGTGAGACCCCGTAAGTCAAGAGCTACTATATCTTCAGCCTTTTTACTCAAGACAGCTTTTATGTAAAGATCTAATGAGGGGGTAATGTCTTCTTTTATCTTCGGAGCCTTTTTATCAGTCATATATATAATCCCTTGTTCTTTATAAAAAGTTCGACACCTTGCGGCATCAAAAAACTAACCGGCTCTTTCTTTTTAATAAGCATCCTGATATTTGTAGATGAAATATCTATTGGAGTTATATCAAGTATATATACCGGCTGATATATTTTATGAATATAGCCCGAATCCTTATCTGAAAATAGATATCCGTCAGATATTTTAGTTTTAAGAAAATCAGAAATCACTGTAAATTTATCTTTATTATCGCAATAGTTAAAGCCAGGCCTTGTCATTACTATAAATGGAATAACACGAAAAAGCTCTTTGAAGGATTTCCATGTATCTATTTCAAGAAAAGCATCAAGGCCTAGTATGAGATAAAAAAAAGCAGGTTCGGTTTGATTTGATTGAAAATGTTTAACCGTATCTATCGTGTAGGAAGGGCCTTGTCTATTGAGTTCAACATCTGAAACAAAAAATTCAGGATAGCCTTTTATGGCTATCTGGGTCATTTCAAGACGATAATTAGCATCAGCAATGCCTGATGGAATTTTGTGCGGAGGCAAAGCAGAGGGGATAAAGCAGATTTTATCCAGCAAAAAGCTGGCCCGCACTTCAGCTGCAGATCTTAAATGCCCGAAATGTACCGGATTGAATGTGCCTCCGAACAGTCCTATATGTTTCAAGCTATTCTCATCAACAGGATTTATGATTATTCTATTCCCTTATCTGCCCGCTTCCTAAAGCTATAAATTTTGTTGTTGTAAGCTCTTCCAGTCCCATAGGCCCGAACGCATGAAGCTTTGAAGTACTGATGCCTATTTCAGCACCCAATCCCAGCTGACCACCATCATTAAACCTGGTTGATGCATTCACAAGCACCACCGAAGAACCTACCTCGCGCGTGAAACGCCGCGCTCTGTTGTAGTCACTGGTAACGATTGACTCTGTATGATCGGATCCGTATTTTTCGATATGCCTGATTGCCTCATCCATATCATCGACAATTTTAACGGCAACAATAAGATCCAGATATTCAGCCGGCCAGTCTTCTTCACTCGCTTTTTTTGCAATCGGAAGAATTTTACATGTTTTGCTGCATCCCCTGATCTCAACTCCTGCTGCTACAAAATCTTTTGCCATTTCTGGCAGAAAATTCTTTGCCGTTTTCTTGTTTACAAGCATGGTTTCCATGGCATTGCAAACTCCTGAACGCTGGACTTTTGAATTGAAACAAATTTTACGGGCCATATCAATATCAGCGCTTTCATCTACATACACATGACATACACCCTTGTAATGCTTTAGAACGGGTATCCTGGAATTCGCAACAACAAAACGAATAAGTTCTTCCCCTCCTCTTGGAATAATAAGATCTATATATTCTTCCTGGCTTAAAAGAGCATTAACGGCGATTCTCTCCTTCACTGGAACAACCTGAACCGTTTCTTCCGGCAGGCCTGATTCGGCGAGAGCTTTTTTGATTATTCCGGCAAGCGCCTGATTTGAGTAAAAAGCATCCGATCCCCCGCGCAATATCACTGCATTTCCCGCTTTAAGACAGAGCCCTGCCGCATCGATAGTAACATTTGGCCTTGATTCATAAATTATTCCTATAACCCCAAGCGGTATACGCATGCGCGATACTTCAATACCATTTGGCCGTATCCATGTTTTGACTATTGAGCCCACCGGGTCCTCAAGCGCCGATACTTCTTTAAGACCATCAGCCATCGATCTTATTGTTGCATCCTTTATAGTAAGCCGGTCTATAAATGCTGTGGAAAGTCCGGCTTCTTTGGCTTGTGAAAGATCTTTTTTGTTTTCTTTTTTTATAAATGCTTCATTCTTTACTATTTCATCGGCGATTTTTAAAAGCACTTCATTTTTTTTGGCTGTAGGGCATCTTGCCAGAACTCTTGAGGCTGCTCTTGCCGATTTTGCCATTTGCTCTATAATTTTATCAACAGACATATGTTTTCTCCCTGATCTTCGTTGATAGGTTTACATGTTTATTCATCTGGGTGGTTCATTTGCATTCAGCTGTCAGGGCAAGGTTATCTCTGTGTATTACCTCATCATAGGGTTTATGCCCTAGCTTTTCCTTTATACGGCTGGTTTTGAGCCCCATAATTTTTTTGATATCAGCCGAACTGTAATTTACAAGCCCCATTCCAAGAACTTCATTCTTTGAATTGCAAAATTCAACCGGCGCCCCTTCCTTAAATTCGCCTTCCACTCCGGTAATACCTCCAGGAAGCAGGCTTTTGCCTTTATTTATTATTGCAGAAGCTGCTCCATCATCAATAACTACTGCGCCCTGAGGTTTGAGTGAATACCCAATCCAGCATTTCTTTCTGGAAAGTCTTTCTTTTTTGGGAACAAAAAAGGTGCCATGTTGTTCACCTGCAAAAAGACGTGTAAGAATATCGGGCTGTTCGCCTTTTGCTATAATCATGGGTATTCCTGCTGCTGTAACCTTTTTTGCAGCCATAATTTTAGTGAACATTCCACCGGTTCCAAGCGGACCGGCAATGCCGCTTGCTATTTTTTCTATGCTCTTGTTGATGCTGTCAACGGATGGAATAAGCTTTGCGTCCGGATTGTTTCGAGGGTCTTTATCATAAAGCCCTTCGATATCGGTAAGAGTTATCAGAATGTCAGCATCCAGAAGAAGGGCTATCATTGCGGCAAGATTGTCGTTGTCGCCAAATTTTATCTCTTCAACTACAACAGTATCGTTTTCGTTTATTACGGGAACAACCTTCCATGATAAAAGGGTATAAATGGTATTGCGCGCGTTTAAATATCGTTTTCTGTTTGAAAGATCATCGCTTGTAAGAAGGATCTGGGCCACTTTTTTATCAAAGCGCTCAAAGGCTTTTTCATATTCCATGATAAGCCCGGCCTGTCCGACAGCTGCCACAGCCTGCCTTTTTGGTATTTCATCCGGCCTTTTCGAAAGACCGATTTTTTTTATTCCGGAAGCCATGGCTCCTGAAGAAACAAGAATTACTTCAATTTTTTTGTCCATAAGCATGCTTATTTGCCTGCTTATAGAGTCGATGACTTTTAAATTCAGCCCATGATCCTGAGTAAGTACATTACTTCCTATCTTAACAACAACTCTTTTAGAAGAAGTAATCATCAATTTATCATCAGCTTTCATATTACTAATGTTTTTGTAATAATTGCAGAATATTTTGTTTGAGTTTTTTTATGCCATTGCCGGTTGCAGCAGATATTGTTAATACATTGACGTTTTTGGCTGCTTTAATAAAAATATCGGCAGACTCTTTCGCGTCGGTAATATCAATTTTATTAAGTACCACCAACTGGGTTTTTTCGGCAAGACTTTTGCTGTACAAGGCAAGTTCGTTATTAATTATATCATAAGCGGAAAGAGGGGAATCTGTATTTATGGCCGATGCGTCAATCAGGTGAATAAGAATGCGTGTGCGTTCAACATGTTTTAGAAATTTCATTCCAAGCCCAGTGCCTTTGTGAGCACCTTCAATAAGACCTGGAATGTCGGCCATCACAAATTGATCTTCCTTTCCCACCTCCACAACACCAAGAACCGGTGCAAGCGTAGTAAAGGGGTAGTCGGCTATTTTGGGATGTGCTGAAGACATAACGCTGATAAGCGTTGATTTGCCTGCATTGGGAAGACCTATAATACCAACATCGGCGATAAGTTTAAGCTCGAGTTTTATTCTTAGGGTTTGGCCTTCTTCGCCCGGTTGGGCAAAGCGGGGCGTTCGATGAGTTGCTGTGGCAAACTTTTTATTGCCCTGCCCGCCCCTGCCTCCGACTGCAATTGTAAAAGATTGGTCAGGCTCAACTAAATCTTTTATTATTAGCCCTGTGTCTGCATCGGTTATTACTGTACCGGGAGGAATTTCAACAATAAGGTTCTCCCCTTTTTTCCCGGATTTTAGATTTCCTTCTCCATACCAGCCGTTTTCGGCCTTAAGGAGTTTTTTATACTTAAAATCATAAAGAGTGTGTTTTTGAGATATTGTCTTAAAAACAACATCTCCACCCTTTCCGCCGTCCCCACCGTCCGGACCACCGCGCGGTATAAATTTTTCCCTCCGGAAGCTTACACAGCCTTTTCCCCCATTTCCGGACTGGACTGTAATAATCGCTTCATCAATGAATTTCACTCTGCATATACGCTGGCTTTTTTGCGCGACCTGCCGAATTCTTCAAATTTAACAACTCCGTCTATCTTGGCAAACAATGTATAATCCCTTCCCATGCCCACATTGTTACCGGGATAGATCTTTGTTCCCAGCTGCCGGATTATAATAGTTCCGGCCGTAACCTTAGTGCCGCCATAGCTTTTAACTCCGCGCCTTTGCCCATTACTGTCACGGCCGTTTCTTGAGCTGCCGCCTGCTTTTTTGTGTGCCATTTTATAAACTCCTGTAAAAACAAACTATAATAGCTTTGTAAAAAGTTTTTCTTTTTTACCGTATTATAAAATTATACCGTTATGCTCTCGATTTTAACAGCCGTATAAGGCTGACGATGTCCCTGTTTGCGGCGATAGCCTTTGCGCCTCTTGAATTTGAAAACAAGAATTTTTTTTGCTTTATCTTGTTCTACAATTTTTCCTACAACAGCAATATTTTCAACAAAAGGTTGCCCCACCTTAACCGTTTCTCCATCCGAAAACATCAAAACCTTATCAAATGAGATTGTTGAGCCAATATCGCCTTCAATTTTTTCTAGCCTAAATGTTTCACCCACCTCAACTCTATATTGCTTTCCGCCCGAATTAACAATAGCGTACATTTTATCCTCCCGAAAAATCAAATTGCCTTATTTTGAAAAATACTAATAATATTCTACTAAAATATTTTGTCAATATAAATGTGCCTTCAAGCCAGTTTGTATATGTTGTGACAAAGTTTAAGGCCAAATTGTCTTTAGTCTAGATTTAACTACATGATTTTAAATTATTTATCAATAAGAGTTTTGCAGTGCAACACGGAAAAAACGGAAAAAAGAAACAAACTGTCGCTTTTTTGCGCGCAGACGGCATGCAATATTTTTTATTATTGCGGTTTAAACCAAGCAGAATCATTGATTTATACAAATTATATGCTAAATATAGATGATAGTGAAAGATAAATTATTTACCTGAATATCTTTAAATATAATATTATATGGAGATAATTTATGTCCGATAAGCTAATTGAACTTGATTTTAAATCATTTATTCTTGAAGCGGAGCTATTTGATACCAAAATAGCAAGAAAATTTGCACAAAACCTGCCATATACCGTAAGCCTCATGCAATGGGGCAATGAACTTTATGGATCTATAGGAATAGACCTTGGAGAAGAGAATCCTGTTCCAAAGATTCCTTCCGGCGGAATCGCCTATACCAATAATGGCAATTATCTATGTATCTTTTTCGGCCAGTCACCGGCATGGGCAGTCGAACACTTAGGCAATATAATTGGTAATCAATGGATACGTCTTGCTGAAAACCAATCCAATACCTCGGTGACTGTAAAGGCAAAACAACAAAATGCGGTTTAACAAAAAAGGATGAGATACATTGGAACAGCTTGAAACGGAAGTAAAGTATTATATTACCGATATAAACGCTTTGCGGAATAGACTTATTTCGCTTGGAGCGCATGCAGGCAAAAATCTATTTGAAGTTAATATTAGATTTGATGATAAAAATAAAACTCTGTTTACAAATAAATCACTGCTCAGGCTTCGCAAAGACGAAAAAACCACTCTAACCTTCAAATTACAGCCCAAGGCCAGAGACAGCCGGTTTAAAACATTAAAAGAGTATGAAATAGAAACAAATGACTTTGCTACTACCTGTCATATACTGGAACTCCTTGGTTTCGTACAAGAGCAGATATATGAGAAATGGCGGGAAACCCTTACAATCGGAAGTACCAGCTTTTGCATTGATAAAATGCCTTACGGAAATTTTCTTGAAATAGAAGGAAGCAGCGAAGAAATCATAAAATACACATCCCTGCTCGGATTGGACTGGAAGAAACGCATAGTGCTTAACTATCTTGAGATGTTTGAAATATTAAAAGAATCTCTCAACTTTCCTTTTTCCGATGTAACATTTGATAATTTTAACAATATCATGCTTGATTTTTCAGAATATCATTCAATTGTTGCTGCCGGTGATTTATGATTATTTATCAGAAACCGTTTAAACAGTTTCGCACAGTTAACGGCGTGTTATAGTCCTTCTATACATTTACTATTTAAGAGAGCCACTTTCAAAACGTTTCAGTTTGGTTAAGATGGTAAAAAGCTTCCTCTCTTATGCCGCTCGAAGCAAATTGAAAGCCGCCGCCGGGAACGTGCTCACTGTTGCGGTAAAAGCGGTTCTAACTTCACTACCGGCCTGTTCGTTTGACTTTTCATAAATTCCACCAAATTTAATTTATTCACAAAATCAATATATAATTCGAGCTCTTTCCTTAAAACTCCCGTTCAATCCTTAATACAAGCTTAATAGACTATTTAAAGTTTTACCTTATTATGCCGATAAATGAATTAACAATTGCTTACTACGTCATAAGTAAAAATGTGTACTTTTTATATAGTAAATTTTATGGGTATACATCTGATGCCCTTCAAATACTTCCTTATAATATCGGAAAGGAAAGGAAAGAAATGTTTGTAATTATAGGTTTTGTGGTGGTTATTGTAAGTGTTTTTGGCGGTTTTGTGTTGGAAGGAGGCTCTTTAGCTGTCATTATACAGCCGGTTGAATTTTTGATTATAGGTGGTGCAGCAATCGGGGCGCTTTTCATTTCGGCTCCAGCCAGCCTTCTTAAAGAAATAATGGGAAAAACAATGGGTACATTTAAAGGTTCTTCTATAAACAAACAAACATACCTCGATCTTTTAAAGCTCCTGTTTGATGTTTTTCAGTTAAGTCGTAAGGAAGGACTTATCGCCCTTGAGGGCCATATCGAGAATCCCGAAAATAGCGCTCTTTTTTCTCAATATCCTCAAGTTATAAATAACCACCATCGTCTTCATTTCATATGCGATACATTTCGTCTTGTAGTACTTGGAGGAATAGCAGCCCACGATATGGAAGCTCTCATGGACTGTGATATTGAAACCCATCACCACGAAGGGACAAAACCGGGTATGATTCTTCAGAAAATCGGGGATTCAATGCCGGGGCTTGGAATAGTGGCTGCTGTATTGGGTATTGTTATAACAATGCAGGCCATTGACGGTCCGCCTGAAGTAATCGGGCATAAAGTTGCGGTTGCTTTGGTAGGAACCTTTCTTGGCATATATCTTTCATATGGTTTTATTCAGCCACTTGCCACAAATATCGACATGGCCAATGATGAAGAATCCAAAATCTTTGAAACAATCAAGTCGGGAATGATAGCCTTTGCAAAAGGACTAAATCCAATTATAGCAGTGGAGTTTGCAAGACGCACTATACCAAGTGAATACAGGCCTGAATTTCAGGAAATGGAAAAACATGTAAAGGGTAAAAACTAATGGAAGATGAACATATTCAACCAATTATAGTTATTAAGAAAGTAAAAGGTCATGGTGGTGCTCACGGAGGAGCGTGGAAGGTTGCATATGCAGACTTTGTTACCGCAATGATGGCGCTTTTTATAGTTTTATGGATAGTTGGACAAAGCAAAGAGGTTAAACACTCCATCTCAGCCTATTTTAAGGACCCTGGCGTTTTTACTAGTGGCAAATACGGCGGAATTCTTCCTGAAGAGCAAAAAGCATTGCCATTACCTCCTGCACCGGTAGTAATAGATACACGTGCTGTTGAAATGCAGATACTTAAAGCAGAAGCGGAAAAAATAACAAAGACAATAACCCAGACTCCGGAATTCAGCAAGTTTAAGGATAAGATTACAGTAACTGTATCAAGTGAAGGTATGCGTATTGATCTTCTCGAAGAATCCGAAGGTCTTTTTTTTGATATAGGAAAAGCCCATATAAAGCCTGATACTGTCAATTTATTGCAAGTTATAGCAAAATCCCATTTGGCTAAACTCAAGAATGGTATAATCATTGAAGGCTACACAGATGCAAGGCCATATGTGTCTTCAGATTATACCAACTGGGAGTTGAGCACCGAGAGGGCCAACAGTGCAAGAAAAGTGCTTGAAGAGAGCGGTTTGCGCAATGACCAGATACTTGAGGTACGTGGTTTTGCAGACAGAAAACTGAGGCTTCCCGACAAGCCTCTGGATTTTTCCAACAGACGTGTAAGTATTCTTTTGCCCTTATCAGTAACCGATAAAAAAGGTGCAAATGACCAAGACTCAACCGTTATTGTGCCAAATCATGTTGTAAGCCAAATAGATAATCCCGTAAATGTCAATTTTGATGGGATAGTAAAAGTCCATCAGCAGGGCGGGGGCGGATAAATCCCATTACGAAACCATCATAATTCGGCTTTATGGAATAAGTAATACAGGCAATTCGGAGGTTTCAGCCACTCTGTGGGATACTCCTCCTAGCCAATACTGACTGAGCCAGTCCTTGCCGGTTCTGCCCAAAACAATCATAGAAGCATTATGTTTGCGTGAAACATTGATGATTTCTGCAACAGTTCGGCCGGAGGTCAGTGATGTTTGTGCCTCAAGACCTGCGTCAACCAAGCGATGGCGATACTCATTAAGTCTCTTGCGGCTTTCTTTTTTAATTTCCTGGAACTGTGCAGGACTCATAGCCTTGGTAATTTTAACGCCTATATTGTGAGCTACTATAATTTTGGAAGCCAATCCTTTAAGAGATATCAGGGTTTCAAGCGCGTTTTCGGAAGGGCATGACCAATCCGTGGCAAGCATGGGATGGCTGAAAATATGCTCATTAACCCGGGTTAGTATTTTGCCGTCTATTTCATATTCGGCCATGTACTTATCCATCAGTATGGGAATCGGGCTGCGTCTTGCAAGATCGAGCAAATGTGTACCCACATAGACTCTTTCGAGTAATGTGCGTTTCTTGCGTCCGGCAACAATCATATTAACTTTTTCTTTTTCAGCGATTGAAAGGATAACGGCATTAGGAGTGCCAACTTCAATGCGTATTTTACTTTTAACACCTTTTTTTGCAAGAATTGCTCCCCACTTTTCAAATTTTTCGGCAACTTTTTTCTTAATCTCCAATTCTTTTTCTTTCTGGTAACCTCCATAAGGAACAAAGGCAACTTTTTCTCTTGGTATAACATAAACAAGAATAATTTCTTTAAGACCTACTGCAGTCAGATCAAGCATCTGTTCAAGAGCGCCGATTGCATTATCTCTGAAGCGTGTATTAAACAGTATTTTTTCGAATTTCATTTTTCACCTGCCTTAGAAAAAGATAAAAGTTACTACTACAAAGACCGGAATAAGTATTAGGAGTGTATATTTTAAGATGTAGCCAAAAAAGCTGGGCATAGGAGTACCGGCTTCTTCTGCTATAGACCGCACCATAAAGTTGGGAGCATTGCCGATATAGCTGCATGCCCCAAAGAAAACCGAACCTGCTGAAATGGCCTCAAGATACAGCGGGTTTTCTGCTATCAGGCGGGATATAGCCTGTTTTTCCGGCAAGGACGAGTAAAAATTGCCCAGAGCCGTATTTAAAAAAGTCAGATAAGTCGGAGCGTTGTCGAGAAATCCCGAAAATATCCCGGTACTCCAGAAATATTGTGAAGGGTGATGTACGGAATTAATAAAAAAAGCCAGGGCACCCTTACCCCCTGCTTTTAAAATAAGCAAACAGGGGATCATGGTAATAAAAATACCTATAAAAAGATATGCAACTTCAATAATAGGCGCCCATGAAAAATTATTTTCTTCGTAAACGGTTATATTTGTGGTTACTATAGAAAGAGTTCCAATCAGAAGCAAAAGTCCGTTACGAACCAGGTCCTGCACAGAGGTATGCACCCCGAATATTGAAATCTTTCCCCAGTCCACTATGCCGCTTATAAGTACCGATATTACGATTGCGGCAATGAAAAGAAAATTGTGCTTTCCCTCTATCCCGAATGGTACTTTTTCATTTAGGTTTATTGGTGATGGTTTCTCACGGCGATAGTGATATGAATCCATAAAAAAATAACACACAAGAAGTATTCCTGCAGCCAGAACCATATGGGGGGCAATATTAAGTGTCCAGAAAAAAGGCACGCCATGTAAAAATCCCAAAAAGAGCGGAGGATCGCCCAAAGGCGTGAGCGCGCCGCCTATGTTGGCAATTAAAAATATAAAAAACACCACCATAAAAGTTCGGTTTTTGCGATGGCTGTTGGCCCTTAAAAAAGGACGTATCATCAGCATGGCCGCTCCGGTTGTGCCCATCCAGGAAGCCAGCAAAGTTCCTATAAGAAGCATGCAAGTATTAACAACAGGAGTTCCAACCAGAGTGCCGCGCAGCAAAATACCGCCCGAAACTGTATAAAGCGACCAGAGCAGTATAATAAAAGGTATATAATCGATGATTATAATATGAAGGATTTCATATAAAGCAATACCGCGGAATATAACCAAACCCGGAATAGCGAATGAGGCCGCCCAGAAAAAGGAAATTTTTCCGAAATGATGATGCCAGAAGTTTGGGGCAAGAAGAGGAAAAAGAGCTATTGAAAGCAGCATAAAGCCGAAAGGGATGCAACTCCAGAGCGGAAGAATTTCTCCCAGGTTCATATGATTTGTCGGCGATTCGGTGTCGCTGCCAAAAACTATTGTAGGAATCACTAGTGCTATTAGAAACAAGCCGAAAACAATCTTTCTGTCAATCTTCATATGTTACATTCCTCTTTTCAGTGAGGCTGATTCATGATTTGATCTAATATTATAACTATTTGTCCTTTTAGAAAAACTATTCTAAGGGACTCGCGTTGTCAAGCAAATTACAATTCATGTTCTTTTAAGGAATTTTTCATCTTTATCTTATCCGGAAAAAGCTCATTGATATTTTCAGCATTGCAAATCCCTCTTTCGGTTATAAAACCGGTAACAAGCCTTGAAGGAGTGACATCAAATGCAAAATTTGCAGCAGGGCTATCTTTTGGAGTAACAAGAACGCTTTTTATAACATCATTATCAAGACCCTGAACATATCGAACTTCGTCCGGGTCACGCAATTCAATCGGCATATCCTTTATGCTATCGGTTTCCCAGTCGATAGTGCTGGACGGAAGAGCCACATAAAAAGGAATTTTATTATCTTTTGCAGCCAGAGCTTTCAGATAAGTTCCTATCTTGTTGGCAACATCTCCTTTATATGTAGTTCTGTCGGTTCCGACAATCACCATATCAACCATGCCGTTTTGCATAAGGTGCCCGCCTGCATTATCGGTTATAATCGTATGTTTTACCCCGCTTTTCCCCAGTTCCCAGGCGGTTAACCTCGCTCCCTGATTAAGCGGCCTTGTTTCATCAACCCAGACATGGATATCTATCCCTTTTTCATGAGCAGCATAAACAGGGGCGGTTGCAGTGCCGTATTCTATACAGGCAAGCCAGCCGGCATTACAATGAGTTAAAATATTTACCGTGGCATTATTTTTATTCCGGCTTATTGTTTCTATTATTTCAAGACCGTGAAGTCCGATGTCTTTGCAGTTTTTGACTTCTTCTTCAGCTATAATTGAAGCTTCATCACGGGCTGCTATGATCTTGTTTTGAATGTCGGAAACTGCAAGGACTCTTTTTAAAACCCTGTCAGCCGCCCATGCAAGATTTATAGCTGTCGGCCTTGCCGCTTTTATTCTGCTGCATTCTTCAATTATGAAATCATCTTCCGCCTGATTATTTAAAAGACTCAATACTGAAAGGTAAACCCCAAATGCTGCCGTAACTCCTATTAGAGGCGCTCCCCTGACATACATGTCCTTAATCGCTGTTATTACATCATCTGAGGTTTTAAGATCAACGATAACAAGTTTGTGCGGAAGAAGTCTCTGGTCAATAATTTTGACTGTATCCTGTGAATCATCCAGCCATATCGGCCGAAGAGATTTTTTTTGTACGATGTTTGGATTTATCATTAGCGTAATTTTCTTTCATTTGTTTAAAAAAAGTTTCAGCAAAGATATTTTTATTACGGATTAAAAAGCTCTACTATACAGAATTTGTTGACATCGACCAGACCTTTATCGGTAATTTTAAGCTCGGAAATTACCGGAAGAGCAAGAAAGGAAAGAGCCATATAAGGATCAATTAGTGATGAACCGAAAGATTGTGTGATGGAAAGAAGATGCTTCATATCACTATTAATATCCTCAATCGTTTTATCCGACATCAGACCTGCAATCGGAAGCGAAAGCATACCGCAGACATTGGCGTCGCATGCCGCACAAAGTCCTCCGCCCATTTTAATAACCGCAGCCACGGCGGCTTTCATATCTTCATCGTTTGTTCCGGCAACAATTATGTTATGGGAATCATGGGCTACGCTTGATGCAATTGCTCCTTTTTTAAAGCCCAGGCCTTTAACAAAACCTTTGCCGATGTTGCCTGAGCCTTTATGTCGTTCAATAACACAAATTTTTAAAATATCATTTGATATATCGGAAACCGCCATACCATTAACAATCTTTGCGGAAGATAAAAACTGACGGGTTATAATCTGGCCCGGAATAATTTCTATTACTTTTATCCGACCAGATTTGTAGGCAATAGAGAAATCGACCTTATCTATGTCTATACTCATTGAAGGAGCAACTGAGACCGGATCGGGTTTTTTAATCTCATTTTTTATCGCCCCGTTTTCCGCCAGAAGGAATCCTCTTGAATATACCTCTATAATTACAGGATTATATAAATCCTCAAACACAACAAAATCGGCATGCCTTCCCGGGGCTATGGCGCCTTTAAGATTTAGACCGAAATAATTAGCAGGATTTATGGTTGCCATCCGTATTGCTATAACCGGATCTAAACCGTATTTAATAGCTTCTGTTACCATAGAATCTATATGGCCTCTGGTGACAAGGTCATCAGGATGGCGGTCGTCCGTGCACCACATAATCCGATGAAAATTCTTTTTATTTATAAGAGGAAGTAAATCGGAAAGATTTTTTGCGGCAGTACCTTCTCTAATCATTATATGCATTCCGGCTGATAATTTTTCTTTAGCTTCTGCGATCGTTGTGCATTCATGATCACTTGAAATACCTACCGCCAAATATGCATAAAGGCTTTTGCCGGATAAACCCGGAGCATGACCATCTATTGGTTTTTTATATTTTAACGAATTTGTTATTTTGGCAAGAACATCCTGATCGCCGGATATAACGCCGGGAAAGTCCATCATTTCCGCAAGCGCAACTATTCGTTCGTTATTCATGTAGGGAAAAAGATCTTCTGCCAAAAGTCTTGCACCCGATGTTTCCATATCACTTGCAGGAACGCATGAAGGCAAAGAAAAATATATGTCAATCGGCTGGTTTTTGCTTGATTCAAGCATATAATCTATTCCGGCCTTTCCCAAAACATTTGCAATCTCATGAGGATCAGCTACCACACAAGTTGTGCCTCTTGGAAATACTGCTCTTGCAAATTCGGTTACACAAGCCATGGAGCTTTCTATATGAACATGAGCATCAATAAAACCTGGTGCTACAAAGCTGTTGTTAAGATCAACTGTTTTTTTTGCCTTATAAGATCCAAAACCTGAGAAAAAACCTCCCATAACAGCAAAACTGCCCGGCATAATTTCGCCAGTAAACACATTTATGATACGGGCGTTAGTAAAAAGGATATCCGCTTCAGAATCTCCAAGGGAAGCTTTTATTTTTGAGCCAAGGTTCATGCCATTATCGCATCCTTTTTTATCCGGGAGGCAAGATTGTTTATTTTATCAATTATATCTTCCAGGTTCATAGTAAGAAGTCTTTTATTTCTTACTACCATTTTTCCGGAAACAATCACATCTCTTACATCAGAACCAGTTGCAGAATACACAATGTGTGAAACCGGATTATACATCGGGATTAAATGAAAAGAATCCGTATCTATTATAATGATATCGGCCTGTTTTCCTTTTTCAATGCTTCCGGTTTCATTGCCGAGTCCTATAGCTTCCGCTCCTTTGATGGTGGCCATTTGAACTACGGTTTTTGCATCCATAACCGTAGGATCAAAAGCATTGACTTTGTGCAGCTTTGCCGCAACATCCATCTCCTTAAACATATCAGGATCACTATTGCTTGCACAACTATCCGTTCCGAGCCCTACTGTTATTTTTTCTTTTAACAATTGAGGCACAGGCGAAATGCCCGATGCGAGTTTCATATTGCTCTGTGGGTTATGAGAAACTTTTGAATTATGGTTTGATATGATTTTTATATCTTTTTCATCAATCCAAACAGCATGAACAAGAAGTGTGTTTTCATCAAGGACGCCTGCTTTTTCAAGATATTTTACAGGTGAAACCGAATGCTCCGACATGATCATATCAAATTCATCTTTTGTTTCGGCTGCGTGAATCTGAAAAAGCATCTTATTGGATGAAGCAATTTGTTTTGCTTTTTTCAGGGTGTTTTCCGAGCAGGTATAGGGTGAATGGCAGAAAATCGAAGGTTTGATCAATGAAGATACGTTTTGCCATTTTTCCACATAGCGTGCAGCTGTTTTAATATTTTCCGCAGGATCAGGTATTCCAGGCGCCGGAAAATCTATTACACCCTGACCAAGCACAGCTCTTATTTTTGATTCGAGCACGGCTTGAGCTACTTCTTCTTCATGAAAATATCCGTCACAGCAAGTTGTTGTGCCTGAAAGCAGCATTTCCGCACAACCGAGACAGGAAGCAATTCTTACAGTCTCAGGATTCATATACTTTGCTTCCAGAGGAAAAATATAATTGTTGAGCCATTCGGAAAGTAAAAGATCTTCTCCTATTCCTCTTAATATAGTCATCGGAAGATGTGTGTGGGTATTAACCAGCCCGGGCATTATTATCCCGCCGGCAGCATCAATTATTTCTTTTGCTTCCGGAAAAACAAATTCTTTTGGTTTTGATGATACCTCTTCTATTTTTCCGTCATTAATAAAAACAATACCGTCTTTTATGATTTCAAAAGCCTTATTGACCGTTACAATTATTCCGTTATGAATTATTAAATCATATTTCATCTTCAAACAATTTCCAGTGCAATACTTCTGACTTTTTCTGCAGCTGTTTTAACGTCTATGGAAAGCAGATTTCCGTTCTCCATAACTATCCTGCCGTTTATAATAGAAGTTGCCACATCGCTTGCTCTTGCGGTATATACCAGATCAGATACAGGGTTGAACATGGGAGTAAGATGAGCTTTTCGGGTATCAATAATTATTATATCTGCTTTTTTACCAACTTCTATTGAACCTGTAATATCGGATATGCCAAGAGCCTTTGCCCCATCTATTGTTGCCATTTTTAAAACCGATTTGGAGTTCATTACCGTCGGATCAAGCGTACTGACTTTACCGAGTTTTGCGGCCATACTCATCTCATGGAAAATATCAAGATTGTTGTTGCTTGCACATCCATCCGTTCCAATACCCGTGCATATTCCCTGTTTTAAAAGCTTTGGAACCGGAGCAATGCCTGATGCAAGCTTCATATTGCTTTCAGGATTATGAGCAACTTTTACATCATATTTTTTTAATAGAAAAATGTCATCATCGGTTAAATGCACACAGTGGCAGGCAAGAAGATTTGAAGATAAAACGCCGATATCTTGTAAGAACCCCACAGGTGTAAGTCCGTATTTTTCTTTTATCTGCGATAGTTCGTTTATAGTTTCGGAAACATGAATAACAAGTAAAAGATCATTTTCTTTTGCAAGCAAAGATGCTTTTTTAAGAAGCTCCGGCGCGCAAAGATATGTGGAATGGGGCTCAACCGCGATTTTTATCAAAGGGTTATCACGGTATTTTTCGATAAGCATTTTTGTGTATAAAAAGCCCTTTTCTATCGGGCCGTAATTTGGAGAAGGGAAATCATAAAGTACTTCACCTACTACAGCGCGCATGCCGGCATCCGATGCCGCCTGAGCAACATAGTCTTCAAAAAGATACATGTCGCAAAAGCAGGTAATGCCTGATTGAATCATTTCAGCGCAGGCAAGAAGCGCGCCGTCATATACTCTTTCCGGGGTAAGCTTTGATTCTGCCGGGAAGATATGATCATTCAGCCAGGTCATAAGAGGAAGATCATCTGCAAGGCCCCTGAATATAGCCATTGATGCATGAGTATGCGCATTTACAAGACCCGGCATTATTATTCCGCCATTTGCATCTATGGTCCTTGTTGCCTTACAGGCGGCAAGTTCTTCGGCTTTGCCTGCCGCTACTATTAAGTCTTTTTTTACAGCAACAGCGCCGTTTTCTATTATAGTATTATCACGGTCCATTGTCACAACTGTACCATTTAATACCAAAAGATCCGCATAAAACTCATTCATTAATATGTTTTATAACCTTTTTTATTATTGCTTCTATATCCGGCATTATATTATTTGCCGTATCAATTATCTCATCAATTGTTGATGGAGAGGGATTTGCCGGATCATGGACATTTGTTATTGCCGAAAGGCCTAGAATCCTCATACCGGCATGAACCCCGGCAATTACTTCCTGCACTGTTGAAAAGCCAACCGCATCAGCGCCTATTGTTTTTAGGAATCTAACTTCTGCGGGAGTTTCAAGAGAAGGACCCAAAAGCCCTGCATAAACACCCTTCTGCAAATGAAATTTTTCTTCTTTTGCAGCATTCAAGGCTGATTCAATTAATTTCTTGTCATATGCCGCACTCATATCCGGGAATCTGATCCCAAGGCTGTTATCATTAGCGCCTACGAGAGGATTATGACCTGTAAGATTTATATGGTCTGTTATTAACATTATATCCCCGGTAGAAAATGATGTATTAAGTCCTCCTGCGGCATTTGTTAGAATCAGGATTTTTATTCCAAGCTCCTGCATAACCCTTATAGGAAAAGTAACCTCAAGAGGTGAATATCCTTCATAAAGATGAAAACGCCCCTGTAAAACCATAACTTCATGTTTTGCAAATTTGCCTATTAAAAGCTTGCCGATATGACTTTCAACCGTCGAAACCGGGAAATTAGGGATATCCTCGTAGCGGCATGAAAAAGAAATATCCATTGATTGCATGCTTTCACCAAGACCGGTGCCTGAAAGTATGCCTATTTGAGGAAAATTGCTGATATTTTTTCTTATAAATGCAGCGGTTTTTTTTGCTATCTTTCCTGATGTTATCATATGATATTACCAATTTAAAAATAATTAGAATAAATAAAAAAATATTTAATACACTCTTTATGTTTAGTCAACAATACTGCCGTCATATTTGATATTTGAAAAGCTTGTCATCATAGCTAACAAATGTAAAGGTATCATCTGAAAAAGATTTTAAATATTGCGGCAAAAGAGGCACTTTCCCTCCTCCTCCCGGAAGATCTATCATATATTGCGGTACACATAGACCGGAAAATCCATAAAGAGACTGCATTATATGTAATCCTTCTTTAATGGTCGTTTTAAAATGAAGGTTTCCTCTTACAACATCAAGTTGGTGGATATAGTAAGGTTTAACCCTAATCATAAGAAGTTTTTTCATAAGAGTTTTCATTATAATCGGATTATTATTTACGCCGTTTAAAAGCACTGTCTGACAGCCAAGCGGAATACCGGCATCTGCAAGAGCACCGCATGATAGAGCCACTTCTTTGGTTATTTCGTCAGGATGATTAAAATGAATATTAATAAAAACAGGATGATACTGGCGCAACATATCCACAAGGTCTTTTGTAATCCTCTGAGGAAGCGTACATGGAACCCTTGAATGGATTCTGAGTATTTCAATATGGTCTATTGCTTTGAGATCTTGCAAAATATTGTTTATCTTCTCATCTTCGAGAAGCAACGGATCGCCGCCTGAAATCACAACTTCACGAATAG
>Ga0180732_1000625_pt1 | contig 27912 bp, 38 predicted proteins | sample KR11_01MetaG_FD_148674 | JGI IMG/M metagenome (GOLD analysis project Ga0180732, IMG submission 148674) | Groundwater microbial communities from the Olkiluoto Island deep subsurface site, Finland - KR11_0.1 MetaG | ecosystem: Environmental > Aquatic > Deep subsurface > Groundwater | place... | reverse complement strand
AGGGAATTTGACTTCCTCTCCGACCTCAAACGTATTCGTGCCGAGCTTGACTTGGAGCGCATGACTACCCCTTCGAGCTGGCTGTCGTCTCTTGGCGAAAGTCATTCCGGCCATAACGACCCCAGGAGCGATAGGATTAATCGGAAGCTGACCGCCTTCGATGCCGAACTCGACCTATTGGCGGGAGTGATTGAGAGCTGTGACTCCTACCGGGCAAAGGAGAGGCCCGGCGGGTGAGTGCCGGGCCTGGGGGGAAGGAAAGGTGGAGCGTTACAGGAGCCCATCTTCCTGAAGGTGTTCGTTGCAAAGCAGGCAATACCAGGACGCGCTACCGATGGGCTCTACGCCGTCCCAGTGTCGAATGTTTAGACTTTGCAAAATCATGTGGTGTCCCTCTGGGCAGATTCGCTCAAAGTAGGATTCGGGCAAATACCCAGTTCGCTCGACATAATCTAAGACGCTTTCATCTTTGCCTTGTCGAGTATCCGACAGCCCAATCTCGCCGTATTTCAGACCCATCACTTCTCCCCTCCTTTCAAGGCTTCCTTCCGGTTTCTCGCCTTGGCCTCACCACCCAGCCTACCGGCCTCGCGCCTCTGCTGCCGGTAACCTTCTTCGCCCAGGCGCTTCTTCTGCGCGGCGTTCGATAGCCGCGCCATTTCCTGAGCGGCTGGGTTAGTCATGGACAGCCCCGAACGTTGGCGATTCGATAGACCTGATGGCCTCAAGGATGCCATCCCTGCGGCCGCGCCAATACTCCCTGTTGCCATAAGGACCCCACTCCCCCCCCATGCGCGTCTCGTCCAGGGCAGCCAAATCCTTCAGGGTAGTTAGCTTCGCTTTCAGTCCCGTCTTCATTTTTGGATTCTCCTTTCCTGATTCCTTCCGCCCTGCGCCCCGTGAGGCGCAGGAGCAAGAAACCTCTAAGCGGACTCCAATACTAGGGTTCGTGTTCGCTGGTCAACGTGCCTTGCAAAGCCGAAGCTGATTCCCAGCTCAGGAACAGCTACCCGATAGGTTCCGGCCAGCAGGTAAACATGCTTTACCCTGCCCTTGAACGGCCCGCCGTGTACCGGGTGGTACACGCTAATCCCATGCTTAATCAGTCTATCTGCTGTTGTCATCTCCTCTGCTCCTTCCGGCCTCCCGGCCTCTGCTTTTAGTGGTATTCGCGAACGTCAATAATGGGGTTGCGCTCGTTGTTGTATTTTCTGTGCGATAACGTTATCGCACGATTAAGATTCCTTGCGCACATCACCTTTCCAACGATCCCTCGGAAACAGGTCACCACATAGACTTTCATGCTTGCTTGCTTGCTTGCCATTTGCTTCCCCTTTCTAAATAGTACTGTACCATGCCTATGCTAGCTTGTCAAGAACTATTTTAGGCAGGCTCATTCTACTTGGGGGGAAACCTACGGAAGGGGGGTGCTATGGCTCTTATCCGTTACCCCATGTCAATACCCTATCCGTGCCTGATTTGACACCTTGACCCTTTTGTGGTACTTTCATAATCGTATCATCATGATTCTGCCTGCTACGCTCTCCCAGGGCCTTGGCTTTATCTCCAAGGCCCTTTTCCTTTTCGGAGGTAACACGAAGGAATGCCGCGCGAGCCTCTCGACGAAGCCGAGCTGCAACAACATCCCGAATGGCGCTATGGCCCTCGCTCTATTCCCTGGCCTATGCGCCATGTCTGCAAGGAAGCGCGGCCAGCGGTCGAGACTCCCAACTTCGACGCCTTCCGAGATCGTAGACGTTGTGATCTGTTCCTCCAACTTCTAGGCAAATTCTCTTCAATCCGAGGCTGAAATGGATAAAGCGCAAGAGCAAATGGCTGCAATCAAGGAGCGTATTCGCGCCGAAGTCGAGCTTCGGACAAGCGAGTTGGTGACTGCTAAACCTGGCAAAAACCTGCCGGCTGTTCCTTTTGCACCGGGGAATAAGCTATGGCAGAATCGCAAACGTGCGGGGCGTTTGCCAGGCTGGTATCGTGCTCTTAACCTCGCAGAACAGGCTGCGCCCTCTGCGATGAAGACTATTATTGAACTTGCCCAGGGCCTTCGTGTTGACCCAAAAGACCCCAGGTCGCGCTGGCTCCAGCCTCCGAATGACGACTGTGCTCGCTATGTTGTTGACCGGGTTTGTGGCAAGCCGATTCAGCCTGTTGACGTGCGGGAGGTGCTGGCGACGCTATCGCCCGACCAGGTGGAGAATTATATCAAGCAGGCTATAGGGGTGCTGGGGTATGGCAAAGAGAGTGAAACTTAACATAATAGTTATTCTCGGACGTTGTTTTGAGGCTAGACGGGTCGAATTCGGCAGGTGGGAAGCAAGCAAGCCCAACATGTAGGGGGTGGAGGGATGACTAGGGGATCGGATCGCGAGCTGTACGGCAAGGGCTACAAGTGGGACGGACGCTGTCCGAAGTGTGGAGGCCAGGAATGGGAGCAGAGGGGCTGGCAGGAAGGCTCTTCGGTTCACTGTCGGGGTTGCGGATGGTGGAGTTGCCAACATGGGAGGACGGTCCATACCTCAGAAGATATTTGGAACGGTATGGGGCTGAAGGCTAATCCCCCGGAGGGGTGCCCCCTTCTGCAATAGGGGTTTCGACGGTGGGAAATGGCCCTAGAAGGCACGCAGAGGGCCAGGACGTACAATTCCTCGTCCTGAGCCTGAGAGGTCGCGCCAATCGGTTCTAGGGCCGTTTCAGAGGGGGTCTAGGCGTGGAGGGGTTGAACTCCCTCCGAAAAGTTGTCCGACGTTGCGTTCTAAGGCATGCAGAAGCCGCGGGTCAAGGTAAAGGTCGAGGCAAGTGAAGCAAGTCTTACCCTACACAAAGGAATGCCTGGCCGCCGTCCTGATGTGGCGGGAGGAGCAGCTCCGCGGCCCGGTCAGCGTCGTGCTGGAGGGTGAGCCGTTCGTCATCCGCGGCATGGCGGAGACGGAGAGCCAACATACCTGCCTAACCGCGGAGACGAAGTTCATCATCTGGTTCGGCGGTTACCGGTGCGGCAAGACGGAGGGCCTGTCGGGCTTCGTGCTCCGTCATATGCGCGATAACCCTGGTGCGCGATGGCTGATAGCACGGCAGGCGTTCACGGACCTGCGCGATTCGACCATGCGGACGTTCTTCTCGTCCAGCCTAGGTGGGATGTGTCCCAAGGAATGGGTGGGATCATGGAAGGCCCAGGAGCGGACGTTGACGCTGAAGAACGGGTCGGAGGTGATGTTCCGCCACCTGGAGGACGTGACGGGGCTGGGGTCTATGGAGTTCGCTGGCGCATGGATAGACGAGGCCGCCGAGGTGCCCGAAGAGATTGCCACCATGCTGACCACTCGACTTACCCAGGCGAACATGAAGTCATGGCCCTTCTGCATCTCGACCAACTACTTCGGCCACAACTGGGTATGGCGGTGGGCGTACGGGCCGGAGAAGAAGTCACCCACTACGATCATCGAGACTTCGATGCTGGAGAACAGGGGGAACCTGCCAGCCGAGTATATCGAGCAGATGTTGGCGATGCCGGAGGGGTGGCAGAGAAGGCATGTATACGGAAGCCATGAAGCCTGGGAGGGGCAGGTATACGACATGTGGTCGGAGCATAACGTCTGCGATCCGTTTCCGATACCTCCCGGCTGGGCCAGGTACAGAGCTATTGATCCGGGAATTGGCACGGATACGGGGTGCGTGTGGGCGGCAGTTGATCCTCAGGGAGTCGTGTATGTTTACCGGTACTACCGAGCTGTAGCGGCCACTGTGAAGGAGCACGCGGCGGCTATCAGGGGACTAAGTGGGGGGGAACCGATCACCATGACGGTAATGGACCCGAACATGGGGGCAGATCATACGGCGGATAGCGGGAAGTCAATTCAGGCATTATATTCAGCGGCTGGGGTGACGGCGGTACTGGGGAATGACAACCTAGACCTGGGGATAGCCAAGGTGCAGCAGGCGGTACACCAGCAGACGCTAAAGGTGTTTCGCGGGCTGTGTGAGGGGGTGATAGAGGACCTGATCTCGTATCCTTGGGACGTGAAGCGCCTGGAGAAGACAGGACAGGCGAAGCCAGCACAGGGCAAGTGGCATTTGGCAGACTGTGTGCGGTACTTACTCATGGCCGATCCGTCACCCGCGATGGGGATAGTGAGGCAGCGAAGTTATGTAGACAGGAGGGGAGTCGGTGCGACAGGATACTGATTTGTGGGATAAGGCGGCATATGTTGCCAGTTCACCAACGGAACGGGAAGCACGTTTAGATGCTATGGAGCAGTGCGTTGTAAAGGCCAAGGGACACAAATCGAATACCCTTTGTTGCCAGTGTTCCGAATGTTGTGGCCGAGGCAAGAATGCGACTTCGGCTCCCGAAATGCGTGAGTATTATAAACGATGTTATGAGGAAGAAGCGTCAACAGGAGGCGTGTAGGTGCGACAGGATATTGAGTCACTTCCGCGTCCGTGGGTGGCCGATATAGGTTCGGGGTCTGATCCGTTCCCGTTGGCGAACATCCTGGTTGACCTGTACCCGGACGACAACAAGCACAGGCCAAATCACGTTGACCTGGTGCGCGACGAGCGGGTGTTCATTATTGCGGACGTACAAGCATTACCGTTTAGGGATCAGTCGTTGGACTTCGTGTTCTGTCGAGACGTGATAGAGCACGTTGATGACCCGATAAAGGCGGTTAACGAGCTATTACGCGTTGCGAAGGCGGGGATGATTCTGTGTCCTACCATGACGCGGGATTGGATGGCAAGTCAGGAAGACCCGGAGGGATGGTCAACGCACAAGTGGTGGGTACTCTATGAGAGGAAAGGGGAATTTCATTTCGAGGAACGCAAGTCGGAGTTGGGTCCGGGGGGGTTGCAGGTTGGGGCGAGCGAGTACGTGCTGGGGGCATGGGGGGGGTGTCCGATGATTGAGGAGGTTGCAGGAGGAACACCATGAAAAAGTTAGTTGACACAGAGGGATTAGTTGACAAGATTGATGGTTCGTTGGGAATGAAGTATCCGACAGTGGAGGAAATGGATTACATGGATCGGGTGGAAGCGGCCACCCCGCGTCGAGAGGGAGAGAGCGATCTCGATCATTTCATGCGGTGGTTTTCTAAATACAAGTGGGGATGGACTGGTCTTTACGGTGAAATGCCGTAATGAAAAGCGCGCCAAGTGATGGGTAAATGTGAACGCTGTGGGATTGACGGGAGGTATGTAGGAGAGGGGTTCTTTCTGCAACTCGAAGGATTACGCGTGAAATGGCCGGACGGTGGTGGACGAGATGTGTTCTACCAACTGATGACTTATGTGGGTAGGTCAGATGCTCCCAACCATCGACACCTTCACCTATGTTACGGATGCCATGCCATGATAGCCAGTGAGATTTCTCAACAAACGTCACAACTCTACGGGCAAGAGACTCTAGCGAAGGAGATCATGGAGAAAGGTGTTCTAATTCCGAAAGAAGGGTGCGATGAAACGCAAGCAACGCCAGTCGGCGATCAGCAAGAAGATTGAGCACCTGGTGCATGAAGGGGAACCGCAGAAGCAAGCCGTGGCGATGGCGATGAGCATGGGGCGGGAGCATCGGTTGACGCCGGAAGGTGGGTACATTCGCAAAGGGAGGAAGCGAAAGGCATGAAGGTAGCCATTCTGGGCGGCGGTTACATCGGGCAACAGTTGGCTGCGGCGGCAAGTAAAGCGCATCACTTTGTAGTGGTCTATGACAAGGACCCGGAGAAGTGTTTTTGGTGTAGAAGTGGGCATAAGAAAGTGCCGGTTCCCCCTATATTGGCGTGGGATCAGTTCAAGAAGGCTGACGTTTATGTGGTCTGTGTCAATACACCGATGGAGGGGCCGGAACCCGTAGAAGAGGCAGTTTCCTCTCTTCCGGGTGGTTTTCTGTTCGGGAAGGTGCTTCTTATCATCGAATCATCCGTCCCGGTGGGATTCACGGACGCGATGGTGGAGAAGTACCATCTCACGAAACGGTTCCACGTTGCCCATTCTCCCGAACGTCTCTGGCCGGGTCACGAACTAGAGTGGCCCTTGGAGTCCATACCCAAGTTGGTGGGAGGATTAGGTCGCGAAGCGGCACGAAAGGCGGCGAAATTCTACCGTTCTTTCATGCAGGCACCTGTGTTTGAGTTCTACGACCCGAAGATCACTGAATTTGCCAAACTCTACGAGAACGCACAGCGGGTAGTCAATATCGCCTGGGCGAATGAGGCGGAAGAGTTGGCGGATAAACTGGGAGTGGATTTTAACCAAGTACTGAAGGCGTGCGCCAGTAAACCTTTCGGATATTCGCCTTATACGCCGGGCGAAGCGGGAGGGTCTTGTTTGCCGGTTAATGCAGTATATCTGGCGCGTGAACTTGGCGTCTACAGTTTGCTTTACCAGGCGATGGGTAAGGCGAGGATACCGTGGGTGATGGAACTGACTCACGACAGAAGATATTCTTCTGCGGAGCCGACGACGTATAAGGGTGAACCAATAGAAGTTTCGACTTCGGAGGCAATAGTACCGTGGGTATGAGGGAAACATGAGTGTATCGCCTACTGATTTGTCAAGGGAGGGACGGCCGGAATCGGTCGTTCCTTCTGAGTTTCTGACCCCTGAACCTATAGCACACCTGAAATTATCGGAGCGCAGGCGGCAGGAATTCACCACCTGGGTTTGCCGCGCTATCAGAGGGGCCAGAGAAGACACCGGAAGATTGGGTTTGCTTCAGAAACTCAAGAAGTGGAACGACAATTACGAGGGTGTGACGACTCCTAAGAATTTCCCTTGGGAGGGTGCGAGTAATGTCCACGTCCCGATCACCGCCTGGACGGTGCAGTCTTCAGGAGATAAGGTCACTCGTGCAGTATTCGCTGCCGACCCGATGGTGATTGTCAAACCACTCTACAGTCTTCCGAAGGAACAAGAGAATTGGATTAAGTTACATGAGCAGTGGCTTCAGGATCGGCTGGTAAATGTATTGGCGATGCCTACTTTGGGTCGTGATCTGGTTAAGGCGTCGGCTCGTGATGGTACGGCAATCGCTCAGTTATGTTGGCGGGAACGTCAGAAGACCATCAAATGGCATGAACGTGAGGGTGACAGTCTGAAGGTTTACGAGAAGGATGTAACTGAGCGGGGGCCGGAACTTGATATACTTGACCTGGAAGACTTTGAGATCATTCCCGCCAACGCCGCTTCGATTGACCGAGCGGTAGGGTGTTTTCGCCGGATGTGGCTTCGGTTTGATGAGTTGAAGCGAGGCGAGAAGGAAGGCAAGTACCGGGACGTTGACAAACTGAAGGACTCCACCACCTCGCCCGACGAGGAAAGCGTGAGAGCCAGGCAGGATCGGATCGAAGGGGTGGGTGCGGGAGTGAAGGATCGTTTCGAGGACCAACCCTTCGAGATATACGAGGGGCCGGTCTACCATGACGTGAACGGTGACGGGTTAGAGGAACTGGTACTGGCTACTATTGCCTACCAGCAGGGTGTGCTGTTGCGAATCGTGGACTATCCGTTTATGCACGGCAAACCATACTTCCACCCATTCCGACTGATGCGCAGACCCAACAGATTTTACGGCGAGAGTATGGCCGGAAAGGTCGAGTACATTCAGACGGAAGTAAACGCTATCCATAATCAGCGCATGGACGCGACTACGATCCTCCTTGCGCCGGTGTTCACCATGTTGCGTTCGGCGATGCAGGCGATGGGTGGACCATCGAATGTCAAATTCTTCCCTGGAAACTTTATTCCCGTAGAAGGTCACGATGACATTAAGCAACTGGTAACTGGCGACATTAAACTCTCGGCGATCCAAGAAGAGCAGATGCTTCTCTCCTATGCGGAGCAGTTGACCGGAGTGACTGAGATTAGGTTAGGCAAACCAGCAACAGGGACTCATACCGCCACCGAGATACAACAGTCGGCTTCGGGATCGAGTGGGCGCACAGACGAGATGATCTCCTGTTTCCAGGAGGTGTTACCGGGGTTGTGTGAGCAGTTGGTAGGACTGTATTTGCAATATGACGAGGCGGCTCCCGACTTTCTCAGGGTGCCGGTGACATATGTTCCTTCGGGGACGGCGAGTGCCTTGAACGAAGATTACAAGAAGCAGCAAGCGGTTCAGGTTTATACTACGCTTCTTCAGAATCCACTTGTGATGACCGATATGACCCGTCTTTGGAATGTCACCAGGGACCTGTTGAACGCCTTCGGAAAGGCCAGGGATGTAGAGTCCTATATTGGGCCGGAACCGCCGGAACAGCCCCCCATGCTGGGTCCGGGAATGCCAGGTATGCCGGGTCAGCAGATGGGTGCTCCTGGCGGTCAACCGATGGCAGGTGTTAATGTTGGCGGTGGTGGTTGGGAATCGCCTATTCCGATGGGAGGCGGACAGTGAGCAAGGAAGGTCGCAAGAAAACTCCTTGGTGGTGTAGGGTTTTTGGTCACGAGCCAGATCGCAACTCCTGGGACTTCGATACACAGACAACGAAGTGTGTCTCCTGCAAAATCCCTATGCGCTATATTGGAGGAGGATTCTGGCAACCGAATCTTGATGAGGTTTTAGATCATGTCCGATAGGACGAGCAAGGAGGATAGAAAGCAGGCCCTTCAGGCGCTAGAGGCGAGTGATGGTTGGCGGATGCTCAGATTGAAGTGGGAGGAGCAACGTCATGGGTTGATTGCCAGGTTAGTGACAACGGCAAAGAACAGTAGTGATCCTGATGTGGCGCAGATAGCGGGGCAGATTAGTCTTTTGGCGGAAGTATTGGCAAGTCCGACGTGGGAATTAGAACTTATGGAGGAAAGGAGGGTGGGTCAATAAAAAAACCCCCATGTTATCATTCGCCTTCGGTCAGTGATGTGGTCGTGTGGTACAACTTTGATAGGGATGAGTGGGGTTATGTGCCTTGGTGGGAAGTGGACCGAATTATCCACTGGGCCATTTGGAAGGCAGGGAGGTGGATTAAGTACTTTGTCTGGTGGGGAGTGTTTGCGCCTTTGGGGCGTATGGCAGGGAGGGAGGCCGAGGTAAGAACGTGGAGGCATCTAAGATTCTGGAGAACCAGTCAGGGATACCGCTTTACTGGCCGTTACATAAGGAGAGCACTCTGGCGTAGAGTGATGCCCTGGTTGTCGGGATATACAACTTGCACAGTTTCGCAGGAAAGGAAGATCGCGAATGGCTGAAGAAAATCAGGAGGTTGTTGTAGGGGAGCAAGAGACACCCGAAGTCATAGAATCCGAAAGACCGGAATGGCTTCAGGAGAAGTTTGCAACGCCAGAGGATCAGGCTAAGGCATACGGGGAGGCCGAACGCAGACTTCAGGAGAAATCGCAGGAGGCGGCTGAGTACCGGAATTACATCGAGACCCTTCGTGCTCAAAGTGCACCAATACACCAGGAACCGCCGGAGGAAACTGGACAAGCGGAACTTGATACCAACGAGTTCTTTACTGATCCGAGTGCGGTATTGAATCGTCGAGACGTCCACCTGCTGGAGCAGGCCAAGAAACAAGTCTTGGCCGACGTGATGCCTGTGATTGAGTCCATTGCGGAAAGTAGGGTGGACCAGGCTATTTATGAGTATCAGAACCAGTGGGGGGAGGAATTGCCGGAGGAAGCCGTAACCTACGCGAAGGAAATGTTGAAGAATGTACCCCTGAACCAGCGTACCAACCCGCAGGTGATTCAGGCGGTAGTGGATACTTCTATGGGTTCTTACCAGCGTGGCCAGCGGTTGAAGCAGAGGCCGGTGGCGGCTGGTAGTCAGAGGATGGTGCAGGCATGGAATCTCAGTGAGTCTCGGTCGGGAAAGCAGGTAGTACCTACAGCTCAACCGATTTCGCAGGTAGAAAGAACTGCTATGCAGGGTCTTGGTTTAACCGAGAAGGAATGGCTAGATCACAAAGCGGCGTTAGCCGCACAACCGGAGGAAGAAGAACGTGGCTAAGAGTGACAAGGTAATTGTTAACGAGAGAGAACCGGATTTGCTTCGGGTGAGGGGTAAGGACCCTGCCCAGCATTATCGGTTCGTTCGTAAAGATGATGTTCGCGTAGACAGGGCTAAGGCATTGGGGTATGTGCCCGTCACGAAGGGTGAAGTTGGAGAGCTGGACAGGGTTGGGGATACGACCGTTGGCCCGGATAAGATCGTTCAGCGGGGCGACACTATCCTTATGCGCATGGACCGTGAGACTTGGGAAGCCAGGAAAGCCGAAGAGCGCAGGGATGCCAAGTCTCAGTTGAACCGGGCCAAGGAGCGCCATGCCGAAGAGATGGCGCGAGCCGGAGGACGCGGCGCAGGTTTTGGTGACGTAGAAGTAAATCGCCGGTAGTTTGCGGCGTTAAGGTATCAACCGCCTACAATCGTGTTGAGGCTAACGACAGGCGTGTAACCCCAGTCTCCGGTGCCGACAATCGGGTGTCCTGCTGAACCCGACCGGAACCGACACCACGTAGTACCTGAATTGTCCTGCCTGACGGCGGGAGAGCAGAACCTGGACGGTGGGGATGTTGGTCCCTCAAGGACCCTCAAATTAACATCCCTCATGCTCAGGCGCTCTCCCGCTGAGTTCAGACAACAGGCATGGCAACCCGAACTCCGCAGGTCGGGTAGCCTCCGAAACGTAGTCCAATCTAACAACGGAGGATACCGTAGTGAGCCTCGCTACTGGGTTAATCCCAGCAATCACGTTGCATGGCGGGCCACCCTCTGTCCGATCCTATCCGGTAAAGATTAGTCAGACTATCCATTCGGGTAATCTGGCTATTCTGTCTACCCTGGGGTCGGTTGGAGAGGCGGCTGCCGCCGACACTTCCTGCATCGGGATTTTCGCTCACGATATTACCACCACCGCAACAGAAACCAGCACTAAGGCATTGGTCTATCTGGCGGACCCGAACACTTGGTTCGAGGGTCGAACCACAGGTTCATGTTCCGAGCGGAAGGTCGGTAATTTCGCTGATATGGAAATCACCACGACTAACAACCACCGCATCAACGAGGACGCGTCCACGACCAAGATATTCAAGATCATGGGTCTGGACCCTCGTGATACGGCGACTGGCGCTGGTAGGCGCATTTATGTGGCTATCACCCCGGTCTATTCTCAGATTCACACTCTTGCCCCTGACTAAGGAAGGCTAAAAACAATGGCTGCTGTACAAGGTGCGTTTTCAGCCCTCTTAGCACCAGGGCTGAGGAAGGTGTTCTTTCAGCGATACGACTCCATGCCCGAAGTGTATTCCAGGGTCTACAACGTACTTTCGTCTACTCGGAAGTATGAGGATGACCAGGGAATCACTGGGTTTGGTGTCATTCCAGAGAAGACTGAATCGGCTGCTATCCAGTACGAAGACCCGGTTCAGGCTTATACCAAGCGGTACACCCATCTGATCTACGGCCTGGGTTTCCGGGTCTCGGAGCAGATGTACCGCAACGACCAGTACCGGGTTATGTCCCGGATGTCCAATGCTTTCGGCAAGTCCACCCGGCACACCGTGGAAACGGTGGCGGCCGCGGTTTATAATGATGGATTTGCTGACACTGGACCTGACGCGGTGAGTTTGTTCAACACCGCGCATCCTCTCAAACATGGGGGAACTTCAGCCAATCATCCCACAACCGATGCGGACCTATCGGTCGCCTCTTTGGAGGCTGCCGTTACAGCGTTCCGCAACATGAGGGATGACAACAACATCAGGATCGCGGTCAAGCCGACGGTCCTGTTGGTATCGCCTTCCGACGAGTTCACAGCCCTGAAGATTCTTCAGAGCACGAACGAACCGTGGGTGATGACCAATACCAAGAACGTGATCGCTAATCGCGGGATCGCTCCGGTGGTGTGGGACTATCTTACTGACGCGGATGCCTGGTATCTGTTGGCACCGAATGACGACCGGGAGTTCAACTTCTTCTGGAGGTTGCGTCCTCGGTTTGCAAACAGTGACGACTTCGATACAGGCGATGCTAAGTATAAGGTCAATATGGAGTTCTCCTGTGGATATTCGGACTGGAGAGGCGCTTACGGGACCAGTGGGGGTTAAAGGAGCTTAATGTCATGGCTATAACCCCTATCCACGGACTGTCTATAATTGGGGGAGGCGTTCCCGCCTCCCTCACTGGTTTGGGGGTCACTGGTATCTCTGTGTTTCGGGGTACAGTGATCGCCACCGGTGCCAAGAAAGCCCATCGGATTGATGGGACTGTCGCATTGGCCGGAAGCAAGTTGACTATAGCTGGTGCAGTTGACGCTGCTGGTGCTGTGAGCATAGAGGGTGCTGTTGGTATTACCGGAGCCCTCACTACCCGCAGTAATGTCACTCTGACAGGTGCGGGCAAGTCACACACCATTGACGGAACTGTCACCATGCGGGGCACCACGAAGCAGAGTGTCGCTGGTGCGCTTCTAGTGACTGGTGCGGGTAAGGCTCACCGCATTGACGGAACCCTTGCACTGGCCGGAAGTAAAGTGACGATAGCCGGTGCGATTGACGCCGCCGGTGCTGCGAGCATAGAGGGTGCAGTCGGTATCACCGGGGCCCTCACTACCCGCAGTAATGTCACTCTTACCGGCGCGGGTAAGGCTCATACCGTAGACGGTACTGTGACTCTTCGTGGTACGTCGAAGTTCGTTGTCGGTGGAAATGTTACTGTCACCGGAGCTGGCAAGAGTCACCGTCTGGACGGTTCTGTATCCCTGCATGGCGCGCGTCTTGGCGTAACCGGACCCGCTACGTTTAGAGATAACGTAACGGCTACAGGTGCGGGTAAGGCGCACGTTGTTGACGGGACCGTAACGCTACGCGGGACCTCCAAGTTCAGCGTGGCTGGAAACGTCATGTTGACGGGAGCCGGGAAGTCTCACAGACTCGACGGTTCTGTGTCTCTGATGGGTGCCAGACTGGGTGTTACGGGTCTTGCCACCTTCCGAGATTCCGTCACTCTCACTGGAGCCGGTAAAGCGCACGTCATAGACGGGACTGTTACCCTTCGCGGCACCTCCAGGTTTGAGGTTGGAGGTGCGGTTGTGGTTACAGGGGCAGGGAAGGCCCATCGAATAGATGGGACTGTCTCTATGGCCGGGAGCAGGCTGGGTGTTGTTGGCGCTCTCGGCGTTACCGGCGCGTTGACTACCAGAGACAACGTGACTGTCACTGGCAACGGGAAGACCTTCCGGTTTGCCAAGGGCGTCAACGTTGCCGCTGGTACTGGTGGTACTGGAGCGGTGTTTGGGAAGGCAGTAGCGATCACCAATTCTGCGGTGATCTCCTGCTCGCGTATCCATACGGGCAGTCTTCTGTTCCTGACTTCCCATACCAACACCGGAGTACAGGCCCACGCCTTCGAGAAGGTGTCCGCCAGGGTTCCTGTGACCAGCTTCAAGGTGATGCTGTTCACGGGCAACGCCACGGGCGCAACCGGCTCTGTGTCGTGGATGGTACTCAACTAACGAATCGGTAGGCGGTGTTCATCCCCTTCATCCTCGCCCGCCGCCTGCCGCCAGGGGTCCGTGGGTTCCTCCTGCCCACGGACCCCACCTTTTGTGCCAGGAGGATCACCACAAGGAGGCCAGGGGGACCGTGAAACTTTCAGTATGTATCATCGTCAAGGACGAACTCAATACACTTCCGGGATGCGTGGAGAGCATACGCGCGGCGGTAGATGAGATTGTGATTGTGGATACCGGGTCCACGGATGGGACCAAGGAACTCGCTCAAAACCTGGCGGACGTTTTCGATGAGTTCCAATGGGAAGACCCGAAGGGTGACGGCAGCGGATTCGACTTCTCGAAGGCCAGAAACCACGCAATAGGATTGGCGACAGGGGACTGGATTCTTTCGATAGATGCAGACGAGAAGTTGGCTCCTGAGAGCGTTGAGCCGTTGCGGAAGGTCTGCGAGGATTGCCCTAGTCATTATCAGCTTCTTCTTCCCATTATGCGGATGGTAGAGGAAGGGCGGGTGATACAGCAGTTCCTTGTGGAGAGGTTGTTTCGGAAGGGTTGGACCTTCGACCTTCCGATGCACAACGTCATCAACGTGGAATCGGATCGCCGAACGCCCTGCCCGTCTATCGTTCTCTACCATGACCGGGATTCAAGGCCGACGGAGGCCCGTCGCGCGCGTAACGTACAGCGAGTAGCGATGGCAAGGTCGTACTTTATTCCGAAGATTGAAGAGAATCCGAAGGACCACAGGAGTCTGTTCTACCTGGCCGGGACAGAACGAGATGCTGGCAACTGGGAAGAGGCCATGAAGTGTTACGATCAATACTTCCAGGTGGCCGAGTGGGACTTAGAGCGGTATCAGGCAGCGATTCATGCCTCCCAGTGTTTGGTGCGGTTGGACCAGATAGATCGGGCCCGCCAGATACTTTCGGCGGAACTGATAGACAACTACCAGAGGGCCGAGGGCTATTTCCTGCTCGGCCAGTTGGCCGTCATAAAGCACAACTTTCCCGAAGCGAAACACTGGTTCCTGATTGCTGCCGGAATGAAGGTCAATCCCTACGAACCGTTCTTTCTTGACGTAGACATTTACAGTTGGCTCACGTTCTATAATCTGGCGCAGGTGTGTGCCAATATGGGGGATTGGGAAGAGGCGAAGGAGTGGCGGGAAAAGACTATCGCGGCGGGTGCCCCCGAAGATGCCGTGAAGCGGTTGGCGAAGATGTCCGGCAGGATTAAGCCTCCTCGGTTTACCCGGCTCGCCTTCTTCGTGGACCGGGGTCAGAAGGACTTTCTGGAGCCGTTGTTCGCTCGTTGGGATGGTCGGTACGAGATGAAGATGTGCGATGCCGTGGAGGATATCCCCGAACTCCTGGAATGGTGCGAGGTTGCCTGGTTTGAGTGGGCGGGTCCGTTACTGATCGCGGCCAGTAAGTTGCCGAAGACTAAGCGAATTGTGGTACGGATTCACGGTTACGAGATACACGACGGACTGCTGCGGCAGGTGGACTGGAGCAAGGTGGATGAGGTGATCTTCACAGCCCACTACCAGGAGTCACTTGCGATCCGGCAGGTTCCCGCTATCGAACAGTGCAATAGGTTTATCGCCCATGCCGGGATAGATTCCTCTCGGTTTTCGATAGCACCTGATATAGCTGGAATTCCGGGACCTCTTACCCCCGCCAAACCCGGCAATAAGATAGCGATGGCCTGTTACCTGAACTCCAAGAAGAATCTGCCTATGGCCCTTCAGATCATGGCCGAGCTGGTCAAGACGAACCCAGACATGGAGTTGCATATCACCGGCACCTGGCAGGATTCTCGCCTCTCGTTGTATTGCGAGAAGATGGTAGGTGAGTTGGGCCTTCACGAGAATGTCTTCTTCGAGCCGTGGCCGGAAGACCTGAACGCTTGGTATGCCGACAAGTCATTCTTCCTGTCCACCTCGATAGAGGAGAGTTTGGAAGTCACGATGGCTGAGGCGATGGCTGCGGGTCTGTGCCCGATAGTCCATTGTTGGATCAGTTCCGAGGAGTATTACCCTCATGCCCAGATATTCTCCACCGTGGGTGAGGCCGTATCCCTGATTCAGAAGGGAGCGGGAACACCGCAAGACTGGCGAGAATGGGCCGAGGAGAGATTGGATATTTCGGTGCCGGGTAGACTGATTGACAGGGTTATGGAGCCGCCGGTGGTGTGGGTCGGGATGCGGGATATGGCTCCCCACCGGATAGAACATTACCTGGGGGCGGCTGTGGTTGGGCAAGGCTGTGTCAATAACCCGGACGACAAACCCGACATGGTTTTGTTGTGTGATCCTGCGGTTGTTAAAGACCCCAAGTTGACGGAAGCAGGCGGCAAGAAGGTCTTCTGGTATGCCGAACAAGTGATGGGTGATGATGATATTTCCCACCGGAAGATTGAAATGGCGAAGGCGGGTGTGGACTGGGCTGACGTGTTGGTGACGAGTCACGAAGAGGCCGGGAAGGTGCTGATGAATGGGCAGGATAAGGGACACTTCTCCCTCTACCTGGGTGGTGCCCATGCCGGATACTTCAACTTGAACCGGGAGAGAACGATAGACGTGGGATTCCTGGGGATTATCAACGAGCGTCGCCAGGGAGTGATTGACAAACTGAAGGAGGCAGGAATTAACGTCGAGGTGTTGACCGGGGAATACGAGCCGGGCAAGACCCTGGAATTCTGGAATAAGTGCAAGATCGCGCTCAACATCCACTACACGGACGCGCTGAATAACGAGACCCGGATAGCCGAGGGTATGAGTTGCGGGTGTTGTGTGGTGACGGAACCCCTGACAGAAGACCAACCGTTCGGAATATGGCCGGTGCAGGCAGAAGCAGAGAACCTATCTGGTGTCATCAAGGAGTTGTTGGCCTCCGGTGATTGGCAAGGGATGTCTCGATGTTCCGAACGGTGGATATGGAGCCGACTCAGACTCGATCAGCAGGTGGAAAAACTATTGGTACAGGTGGGACTATGATAGTAGAAGTGTATGGACGTACATACGATTTGAATCAGAAATACTTCGGTCATCCGGCCTACTGTACTCCCACCGGACCGCACGTTGGCTGTAAGTGTGGTATGTGCGAGATGATAAGAAACGAAATCAGAAAATCTTATGGAAATCAAGAGAAAGGTTAAAGGAGCAGAACATGGATTACACTCGTGCGCTCAATTTCAAGTCACTCTCCACAATCGCCACCGCTTCGCAGACCACTAACCATACTTCGGTATGGGTGGGAGACCTGAAAAGCGCGGTGGTTTTCCTGGAGATAACTACCATTACGGGGACCACCCATACCCTCGATGTGAAGTTCCAGGGTAAGTCTCCTGGGGGCACCTGGCGTGATATGCCTGCCGCGGGTGTTACCGCGCCATACAAGTTCTCGTACCCGCAGGCTAGCGCGACCACAGCCAAGTGCGCTCAACTGGCGGGACCATTTCCACAGTATATGCGGGCGGTTTCTTCGCTGGGGGCGGCCTCTCGTGGTCGCTGGTCTATCCTGGGGTACGGGTTGGAAAACCGAGAGTAGATGACACCGAAGAAGCAGGGTAAACGAATCTGGACTCTCTCCCAGATTGCTCTCGTTGGTCCGACGAAGGTGCCTTAAATGATTACAGGGATAGAAAAGGGTTCTAACGACGAAGAAAAGGCTGGGTTTGGACTTACTTCTATAGTGGTGTTGACATGGAACGGTCTGCGTTACACAAAAGATTGTCTGGAAAGCGTGAGGAAACATACCTACCCAGACTATGAGTTGATTGTGGTGGACAACGGGTCCACTGATGGCACGGTTGAATGGTTGGAGAAACGGGACCTCAAGTTGATTCGCAACGAGACGAACAGGGGTTATGCAGCAGGCGTCAACCAGGGCGTGAAAACAGCGGCGGGTCGCAACATCCTGCTGTTGAATAGTGACACAGTTGTAACGGCTGGGTGGTTGGATCGGATGTTGGACGTGCTTTACATCGAACCTAATGTGGGAATGGTAGGGCCAACGTCTGGTCCTCCAGAGGTGCGTCCGCAGGGGATATTTTTCCCGCCACCCTATCAGGACGTTCAAGGTCTGGAGACCTTCGCGTGGTTGTGGGGGGCTGCTTTTTCGGGTTGCCTGGTAGGTGCGATACAATTATCGGGAATGTGTCTACTCATCAAGCGAGAGGTGTTCGATAAGATAGGTATGATGGACGAGTGTTTTAAGATTGGGGGTTGTGAGGATACGGACTTCTGTAACCGAGCGGTAAAGGCCGGGTACAGACTACTGGTTCGTGCGGATACCTTCATTCATCATCACGGAGGAAGGACATTCGCCGAGAATGGATTGGATCGTGAGGCGATTGTAAACGAGAATCGGATCATCTATAACGAGCGGTGGCCTGAGTTAACGTGTGGATTGGCGAAAAAAAATGGCAAGCCCTAGATACCCTATGGAAATACCGCTTCCTGCCAGCCCTGGAATCGAAGAGAAAAACCCGGACATCTTCTATGGCGAGTTGAAGGATTGTGACAGGTGCGGTAGGACGTTCCACAAACGAGACCTGATACCGCAGGACGGACTGGCGGTTTGCGGGGCCTGCTTCGATGCACCCTCGCACCTGTGGGCCACCGAACTATAACGACGGAGAATAAGCCATGAAAGTTAGCGATGTTCAAGACAGCGCCCTACGAAGGTTTGGAGAGGGTACGGGGGTGTCTCACTTCTCCAGTGCCATGCTGGTGAATTGGGTCAATGAGACACAGCGGGAGTTCCTGATACAGACCAAACTCTACTATGGTACGGTGGGTACTACCGTAACCGCTGGGGACCGTTTGTGCGCGCTAGCAACCTCTATGTTCCTGCCTGTGCGATGCCGGTTCAGGGGGAGACTCCTGGGCAGGGCCAGCCAGGAAGAGTTAGACGTTTATAGCCACTCGAAGACCTGGAAGAACAGTCAGGGCTCGGTAATGGCCTGGTATCCCGGTGAAAACTTCAACAAGATCGCTATCTATCGCCGAGTGGCGGCAGGCAGCGGTGGCACGGTAGTAGCCGAGGGGTACCGAACAGCCGCGGACTTGACTGCTGGAAATACACCGATTTGGGAGCCGCAGTTCCACCCGGTTCTGATCGAAGGGCTTATCATGCGAATGGCAAGCGAAGATGCTGACAACGCTCGCAACCAGATTGCCTACGAGCGAGCGGAGAAACGGTACAACCAATACGTCGAACTGGCGCTTCAGAAGCATGGTCGAATGCTGACTATGGAGCGTGACAAGTAATGAAAGCGCAAGACATCCTGGATATTGCCTTCGATAGGATGGGGAGGTGGGGAGAACGGACGGGATACGTCCAGGAGGGGTACGCTCTTAGCCAACTAAACTGGGTTCAGAAGGACTTCCTGACGCGGACCAGACTCTACTATGGGACTTTTAACACCGTCTGTAAGACCGGGGTGCGCACCTACCAGTTGCCGACATATATGTTTGAGCCGGTAGAGGTTCATATGAAACAGTGGGTTACTACCAACAAAAAATGGGTGGTAATGGGACGGGGTGCCCAAAAGGAGTCATCGTTTATGTCTGATAACCTGTCAAGTTTTATGAATAGTGCTGGTTCGGCGAAGCCTTATGTCTGGTGTTTGGCCGAGGGAATAAACCAGATCGGCATTATGGGCATGACTAATAATGCTTCGTATGTGGGAACCATGACGGTATTTGGATATCGTACCGCGACTGACCTTACCGCGGGGGGTACTCCGGTGTTCCTGCCCCAATTCCACGGCGCGTTGGCGGAAGGTTTGATCCCCCGGTTAGCTCCCCCCGATTCCGTGGTCGCCAAGTCTGCCCAGGAACGGTATGAGCGGTACGTTCAGGAGGCGAGTAACCTGAAGGGAGTACCTGATTCCCAGGCGGAGAGAACCCGAAAATGACCAGCAATGAAATAATGCAACAGGCCCTTCAGCCGTTTGAGGATGCCAAGAACACGAAATTGTCCTGGGGTCAAGCGAGTGGCATGGTGAGGCTACAACGGGCCTACCGGGACTTCATGGTGGAGACGAAACTTTGGTACGGAACGGTAGGCACCACCACTACGGCTAGTACGAGACTGTATGCGTTGTCCACCGCGATGTTCCAGATGGTAAACGTGAGACACGCCGGGCAGGTGTTGGCCAAAACCAATATGGAAGAACTCAGCGCCGATGCCCAGTGGTTGACTCGCGACGGAACCCCCTCAAGCTGGTACATCGGAGAGAACTTCAATCAAATCGGACTCTATCCCATTCCCACCGCCGGCGAAGGGGGGACTCTGGTGGCGAGTGGGTACAGGTACAACTCCTCGATTCCTACAGGAACCTCTACTCTCAGCATACTGCCGGAATACGAATGGGCGGTGGTTGACCGGCTACGGATGTTCTACCTGGAAACCCATCCCGAAGAACCGAATTGGGACAAGCATTATGCGCTTGCCCAGGCTGATTATCGGCAGCACGTGGAACGCGCCAAGAGGTTGAATATGCCGTCAACCCCGCGGGCGATAGTACATCCTGATTGGGCGAGGCGGTAACGTGAGAATAGATGGCCTAGACGCCGTACAATTTCACAAATTCAACAGTGGCCGCTCGGCCAAGTTGTCACCCCTGGCCCTCCCGGACGACATGGCCGCCGAGATAATCAACTTCCGGTATGACGAGCAGTCCATGAAGGTGAGGCCGGGAGCCGGACGGGTCAACACTTCTACTCTATGTAGCGGCCCCTTCCGGGGAATAGGGCGGTACTACCGCGCCACCGGATCGAATAAGTGGTGGTTGGCCGCTGGGGGTACTACCGTTTTCAAGGTGACTGATACCGGCACCGTTTCACGGTATGCCATCAGCCTGACCAGGGGTTGCCGGACAATCTTCGATCTGTTCCGGGGGCGGGCCTACGGAGTGAATGGAGTAGATGGTGTGTTTCGCATCCTGGGTAACACCTCCGTCTTCCTGTCTACGGAGCTTATTCCGGCACCGCTGACCGCCCCCGTTATCCAGAACCTCGGTGAGGTAGCCTGGGATGCGATGGGGACAACGGCTAAGTGGTCATATTTTAATATCCATACTCCTTCAGGTCATATCTCGGCGTTGACTATTCCCGCTGCTTACAGCGGCGCAACCTTTATCCGATGTCGCTCGGAAAGCGCCAGCTCTGAAGACCGTTGGTTGGGGGTCAAGAAGCAGATACAGACCGCCCAGAACTGGAATGCGTTTAACCGGGTATCAGTGATGGTGCGGTCCACCCGCAGCTTCACGGAAGGCAAATTGGCCGTGAAGCAGTCTGGCGGAAGCAGTTGGAGCGACACCCTGGAGGATATGTCGAAAGGGTCAATAAGGTCGAAAGACCGATGGCACAAGGTAGAGTTCGATCTGTCCCTACTCAACCCCCCGACTTACCGAGCTTCGGTGGGATCGTTGGCTTTGCGGATGGGTTCTCTCGACGGCACAGTAGCGGTAGACTTCGACCATATCCTCACCGATGCCGTGGGAAGCGAAGACGCCCGTTGGGTGACAACCTTCTATTCAAGTTCTCTGGCAAAAGAGAGTTTAGCTTCTCCCGCCAGCGAGGTAGGAGTCATAAGTCCATTATCGCCCTATTCCCTGCTCGCCCTGCAACGATGCAGCAACACCGTCCTGGTGAATAAGGTCAAACTCTACCGGACGGTAGGTGGGATAATGGGGGATTACTACTTTGCTACCATGATCTCTAATCCCGCTACCTCCACCAACCCGACTTGTGTCGATAGGGTATCGGATGTGGACTTGGGGGCGGAATACTCCTCATACAGTGCCTCCGGGGTGGGGGTGCCTCCTGCGGGCGCAAGTCTTATCCGGCAGCACAAGCACCGGATGATCTATGCCGTTGACTCCTCAAACCCCTCTCGTATTTGGGTTAGCAACCTGAATGATGCTGAAACCTGCCCCACCCTAATTCAGGTGGATATAGACAAGGATGTGCTCCAGGGTGGGGTTCCTGAAAACTTCAAGGAGACGGTAGGCGGCTACATAGATATTGACCGGGATAACGGCCAGCGAGTCACCTGCCTGTCCTCTACCGGCGACGTGCTGTGGATCGGCAAGACGCACAGTTGCTACCTGTTGTCTGGTGACTCCATGCTGAACTTCCAGGTGCAGAAGTTGTCAGACCAGGCGGGTGCTTATGGACCCCTGGCAGCCGCTTCCTGCGAGAATGAAGTGGTATGGGTGGACTGGGCCAACAGTACGGTGTGGGCATGGTCGGCGGGCCAGGGGATCAGGGATATTGGGCAACCGATTAGCGACCTGATAAAGACCATCACTTCGGCAAACGCCACCAGCGTATCGGCGGCCTACCAGGACCGGCGCTTTGTGTTCTCCTACAAGAACGGATCGGCAGACGAGTGGTGTGAATACGACTTTAGGACGGGGACTTGGACCTCGCAGGACGGGGAGATCATGCGGTCGGGTTGGAGCCGTCACCGAGGCCAACCGAGGTCTATGCTGGCCGTAGCAGCAGGGCCAGGCGATAATGCCAACCTCTTCTTCGCCGACAGTTCCCTGGCGCGGATATGGAAACAGACGGGAACCTGCAAGGATGGGGGAACCGCTATTTCCTCGGCCTATCTGTTCAAGTCCCTGGATTTCAACAAGCCGGGAGGATACCACAGACTCCGGGGGTTTGAGACAGAGATAGAGGGAACGGTGATCGGAGGGGCAGCGCCTCGCCTCCAAGTGGCCTTCTTCTTGGACAAGTTAGGGACTGCCGGGAGAACAGGAGACAAGACGGTAGGGGTCAAGTGTCTTCCTACTATGCTGGGGGCTTCGAGTAACGGTATTCGCAGGGGACGAGAAGGTCTTCCCTGGAGTGTCGAAGGGTATCGGATACAGCCTCGTCTTAGCATCACGGCTTCGGTTCCGGTGGCGATCCACAGATTCGGAATCTACTACAGTCGGATAAGGTGAATTGATGCCAGGTCCACACCGAAGGTCAAGAACACAACTGCCGGGGGTCCCTTACGACCTGGGGGTAGATAAAGATTTCGACGACCTGTGGAAGACTGTTCGCCGCCTGGACGCTCGCGTACAAACAGTAGAAGGCGGCAAGGTAACTACCGTCACCCACGAGCGGACGGTAATAACCGACTACGAGCTGGACGCCAAGTTCGTAGTTGTGGAGGCCGATAGCCGACTCTCTAACGCTCAGGTGCTCACGGGAACCGCCAATCAAGTAACCGTGGCGGCGAACACCGCCACTCTGAGCTTGCCCCAGAATATCCATACAACCGCGACTCCAACCTTCGGCGGGTTGACCTTGACCGGGTTGACAGGAGTGTTGCAGGCGACTGCCGGAGTAGTGTCGGGCAGTGCGGCGCATTCTGCATTAGCGAGTATCGGTGCAAACGATCACCACGACGCGGTGACGCTGGGTGTCGGGAGCGATCCTTCCCTTACGCTTGTTGGCCAGGTATTAACGCTTGCTGCACCGGGTGCTAGTGCTCCGGTAGATGCGCAGTATGTGACTTTGGCGCTTAATGCTACCCTCACTTCCGAACGGGTGTTGACTGGAACGGCAAATCAGATCACCGTGACTGATGGCGGGGCTGGAACTACGGTAACGCTATCCACCCCCCAAGATATTGCTACCGCCTCCACTCCCACGTTTGCAGGGTTGAGCCTGGGTGTTGGCGGACTGAACACCGTCGGCACCATCACCCCAGCGGCGGATTCGACCTATAACCTGGGGACTTCGGGGCCGCTATATTGGGCCAACGTCTACGCCGATAACTTCTGGGTGCTGGCCGCGCAGGGAATGACCACAACCGGCACCAACCTGCAACTCAAGTTTGGCGCTAACGACTACCTAGAACTACGTTCAGGTATTTGTTACTGGTACATCGGTAGTGGTTTTAGGATGGCCTTTACCACTACTGGATTCTATCCCTATACGGACAGCGCGTTTACTTGCGGGTCATCTTCAAGGTACTGGTCGAATACCTACACTGATGCGTTGACCCTGAACAGTACCGCCGTTTGGAGCGGTGCGTCCGCCGGCGTACTTGCGGGCACGGGCGCGATGACGCTGACCGGCCTCATTACCAACTACAATTCCGTCGCCACCGAGGGCTACGGCGTTCCGGCGATTGTGGACAACGTCGCGCTAACTGGGCAGACCGGAAGCATAGGGTCCACAAACTTTACGAACGCCGGGACGGCGGGGGAATATAGGATTAGTTACTATATGTTCTGCACAACCCTCGGCGCTGGCAATGAACTCGTGCAACTGACCTTCGCCTGGAATGACGGAACATCAGCAAAAACCCAGACCAGTTCTTCGATGGCTTTGCATACTGGTTACGCGTTTACCCAGGGAGTGATCTATCTGCGGTTGGGTTCGGGAAGTGTATCTTTTTCGTCTACCTTCGCCGCTGGCCTGGGCAGTCCTCAATACGCGGTTTATCTTTCCTGTGAAAGGATGAATTAGTTATGCCACTGACAGATGCCGAGCAAGCGAAAGTAACCCAATACCTGGAGAAGTTCGCGGCGGTTTGGGAGGTAGCCGGCAACGGACTGGACTTCTGTCGAAAACTTCAGGGGTGGGCCGACAGTACCGACCTCAACATTACCGCCGCCCAAAAGGTCAATCTGTTGATGCGAGTGAGGGCGATCATAGATCAGGTCGCTGCGGCGAATGCCGCTCTGCAAGCAATACGATAGGAGGAAACCATGAAGATCGAAGGATTGAATGAGTTAGTTACCAGTTGGGCCGGAAAGCCGTTCAAACTAGCGGATGGGACGGAACTTACCCTGAGAGTAACCCTGAGTGAGCTTCTGAGTTCCTTTCGCCCGAATGGACGTGAGGCGTCGTCTAATCCCGGACCTGTCTGGAGGAAACTCCAGAGCATTGAGGATTCTGTGGACGTGACGGCAGACGAAGCTCAGATATTGGAGATGGTGGCAAACCAGAACGCCTTCGGGTTTCCGGCTCCTGTAATGGAGCGGGTTTGGCACGCCTTGTAAGTATCATCGCATAGGTCATCAGCCGTAAGGGGGCCAGTGTGAACACTGGCCCCCTTCACTTTGGAGGTAACACAAATGTCTTGGATACCAGCCGCCGCGGCAGTCATTGGTGGACTTTTTGGGGATAACAGCGCCCAGAATTCGCAGAACAAGTTACTCAAGTATCAGCAGTCGTTGTTATCGCAGTATATGCCAACGCTCCTTTCGGCCTATACGGGGATGGCTCAAAACCCCGCGTCTGATCCGGCCTATAACCTTGCCATGAGGGAGATGGCGCGTGTGATGGGCAACCAGGGCAGCACCATGTTGGATCAAGACGTGATGGGGCTGGAGCGGCGGGGGATGCTTGATTCCTCCATGCTTCCGAGCATGACCGCCTATCGGCAGGCGCAGACACAAGGCGCCCTGGGCCGTGGTTCCTATGACTGGCTAATGAATGCTAGGCAACAGGGCCTTTCGGGATTGCAGGGTGCTCTTCAGAGTGGGGTGAACATGAGCGGCCAGATTTCCGGGCAGTACGGGCAGATGGCAGAACGATCCGGCGATTCCCTGAGCAGCATTATGACCGCTATCGCCAACGCTGCTGCCGCTTATCAAACGGGTAAGAAACAGACCTTGTCCGGTGCTGCCAACACGCCTTCAGTGGTATATCAAGGGCAACAGACTACTCCGTATGGTACTGAATTCAGTCTGGAAGATATGTTGAGGCGGAGGTAACACGATGCCATTCAACCTTCCCGTGAACGATGTTTTCGTCGGGAAAATCCCTCAAGGTATCTTTGACGGATTTCCGGGTCTTGCCAATTTGCCCGGATTTTTGAGGTGACAGTCTCTCGGAAAGAGGGATTTCGCCAAGCGTTCCGTGCTCTTTCGGACATAATCGCTCTGTCTTCCGGCGTTCGATATTTCAGTTTTAGGGCAACAGAAATGTTGGCGGCATGTTCTAAGGTTCTCGGCTTGCGGGGGCCGCGTCCCTCTAGGTGGTGTTGACTATGTTCTCGATGATTAGGACATAACTCAAGGTTCTCCAGGCGATTGTCGAGGGAGTCTTTGTTGATATGATGTACCCTTTCCTCCGGCAGGAGGGACCTGCCGATCTTCCGTTCCATCAAAAGAAGGTGTTCAATAACATATCCCAACCTGTTGGCGCGGGGATGACCCGCGCACTTGACCGTCCAATATCGTCCCCTAACGAGACGGCCTCCTTTCCAGCAAGGATGGTTTTCCTCCCGCAGGAAAGACCAGACATACCGATTGGCGCAAGTATGGTTACAAAACCTACGTTCTCTTCGCACGGCGTCAAACTCGTTATGGCAGAACTCGCATATTTTCTTCATGTCTTTAATTTTACAGGACTGCAGTTAGAAAGTCAAGGGGGTAAGTAAAATGCCATTTTCGCTACCTGCCGCACTAACAGCCGCACTTTCCGCCTACTCTGGACAACAGGCGGGCAAGTCCGCCTGGCAACAGGAGAACCTGCGCCTGCGCGCGGCCGCGCGTCAAGAGGCAGTTACGGCCGCTATGAATGCTTGGAAGATGCAACAAGACCAGCAGGAGCAGGCGCTACGAGAGGCGACGCAGGCGGAAACGGCCCGACACAATCTGGCGACGGAAATGGGGCGGCCCCCCACCCCCGAAGACGAAGCGCGCACAGCCCTACTGAAAGCACAAGCGGGCAATATCACCCCCGGAACCTGGCAACCCGGAGAATATGAATCTATGCTTCGCGGCCTCGGATACCAGGCACCACCACCTACGAATGTGGCTATTCCGCGTGTCCCAAACCTCCCCGCTGCGATGGGTGGACCGATGGGTATGCTAGGTGGATTGGGGGTTGATGCGTTGAATGCGGCAATGCCGCAGTATGGACAAGTACCATCTTCATATCCTCAAGCCCCTAGTCTTCAGATGACTCGCGAGGAGAAGATTGGATACGCCAAAGATGTTGTTGGGGAGCAGCGAAAGCAGAAGGAGAGCGAAAGCAAGATTGCCGAACTCATGTCTATAGCCGACCTTAGAGACGCCCAGGCTAAAGCAGCTACGTCCAGGGCGGAGTCGGCAGCGCTAACGGCTGAAGCGAACGCGATCCGGTCGTATGCGCAAGGAGAATACTATCGGACCCAATCTAGGTATATGCCGAAGGTATGGGAATCTCAGGTAACGGAGAACCGAGCGCAAGCGGGGGCGGCTGGGGCTAGGACGGCGGAAACCTGGCAGGATGTTCGAGCAAAAGGCGCGGCCTACAAAGAAGGAGGGACGCCTGCTGGCGTGAAGATGCCGGGGGAAGCGAAGGCAGGCAAACCGCCCCTTCATCCTTTGTTGGGCCTTAGTTTGTCGGACCTTCAGAAGGAGGTACTGAGGACTAGCGATTTAATCAATCGTCCTATCGTCACCCGTGACCAGCAGGGCAATATCCTAAAAAAGGTTTCGCAAGACGACTTAAAACACCAGAAAAACAACCTGCACAAGTTCCAAGAAGGAATTCGTTTTATGCGTTGGGAGCAGACGCAATCCAGGGTTATCCGGCAAAACGCGGCGAAATATCCGAGCGCTTGGCCAACCATGAGGAAGGCCCTAGAAAAGGACCTGAGTGGTAGTGGCGTCAAGCCGAGTCAAGAGTTACTTGAATACCTTTACTTTAACTACTGGAAGACGACGGGTGGACAATAAATGGCAGACCTAGACCTTGCGTTTAGACAGGCGTTGGCAAAGGAAAAGGCGCAGCAGGCAGCGGGGGGGCTTGACCCTGGATTCGCGACTTGGTCACGCGAGTATGAGGCGAAGTTGACGAAGGCAGGTGTGTCATTCAAACGCGTGAGTCAAAGAAGGACGACTGAGGCGCAGGCCGGGATATGGGAGAAGTCCGGTCATGGTAAGTTATTCGCGGCTGCTCCTCCGGGACAGTCTTTCCATGAACGGGGATTGGCTATTGATTATCAGTTCTCAGACCCAGTGAAGGCCGGTCGGATTGCCGAAAGCATGGGGGGGACCTGGGGAGGCAGGTTCAAGAAATATGATCCCGGTCATATTTCGCTGGGCGAAGGGAAGGTAATCAAAGAGGCCAAGAAAGCCGACATTCGACGGCAGATGAAACAGGCCGAAGCCCCATCACGTCCGGGCCTTCGCGACATCCTGGGGCAAGTGACATGGGGTGATGTTGGCGAATCCGCGGTCACAGTAGGCAAGGCCGCCGCGGGAGGGGGCGCTACGGTTGCTTCGGGAGGTTGGTATAGACCTTACCAGGCAGAAATGGCTGCCAATCCGTTAGCCGCAGGTGGTGGCGGCATCCTCGGTTTCCTCCCCTGGTTATTGGGTCCCGGCAAGGCGGCAACCGTTCTGGCTGGAGGTGCTCAAGCCCCCAGGTTGGCAGGAGTTTTCGGTAAGTTAGCCCCACGGGTTGCACAGGCTGGCGGTTTGCTCGCGGGATTCG
>Ga0180732_1000624_pt1 | contig 27913 bp, 43 predicted proteins | sample KR11_01MetaG_FD_148674 | JGI IMG/M metagenome (GOLD analysis project Ga0180732, IMG submission 148674) | Groundwater microbial communities from the Olkiluoto Island deep subsurface site, Finland - KR11_0.1 MetaG | ecosystem: Environmental > Aquatic > Deep subsurface > Groundwater | place... | reverse complement strand
GATGCCAGAAACGATGCGGCTAAGGCAGGAGGACACGGCGTTCCAAAAGACCGCCATTCTTCCAGGAAGAAAAAATAATTTTCCTCTATAACCAGAGGGATAGGAGACAAACTTCTATCCCTCTATAATTAAGTAGTCAATGTAGTGGATATAGGATTTTAACAATTTGGAAGTGACAGGTTTGTGAGGCAACCTCTTGACAATGTTGCTTATCAGGGTTCAATTCCTTGACGCTTCCCATTAACAATTTAATTCTTCCTTCCTGAGCGTGGCGGAAATAGGTAGACGCTCAGCACAGATGCTCACGCTAACTGTGTGTAGGTAATGTGAGTGCTATGTAGGGTGACTATACGAGTTTGCTGTGGTTTTTTATTAAGTTCCTCAAGCATTAAATTGCTACTTATAATCGTAAATCCATCTCGTCAAATCCCTACCGCTCAGGAAAGAGGAATTAAAATTATTATCCGCAGAAACTATGAACCAAAAACTAAAACAAAAAATAATAGAGGTAAATCCAAAAAAAGAATGGGTTGAAACAAGATGTTATGGTGGTGAGGAATATTCTGATGATGTGCCTATCCGTTTAGCTGATGTATTATTAGCTTGGAATAAAACAAAAGAACATCACAATCCTATGTTAATAATTGGAATGTGGGATTTATTGAAAGAAAACAATTTAGAAACTCAAATCAAAGCTAATCCAAAATTAGGAAAGTTCCTTGAAGATATTTTATTAAACGAAAGGTAATAAGTATGGGTAAAGAAAAGAAAGAACATTGGTTTGGCGCGATAATAACTGCTATCGGTTTTTGTATAGTTCTCGGAGTTTTGTTTTTTGGCGCGGCAATGATTTGCGGCTTGTTTCTTAAAATAGTTTTAGATATAGCATTTAACTAACCCGCTCTAACGAGCAGAAACCTAAATAATATACTTATATGAATAAAAACCAAATAACAGTAGCCTTTATATGTATATGTATCCTTGTATGCATTCAGTTTTTTATAAATATAAAAAAAGAAGAAGAAATAGGAGAGTTAAAAGTAAAATGTTCATATCTTTTTGAAACATCAACTTCAACTCTTTCTAATAGTGATTTAATTATTCTTAATGAACTAATCAACCCTAATAAAAAATAAACTTATGAAGATACTAAACAAAGACATAATTAAAGAACTTCCTAAAATTAAAAAAGGAAGCGTAGATTTAATAATTCTTGACCCACCATATATGGAAGGATTTACTGATTACTTTGAAGATTTTAAGAAAAAACTAAAACCCAATGGACAAATGTTATGGTTTGTTCAGCCAACCGAGTTATATGACCTACCAGAAAAACCATTACAAGTCCTTATTTGGAAAGAGCCATATAGTCCGAAACCGATAAGAAAAAAATATAGAGAGTTTTTTGATATTATTGCTTGGTATGCCTATGAAGATTATACTTTTAACAAACTTTTATGGAACTTAATGAATAGTGTTTTTGAAGATGTGGTAATTGGATACGAAAGAAAACATAAATGGCAAAAACCAGATACTTTAATTGAAAGATTTATTCTTGTCCATACAAATAAGGGCGACACTATTTTTGACCCATTTGCTGGAAGTGGAATTGTTGGTAAAATGGCAAAAAGATTAGGAAGAAAATATATTGGTTATGAGATAAAAACCCTTAAATAATATACTTATATGAATAAACTAAAACTATATTTATTAAAAAAATTATTTATCTGGTGGATAAACAACGGCAATGGTAGAGAATTAAGAGGAACACAAATAGAAGATAAGATTTTTGAGTTATTATTTCAAGATAAAATAAAAGACCAATAATATACTTATATGAAACACCAAGAGAAAATCAAAGAATTTATTTATATCTGGTATTTGAAATTTAGAAAAGTTTGGCGAACTAAAAATATCAAACATTTAAGTAGTAAATACAATCAAAAACAATAATATACTTATATGAATAAAGAACAAAACAATTACAACAAAGAAGAATGGGGCGGGTGGAAAATTGTGAGCGATATGTTAAATAAACCAGATGAATGTGGAATTTATCCCACGAGCGAATGTTATCAAAAACTTTACGATTTTGTTTGCGAGCAAAAAGAAAAAGCCATCTCTAACCAACGCAAGGAGATTGTGGAGGAGATAGATAAGGAAATAGAAAATTGGGAAGGAACAAATCTAAGTATTGGTTCTATTCAAGTAATAAATGCGTTAGAAAATTTAAAGAACAAACTTAACGAAAGGTAATAAGTATGGATAAAGAAAAGTGTAAACATAGAGGATGGTGGTTTGAAGTTAAGTTTTTATTCTGGCGTAAAAAGTTTTTGTGGTGTGATAGATGTCTTAATCCGATACCACAAAAAGAAGTTTTTAAAAATGCTGATATTTTATGTAGAAGAGGAGATGGATATTTTATGACATCACACAAACCAATTAAAAAATAATATGAATAAAGAAAAAATGAGATTAAAAATAGAAGCGTTTGGAGAAAAAAAACAGTTAAAGAAATTGGCAAGTTTTTTAAGAACCATACAACATCTTGGAAATGTTGGTTCAACAAGAACATTAAAACTTTGGATTGACGGAGATGGTGCTACAAGAATGAAATTTAATTTTCCTGATATAAAAAATCAAGATGAAATTTCTTTTTTGAATGTTGATAGTGAAGATAAAAAAGAAAAACCTTGGATAATTTGGATTGAATAAAAACTAACCCGCTCTAACGAGCAGAAAGGAGAGTAAGTATGAAATGTGATATTTGCAAAAGAGAAATAAATTACTGCTTTTATATTAACAAGAAGTATTGGAAAAAAGCGGTTAGCAAAAAAAAGTTTGACAAAAGTCAAGGATATTTATGTGCCCATTGTGTTTTAGAAAAACTTGGCGGATTATATTGGCATATTGTTTTAGATGAGCCAAGAATTAATCAAGAAGAAAAAGAAAAATTTGTTGGAATATATCACGGAGTTCCAATAACCATAAAAACACAGAATAAAAAGAAAATACAGGAAGTCAAAGATTTTATAGATGAAGCACTCGCAAACGATACGAAAAAACCAACCAAATAAACCCCTATGAACATAATAACCAAACTAAATCTCAAAGGAAAAATAACCCAAAAGCATTCCCAAGAGATTAACGAAATAATCCAAGAGAAACTTCGCTTTCAATACGACAAAGGTTATGACGCAGGAGTAAAGCATTATCAGCAACACATAGACGAGGCGCTAACCCTCTACAAGCAAGAATACGCCAATAAACAAATAGACGGAAGACCAAACGGATGGACAGTTTTAGAAGATATTAAAAAAATAAATGAAACTAAACACTCAAAATAACCTAATTATAATCGCCCTCTACGCTCTCATCATCGGGATTATAGCGTGGGTGGCGTTCAATAATAGGATAGGCGTATGAAATACAAAATCCTAATCACCATCTGCCTAATCCTTACCCTAATCAACGCCTACCTCATCTTCCAAGCGTATCAAGCCGCGGACAGTTTTGATTTTGAATATGCTAACATCTTAAAAGAGAAGCAGGCGAAAGTGGTAGAACCGCCCGTTGAAGAATACAACGAGATGACAACCGAAGATATAAAAGAATATATTATAAGAGCAGCAAGATTTTATGAAGTTGACCCAAATCTTGCCCTAAAAATAGCAGAATGTGAAAGTCAGTTTAAGAATGTTTGTAATTACCAGTATGGCTGTATCGCTGGGATAGGAATTTATCAGATAGTTATGGGAACTTTTAGAGAAACAATAGAACGAATGGTTATAGAACGAGGCGGTATATTCTTAACAACTTTTCCAGATGAGGGTATTGCTGTTCATTTCTCAAATAGTTCGCCAGTTATATTTTCTCCACATAATATCCAAGATAATATAAATGCCGCAATTTGGATGATGAGTGAAGGAGAATTTTGGCGGTGGAGTCAATCGGAAAAATGTTGGAGATAAGAGTTTATGAATAAAACATCAACCCCAAAACAAATAAATATGATGGGAATGTTGTTGGACTTTTGGAAAAACAAGAGTTGTGAAGCCCATTTCGGCGTTGGAGTAGAGAACGGGGAAGAATACGCCACACTTTACAACATCGTCAGCACAGACCCAGGCAAAGGACACGCTTACGCCCTCCTCGCCAAAGCCAAAGTCCATTATGAGAAGCAAGGAAAAAAGGTCGGAGGCACTGTCGCCCTAAACAAAACAATGTCGGATTTATACAAGGCGGTTGGAATTGAGGAATATAAATAAACTTATGAACCAAAAACAATTAAAACTTATGGCGGAAGGTAGAGTAAAAGCAAAAGAACTCTACGGGCTTGTCTTAAAAATAGACGAAGACACTGAAATATATGCGGATAAGTATCAATATGTTCTCGTTAAGGGTTATAATAAAACTTATTTCGGAACGCTTGAAGATTTGTTTGTGGACTTATTCAAAGAAGAAGTAAAAGGCAAACTTGTTAGAAGTAGAAAAAAGGATATGGAAAAGATTATAGAGATACATCAGGAGGTCGCAAAATGGTTAGAAAAGATATTCAGCGGAATTGAGGACTCTAAACTACCACATTAAATCAATTCTACATTATTCTATTCCCTTTATCTCTTTGAGAGCCCCCAAAGTTGACCCAACATACCACTCCTATATAAAACAGCCCTTAGAGAGGCGTATAACGCGTTATAAAATTATGAGTAAAATAAAGGAATGGGAAACAGCCCGCAAAAAGTTAAAGATTGAGTATGAAAATCGTGGTATTGTTGTTTGCGAATTGCGATTTAAGGGCTGTTGGATAAACAATGGGTTGAGTTTCCACCATAAAAGAAAACGAATAGAATATTATGGTTGTCCCGAAAGGATTGGTTATTTTAATGAAACAATACTCTGTTGTGTTAGTTGCCATCAAAAAATTGAAAATGATAGGGAATTAACAAGAGAAGTATTTAAAAGGTTAAGATGAAAGAAATAGAAATCGTTAAAACAATTTTAGAATATTTACACTATAAGCGTATCCCTGCTTGGAGAAATCAGTCAGGAATGATTTTTATTAAAGATAAAAAATACGGAAAGCGTGCAATCAGAATGGGCAAGGCGGGAGTATCAGACATTATTGGTTGCCTCCCAAACGGAAGGATACTTTGTTTAGAGGTCAAAACAGACAAAGGCAAGCCCACAGAATTACAATCAGAATTTATCGCTGAAATATCCCGAAATAACGGATTGGCTGGAATTGTCAGGTCAATAGAACAATTAGAAGAACTCCTAAAACTATGATTAAAAGAAAAGACATAGTAGCATCAAACATAGATAATTATATTCGCCAAGAAAGAAAAAGGTTAGTTAAAATGGGCGGTATTAAAATGTTAAATGGTTTAGGGTTTTATTGGAATGAGCAAGAATGGGATACATTAGAATTTTTTACTGGCACATATCGTTATTTTTTTAAAGAAGGAACGACTTTTATGGGTTCTAAGCATTACAAACAAAAAATCTAAAATGACCCAAGCCCAAACCCTAAAAGCAACTATCGCCAAATTCCCCAAACGAAAATGCTTATATTGTCATAAACTCTACAAGCCCACAAGCGCCCGCCAACTTTATTGCCGACCTGAATGTGGAACGCTTTATCGCTTCAGTCCCGAAGGTGAAAAGTTCCCAGAATATATTTGTGATTGCGGACATCGTTGGCAACTTGACTTTGACCCATTAGAGGACAGGACAAAATTTGATAATATAAGATGTCCAAAATGCCGAAAATAAACTTATGAAGAAATGCCGAAACTGAAAACCTACGAACAAATAAGATTTATAAGTATCATCAAAGATTTACTCAAAAACTACGATAATAAGTTCATCGCCAAACTTACAGGATACACAACGCAAAGGATTTACCAGTTAAAGAAAGACCTGTGGAAGAATTTGGTTGACAAGAAAAAGTAGTTTGATATAATAAGGACAGAAATGAAAAATCACCTTCACAAAATTAGGCGTGTCGGTTAGGCAACTTTTTGGTTGTCTTTTTTATTCGGCAAAAATTCTTAAATTCTTATAGTATTGACTGCTAACTCCCCAATCTTCACAATATTTAATTTCTTTTTTCAGATGCTCAATGGTCGCTGGTTCTAAATAAAACGGAGTTCCACTGCGGTAAGGATAAATTAAAAGTTCTTTATCACCCTCGCAATAATCTTTTAGACAATGTTTTGAGGTATTATCTTTTTTAATTGTCAGTTCTTTGTAATCAACATTTTGGTCTAATTCAGTATCGCCAGAATAACGCGGTATCCATTCCACGAATATCTTTTTAGGAGTTATTTTCACCCAGTAATAGTTTCTGTTATTATAATAAAGATTTTTGTTTATTCCTTTTTTCATATTAGTTATCTCTAACCCCCCAATCAAACTAAAACACATATTAGGCGAAAGCCACTATTTAATTCGGGATTGAATTGAGGAGTTAGAAATGATTAGTTCTTTTCAAAAGACCATTCCACTATTTCAAAATGTTCTGGACAAAGCGACTTCATAGTTTCGGTCGGATACGGCAAACTCTCCCAATAATCGCATCTATCATCAAAAGATTTATCAAAAGCAAACAGGAATAGAAACACCATCGCCATCGCTAAAAGTAAGATTGTAATAAAAGTTTTCATAATTTTACCCCCTTAATTTATAATAATTTTATTCAATAATCTAACGACCATTTATCTGCCCTATAGGAAATCTAACGAGAAAACCTATAAAGCAGATAAGTGGTAATTGTATGAAATATAAATTTTGTTCAAGATGCCATAGTAATTTATCTGTTGATTTATTCGTTAAAAATAGTAGAACTAAAGACGGTTTGTGTTGTTGGTGTAAATCTTGTCGGAAAGAATGTAAAAGATTATATTATAGCATTCCGATTAACCGCGAAAAGAAAAATAAAAGTAATAGAGAGTGGTATAATACAGTAGTTGGTCAAGAGTATCATAAAAGTTATAGTCAAAGAGATGATGTTAAAGAAAAACGCAGAATAAATAGGATAAAACACAACCAAACAGCAAAGAGAAAAAAATGGAATAGAGAATATGCTAAGAAATACAGGAAAAAATATCGCTTAAATCACACTATGAGCAGTAGTATCTACGCCGCACTTAAAGAAAACAAGAATAATCTAAGATGGCAGGATTTAGTTGGTTATACATTACAAGAATTAAAATCTCATCTCAAAAAGCAATTTACTCCCAAAATGTCTTGGAATAATCACGGCTCTTACTGGCACATAGACCACATTATCCCTCAATCTTGGTTTAGTATTAATAATTCAGAAAGTCCAGATTTTAAAATGTGTTGGTCTTTAAATAACTTACAACCCCTATCAAGAAAAGATAATTTACAAAAATCAGACAAAGCACCATTAAAGACATTATTATCTTATGTTATTCATATTTTAAAGAGCACTTAATCATCTTTAATTGCCCACCAATCACGGTTTAACGCTTATATATAAAATGGTTGGTCGGATTAATGAGTAGTTAAGGATTATCCCAATCTTATCACCAAACAAAACGCCCGTCAAGTGTTTATTGGCACATAGTAAATAACCGCATAGCATAGCCAAATAAAGCAGGTTAAAAAATAGACCAAATAAGTTATCCCCTTTTATGAAACTAATCTACGACATACGACCACCACTTAAAATAAAGACAACTAATTCTTCCTGCGATATGTTAGCGGAAGAGGTTTTATGGGACACCCAAAGAATAATAGATTTGCGCGGAACTTACACATTGATTAAAGAAGCGGATAAAATAGTCAAAGAAATCCGCAAAACAATAGACGAATTGTAAAAACCCCAATTTTCAACACCACACAATCCCCTACAAGCCCAGTTAAAAAGTAAACAAGTATGAAACTATGTCTAAACTGCCGACAGAAGAAAAAATATACGAATTATGGTTAAAACTATTAAAGCATTGTGAAGCCAAAGATTGGTTACCAACTAAAAACTTATGGTTAGGAGTTTTAGACATTACAAGACAAACCTATTCAAGATGGATAAAGAAAAGTGACGCCATTAAAAAGGTTGATAAAGAAATAGAGAACGCTTGGGTTCAAAGACTTAAACTAAACAATGTAGCAGGGATTATATTTTACTTAAAGAATGCGTTCGGTTATAGAGACAGACAAGATTTAGATTTAATGAGCGGAGGTCAACCAATAGCACCATTTGATTATGTCAAACGAACAAGGAAAAATAGGAATAACGACGGGGACGGAGAAAATACGCAAACTAAAGAAACGAATTAGAATAATACAAGGCGGAACATCAGCGAGTAAGACATTCAGTATTGTATTTTATTTAATTGACTCCGCGTTAAGAGACAAAAAACCAACCTTAACAAGTATTTGTTCCGAGTCATTCCCCCATTTAAGACGAGGAGCAATGAAAGATTTCTTGCTGATAATGAAAGAGTTAAACTATTTCAAAGATAGATTATGGAGCAAGACAGAATTTACTTACACATTTGAAACAGGAAGCAAGATAGAGTTCTTTTCAGTAGACCAGCCAGACAAATTAAGAGGAGCAAGAAGAGATAGATTGTTCATTAACGAAGCCAACAATATCCCATTTGACGCTTTTGAACAGTTAGAAGTCAGAACCAAAGAGTTTATATTTATTGACTACAACCCAACAAACGAATTTTGGGTATTTACAGAAGTAATTCCAAACAGAAACGATTGCGAGCAATTAATCCTAACATACAAAGACAATGAAGCATTAGACCAAAGAGTTGTTGATAGTATAGAACAAAGAAAAAACAGAGAAGGATGGTGGAAAGTATATGGATTAGGGCTATTGGGCGAAGTAGAAGGCAAGATATTTAGGGATTGGAAGATAATTAATGAAATACCCCACGAAGCAAGGTTAGAACGATATGGAGTTGATTTCGGATATTCAGGAGACCCAACAGCCATTACGGCAATCTATTACTACAACGGAGGTTATATTTTAGATGAAATTACTTACCAAAAAGGACTATTAAACAAAGGAATAGTTGATATACTTAAAAACCTCAAACCAGCAATGACAGTTGCTGATAGCGCTGAACCTAAAAGCATAGACGAAATTAAAGGTTATGGCATATCAATCTTCCCTTGCGAGAAAGGAAGAGATTCAAAGAAGTATGGAATAAGCGTCTTACAAGAACAAAGGATAAGCATCACTAAGCGAAGCGTCAACGGAATTAAAGAGTATAGAAACTATCTATGGTTAGTAGATAAGAACGGCAGAATAGACAACAGCGACACAGACGGAGCGGGACACTTCTTAGATGCTGCCAGATATGCTATCACATCATTAGCCCCTATTATCAACAGAAGAGATTTTATCAATAAACTGCCATTATTTCAAAAACAATCAAAGCCCAATCCAGGAAGATGATAGATAAGCCATTCAGTTTTCTAATTGATATAACCCCGTATTTCCGAGCATATTTGTCTAATACAAGCCCTAAAAAATGACTAAATTTCAATAAAATGACTAAAAACACTAAAAAAGAGGTTAAAACCCCCTATAAAGTTATCCTAAAACTCAACAACAGAGAGTATAAGTCGCAAGGAGACACACTTCTTGATGCTCTCAACGCCCTTGAAGTTGACCAATATAGGACATCAGGGCTGTTAATAGTCAAAAAGGGCAATTTAACAGCAGAACGCAAATTTAATACCATTTTTAAGTTAAAACGACTTTTAAGCAACAAAGTATTAAGAATAATAGTCGCCAAGAACTTAGAATTAATGATGAAATGAGAGCAAAAGATATCTTTGAATTTATCACCCAAGAGGAAAATAAATATAAAAAACAAATCCAAATCAACGATGTGTGGTGGTGGAGTATGCGAGAACACATTGAGGACAGGGCTATTTACAAGAACTCCAACATCCGAGGCGACAAGAAGAAGGGCACAATCAACGAAGTCCCCGTCAAGAATATAATGCGACCCATTCTCAACCTGAAATACAGGGCGGAAGACATAGACATTAAAGACATCGTCCTCTACATAGACGACCCAGAACTCTATCACCTCTCATTTCTCGTCAAGAAATACCACGATGATGTTTATGTGATTGAAAACGATTTAGACACATTCTTTGACAAAGTAAAAGAGTCCAAGATTGACTTAGGAGGAGGATTAGCCAAGAGTATCGGCAAAGGCAAGCCCGAATATGTGCCATTAGAGAGTATCGCCTTTTGCGACCAATCAGATATGCTTAACGCCCCGATTGGAATTCTCCACAAATACTCGCCATCGCAACTAAAAGAATTTGAAAAGAAGGGCTGGGGAAGTCCAGAGAATGGAGCGACAACCACGATTGACGAACTTATCCGCATTGTAGCCAACGACAAGGGGGATATTCCAGGACCCGATATTAAAGTTTACGAAGTCCACGGAGTATTGCCGAAAGAGTATTTAGACGACCAACGCCAAGAACACGACGAATATAAGCAACAGATGGTTCTTGCCACATTCTACAAGGACGAAAAAGACGAAAGACAAGGACTTATCCTTTACCGCAAAGAAGAAAAAGACCCATTCAAGATGGCAACGACCGAAGAAATCTTTAACAGGTCATTAGGTTGGGGAGGAATAGAGGAAATGATGGAGCCCCAAATCTGGACTAATTACGGAGAAGTCGTAAAGAAAGAGTTTTTGGACTCTGCCTCCAAGACAATTATCATCACAGACGACCCGACAGTCGCAGCCAAACACCCCGCAGGAATGAAAGATATGGACAATATGGAGTTCCTTGAATACGAAAAAGGCAGTCAGGTTCAGGTTTTAGACACTTACCCGCGAAATATATCTCTCTTTGAAAGGTCAGTCGCTGATTGGGAAGCACACGCTCAAAGGTTAGGTTCAGCCACCGACCCACTACTTGGAGAGTCGCCCACTGCTGGAACGCCATTTAGATTACAAGAAAGAGTCGTAATGGAGGGTAAGGGCATCCACGAATATCGCAGAGGCAAATTCGCCAAATGGGTTGAAGAGGTTTACAAGGATTGGATTATCCCCTATATCGTCAAGCAGATTACGCAGGGAGCGAAGTTTTTATCAGAATTATCACTGGAAGAACTCCAAATGATTGCTGAAAATGTATCAATCATTGAACGCAACAAATACATCAAAGAAAAGATTTTAAGCGGCAAGGCAGTTACCCAAGAACAAGCAGAAGCATACGGATTACTCAAACAAGAAGAGTTTATGAAAGGCGGCAACAAGAGATTTATTGAGATACTAAAAGACGAACTTAAAGATATTTCCGTTAAGATTAAAATCAATGTCGCTGGAAAACAGAAAAATCTCTTAGAGCAAGCCGACAAACTTTCAAATGTATTTAGGACAATCGCCTCAAATCCTCAAATCCTCCAAATCCCGTCTATGAATAAACTTTTCAATCAAATTCTCACTACCAGCGATTTAGAGCCAATGGACTTTACGGATTTAACAGGACAACAACAAATTCAACAACCAACTAATCAACCAACTAAACAATTATGATAAAAAAATATCTCAACGAAGTAGAAGAAAAAGAAATAATGAAGTTTGTATCAAACAAAGTTCTCTTTGAGGCAGTTAAAAAGGTTTTAATGGAAATGGTTTACACACAAGGCACGCTCAAAGAAGGCGAGCCAATTGACCCAGATATGAATTACGCTTTTGGTTTAGCCGCCAGACGCAGGATGTCCGGATTTACTCATTTAACCAACGAACAAATAGGAGCGGATTTATGCGCGGTATGGGAAGGAACTAACCTTGTCGGATTAGGGTTTGAGGAATTAGAAAAGTTTAAAGAAAAGGAAGAACCCAACAAGTTAAAGAGCAATCCAGGTCGGTAACTTGTTAATAGAAAGGAAAATATATGAATAAAATATCATTAGGAACAATAATCATAGTATTAGTAATAGTCATCTCTGCGGTAAGCATCTTCACTTACAGAGCTTTTAAGAATGAGTATCCAGTTGAGCCAGATTTAGGAGGAAATTCAATCTATTCTTACGCTATTGCCAGTTCTACCACTTTCGCTTCAACGAAGGTTTCACAAGTCAAGACAGGACAAACGATTTTAGGATATGTCACAATTGCCAGTTCATCGGCTGCGTCATTCCAGTTAAAGAACGCAACTTCAACCACTGACATCGCTTCAACCACAATTGTAAGTTTCCCAGCAGCGGCAGATGAAATGACATATTCGTTTGATTTAGCGGCAAGTAGGGGTTTAATAATTGAATCTTCGTCGGGATTCAATGGTCAAGTAGTAATAACTTACAAATAATATGTTACCACCAAAAATGTCAGGTTCATTCAAGGAAAAGTTCAAGACAAGAGCAGAAGCGGTTAAGGAAGTTGTAGTTAAAAAATTGAAAAAGGCAAAAACCTTTGTAAAGGTCGAGATAAAAGGAAAGAAAAAAGGAAAGAAATAATGATTAAAAAAAAGTCAGTAAGTAAATATACAGTATTAGCAGTTTCAGTTTTATGCGTTCTTTTAGCGGGTGTCTTTGTGGCTAACGCAGGATTGTCTCTAAAAGAAATCATCGGCAAATACGCAGGCGAGAAATTAGCTGATAATCTTACCGCAGAAGTAATGAGCGATGAGGTTGAGGATTTAACAGTCGGAGTGTTTTCAGGTCCAGATATTTATGAGGCAATAAGATTTCACGATGGATATACTGGAGCATCTCTTAGTATCCCATTAAGATACCAAAGTGCCACATCAACCGCTCAAACAGATTTAGTTCTCGGAACACATTTGTTCGCAGAAGATGTATTCCTCTATAACTGGGGATGGGCAATTACCGAACAGAACGATGACTCTGGTTTTGGTGATTTTGGGATTGGAACAACTACCTTAACAAGCGGTTCAAGATTTTCACCAGGAGTCAGTTCCTTAACAAACACCACCACCAGAACTATGGTTGCTAATTCAAAAATTGCTACAAGCACAGATAATGTTTCCTTTGATGTTTGGGGTTATGCAGACCGAGTTTATGTTGGCACAGGAGTAGAAGGAAATAAAGCGACTACAACTATCGGTTCATTCTTTGATACTCTGGCTGGCGGAGGAACGACCAGAAGGTCAACAACCAGCCCGTTGTTTATTCCTGCTGGGACAGCGTTAGTTATTTCCGCATCAGGAGTAGGTGGAGCGACATCATCAGATGCTCTTACCACAGGAGACGCGATAAACTTCAAAGGTATGTTTTACGGTGATGTAATTTATCAGAAGTAATTGGGTTATTATTCCCATTAAAAATTAATTCGTGGTTCTCAATCCATTTAAAATTGCGATTTCTCAATTTTAGAAATTGATTACCATTATCATTTATGGACGAAAAAAATGACCAAGATGTAATTGAGGAACTTCCAGTAGAGGAAGACGAAAATACAGATTGGAAAGCATTGGCTCTTAAAAACCAAGGCATTGCTAAACGCTTAAAGACCAAACTTGAAAAAGTAGAGGTTAAGCCAGAGGTTAAAGAGTCAAAGCCAGCAAAGGCAAAGACGGACAAAGGCGAACTTGATTACGCGCAAAAGGCATTCCTTATTTCCAACGGAATTAAGGGAACAGAAGAGCATCAGTGGGCATTAAAAGTGTCCAAAGCGTTAGGCAAGGATTTGGATGAAACAATAGAAGATACACTTTTTATGGACGGATTAAAAAAGATGAGAGATACAAAGGCGTTAGAAGAAGCCACTCCCCCATCTTCTACAAGAAGTCCTTCATCCTCTCCGCGAGATGAGGTTGGATACTGGACAGCAAAAGGCGAAATGCCTCCCGCTGACCAGCCAAAACTTCGTCAGGAATATGTCAACGCTAAACTGAAATCTCAAACGGACGGAAATCCGTTTTCCAGCAATCCTATTGTTGGAGCGCCTAAATAGCGCAGTAGGTCGGTAATCTATGCCTCTGTCTATAACGAAAGGATATAGATATGGCATCAGAAGCTGCAAATACATTTACAGGTTCTGTGTTTTTAGAAGATTGGTCTGTGAAGTTACAGGAGCGACTTGGCTATCCAACAAACTGGAAAGAAGTTTGTCGGGTAGAATATACGAATGAGAGAGTTTTCAACAATCCGTATATGTCCAGTATCCCAACTGCGGCATCGCACACCAGAGGTTCTGTTTATACCCACCAACTTTTCACTCTTACCAATGAATATGTGACCATCAATCAATCAAGGATTGTTCCTATGATTATTGACAGGGCAGATTTGGCTCAGTGTAAGTATGTCAAGCAGATGGATATGGCGGTTCTTCAAGGTCAGTTAATCAACGAATATCTTGAAACCGATATGTTAGCCAACCACGCGATGTGGACAGATTTTGACAACTCCTCTATTGGAGGGTCTGCTGGAAACATCACAGTTGACGCGTCTAACATTGACGACATTATTCGCGGGATTAAGAGAGAAATCAGAGAAGCAAACGGCAAAGATTTAATGGCTCGCAAGGGCGTGTTCATTCTTTGGAGAGCAGCCGACTTCGAGATTTTGGAACAAGTTGCACAGGCCAATGGCTTTAACTTGGCTGATATTGCCCTTAAAAACGGCATTGACGAAGGTTATCGCTATATGGGAGTTGACCATTATGTTTCTAACTCTCACACAGCAAACCACTTATTCGCAGGTGTGAAGAAGTTGTTCCACTTGGGAGTTCTCAAAGACACATACGGTCAAATCGTTTACGACAACGAACCCGCGACAGCCGAGGGAGCAATCTCTGGCGTAGCGGTTGTTTCAAGGTTGGATTGGGAGTTCAAGTGCTGGGCGCTGAACAAACCAGTTTTGTTTGATGTAGCAGTAGCGTAATTGCTCCTATCGGGTTGGCAGTTCAAGCCGCTTAACCCGATATGGCTTGAAAGTAATTTAACTATAAAACTATGTATTTTTCAGCCGCAGCAACAAGTGATGGGTTAGTAGAGGAAGTCAACCGCATTTGCGGAGTTGACAACAACAACTATTCTCTATTAGCCAAGACAGCCAGAATAAACCAAGCATTAGATAGATTTGCCTCTATCGCTTTGGTAGCAGACGGTAATTGGACATTTGACGACCTCAATAAAGGCGACCTACCTATTGGAACAGCCGATATTGTTTCAGGACAACAGGACTATGAGTTTGCTGATGAGATTTTAGTCGTCCAAAAGGTTCTCGCTAAAAACGCGGCAGCAGGTGATTGGGTTGAACTTGTCCCAGTAGGAATGATGGACGATGACGCCAAGAATATCTGGACGCTTCCTTCAAGCAACAGTGGAGCCCCAATAAGGTATCAGAAGTTTGCTCACTCGTTCCTGCTTGACCCAATTCCAAACTACGCCTCAACCGCTGGATTAAAAGTCGTCTTCAAGCGAAATGTGGTCAAGTTTGTATCCACCGACACCAGCACCGAATGCGGGATACCATCAATCTTTCACCCGTATATTTGTCGTATGGCTTCGCTTCCATATCTCATAGAAAAAAACCTCCCGCAAAGGGGAGATATAGCGGCAATGATTAGAGAAGACGAACAACTTATTAAAGAGTATTTTGCCAATAGAGGAAAAGATAAAAAAAGTATTATAAAAATGAAAGTCCCAATGGGAAGATAGTATGGCAAATTCCACTAAAAACACAACCACAGTAACCAACGCCACAAAAGTAGAAGGCACTGACTTTGACACACCTTTTAAGAGCGGTTCGGGACTTACTTGGAAAGAGTCGCAACCTAAAACTTGGGACGATGTGGACGAAACTTGGGACGAGTTAGAAACAGAATTGGAATGGTCTAATCAAACAAAAAAATGAACATAATTAAGTATTTAAGTTTAGTAGCAATATCGGTTGGTCTGTCGTTAGGACTTTTTGTTTTTATAAATCAATATCAATTTGAAGAAGAGTTCGGAGCGACAGTAACCACTATCCTATCAACCGACCAAATATCTGACAGCCGAACGACTATCAACAATAACTTTGCTAATCTCAACAACGCTATCCACTGGTCGGCAGGGTCTGATTATCTCTACACTTCATCAAGCCCTACTTTTGGGATTATTTTAGGCGATACTTCATCTTCAACGATTGGGAGTTTGAAAATGTTAGGAAATTTGAATGTAGTTGGCAATGCTACGGCTACTAACGCCACAACGACATTTTTTTACATCTCTGATAGTTTGACAATTGGGGCTTACCAGTTGCCAAACACAGACGGAACGGCTAACTATGTTCTCAAAACAGATGGTAGTGGACTAATAACTTGGCAAGAAGATTTAGGGGCTACGGTCACTCAATCTTGGGAATATAATAGTGGAGCGGACGCAATGGTCACCACTTCTACCAAAGGATTTTATATGACTGCTTCTTCAACAGTTCATAATAGTTTTAGAGTGGACGGCTCTGCTACCACAACAGGTTCGCTTTATCTCGGAGGAGATTTAACTGTTGGCGGGACATTCAGATTGACTTCCTATTATTCTACAAATACACCAGATACACATATAGGAACATCTGAGTCATCCTTATTTTCAAGGACAATTACAGGAGGAGATATGGGCGTTAATGGAATTGCGAGAATTAAAGCAATTGGAACTGTGAGTGGGTCAAGTGGATGGATTACTATTGGATTTAGATTTGGTGGCGAAACAATAGCCAGCACAACCGATTTTAACACTACTGGCACTAATAACTACGAAGTTGATATAGATATTAGAAATAGAAACAATTCTTCTGCTCAAATTATCAGTTATAGATTATTCCGCTCGCCCGATAGAACAGGAGACCCAATCATTGCTTCTACAACTGCTATGACAATAAATACGGCTATTAATAAAACTTTTGAAATAGTTGCGGATGGAAGTAGTGCTGGCTCTGCTGCTTCACTTCAAGCAGTAGATATTCAAATAATTAAATGATTAAACTATTTGAACTAACCACAAAAGATTTTCTTTCAGGAGTAAGCGAGGTATCGCACGGCTTACGGGGACTTTTCTTTTCAGCTGATGGAGTATCGCCTTGTGTTTCACCTCGCAGAGCAAGCAACGACTTCGGACTACTTCAAACATTCGCCGCACCAACAGATATGACAGGAGCAGTAGTTGTTGATGTTATAAAGGCGTGGGCTACGCAAATAACCGCTTCAAATACTGGGTATCTTTACTTATTTGGCAATGAAGGAAATTTCTATGTGGTTAATCTCTTTACGAACGCCATTACAAACGAACGAAGCGGGGCTAACAAGATTGCCAACCCCGCCAACGGAATTGCGATTTATGGGACTTATTTGTTTTACACCCAAACAACTCAAATTGGAATGTGCACCGAAACAGGAGCAGCCCCTTTTGATACAAGTTCATCGTGGGATAATGATTGGTCAACGGGTTCATCATTAAACGACTCTCCTTATCACCCGCTCCACTTATTCTCTGGGAGATTATTTGTCGGAGATGTGAATAGAATAAGTATGATTTCGGGCAACTTAAACCCAGTTTTTACGCAAGAAGTTTTAACACTTGAATCGGAATATAATTTAACTTGCCTCTCTGATGACGGACAATTCTTAATCGCTGGGATTACTCAAAACTTGGGCGATGTTTCGTTGATGGGCAAAACAAAAGTTATTTTTTGGGATACTTATTCTAATTATCCAAGCAGGGAATTTGGAATACCAGAAGCCCATATATCGTCAATTAAAAAAATGGGCGGTTGGAACTATGCCGTCACAAGCGGGGGGATTTATAGATTTAGTTATGGTTCATCGCCAGTTAAAGTTGCGGAAGGCGTGGACTGCCTATATGGGCAACACTCCGCGGTTGATGTTTTAGAAGGCACTCAATTACTGGTAGGCAGGAGAGGAAATACAATCACATCTTACGGCTCTCCACTTCCAGGATATTCAAACGCTGTTTTTAATCCTTTTACTGGTTGGGCGGCTTCACAAGGCGTTCACGCATTAGTCGCTAACGCCAAGAGAGGCACTGTTTATTTTTCAACAAACGACAACAAACTTTACCGACAGGACTTGGTCACGGGCGGAGCGACTGGACTATCAGCAAAAACAAACTTTATTCAATTAAAAGACAAGACCAAAATTGAAATGATTAAACTTATTTTAGGCAGAGATTTGGCGTCAGGCGACTCGCTTAATATAGATATTAACTCCGACTACAACGATGCTCCGACTGATTGGGGAACAGCCGCTTACGCAACACACGGGGCGGTTAGCAGGATTACATTAGACGGCACATTTGATGTTGAAGATGTCCAGTTGGTTCTTAACTTTGACGCTGGAAATGTAAAAATTAGAAGGATTGAAGTTTGGGGAACACCATATAAAAACGCAATATAATGGAAATTAAAGAAGGAAAAATTGTATATCCAGAAGAAGAAAAAGAACAAGAAGTTCAGGAAATTGACTATGAGCAATTAAAGACCAAGCCAAGTTTTATTGCTCGGACTTCTGTCGCAGCAGACCTTTCAGGGGGGGCTACCACGCTTGTATGCCTCCACACCGAATTAGACGCTGAATTAGTCAGGGCTTTCTTGCTCTACACCGAAGCAAGTTCGGCTGATGGAGGAGTAGGTATTAGAGTAGGCAAGGAGTCAGACAATGATTATTATTTTTCAGGCACAAGCGAAGCAAGCAAAGCCCAATGGTATACCAAAGAATTAACCCTGCTCAAAAAAGATATTACCAAAGGCGACACAGTTACCCTCTACTCGGCTGGAAGTAAATCAGGAACAGGAGAAGTTATTTTAGTAATTGAATATCAATTAAAGGGAGTTTATCGAGGAGAATAAAACTATGGCACAATTTTATCGTAAAAAAGACGACCAAACAGTATATCAGGGTTATGACCCAGCAACCCAACAATTTAGTGGCGGGATTAGTAGCGAAGAGCAAGCCCAGCAATTAGGCGTTATTCCCGACTGGGAAGCGTCTTGGAAGCCAGCAGGAGCGGCTACAAACATTACTACTATCACCCCCGACAGTTTAGCCCCAAAAACCCCCATTGACCTCTCAGAAGCCCCCACAGGGGACGCAGGAGCGGCTGATGTGTTTGTATCGGGCGTAACGGCTCAACAAAAACAAGACGCTGATGCCGCCGCTAAATTAGTAGAAGAAGCCGCCAAAAAGAAAGAAGCAGCCACCCAAGATATTACAGGACTTCTAACTCAATTAGAGGGAGAGGGTGGAGAACAATTAGCAGGAGAACAAGCAGCAGGCATCCCAGGAATGGAAACACAAATAGCAGATATAAGCGGACAGATAGGCGTATTAAACGCAGAATACGCGGAACTTCAATCTCAATACGACCAACAAGAACAAGCCCTCAAAGAACAACCAGGAATGTTGATGGGACACTTTATGGGATTAAAAGCCAGAGCCCAAGATAAACTTATTAACAAAAAGAACGCATTGGCGGCTCAAATAGGCGTATTACAAGCCCAAGGTTTAGCAATACAAGGCAAGCAAGCCGCCGCCCAAGCATCCGTCAACCGAGCCATAGACCTTAAATACAGCGGATTAAGACAACAACTTGAAACAAAGAAATTCCTTTTTGACGCTATTAGAGAAGACCTTACCGCAGCAGAAGCAAAACAATTAAAAATCCAAGAAGATATTGTGAAAAAACAAGAAGCCGACTTGGCGAAAAAAGAAGCCGAAGACAAACAAATTCAGCAGATTATGTTAGGCGTTGCGGGTCTTGCCCCTAATGATGTCTTGGCTCAAATATCAGCGGCAGGGAGCGTTTTAGAAGCGACACAATTAGCCAGCCCATTTTTAGCGGAGGCGGTAGCGGAAGACAAGGTTTTATCCCCAACAGAAGCGGCAACTCTTGGAGTTCCTTACGGCACGACAGAAGCCCAAGCGGCAGCAATGGGGATTACGCCAGCGAGGTGGAAGGATACAGGCGGAACGGGTGGCGGTGGGACGACATCTGGTGGCGAACCTCTTTTTGAAACCGACAATGGAGAAGAAATTGATATTACCACAGTTGCTGGAATTAAAAGAACAATTGAAATTGGTCAAGAAAAAGGTCAGCCAGTATCGCGAGCAGATATGAAAAGTTTCTTAGATGAAAATACCAAACTAACAGTTGGGTCTATTGATGGATTATTAGATGAGGCGTATGGAACAGCAAAGGAAGATTTAATCCAACCAGACCAAGTAAGAAGAATTTCTGAAGCCGTAATAAATAAATTTGATAACAATTACGACGAAGCAATTGCTTCAATACAATCTGCCTCAACAATTGATAAAAAAACAATAACAGAAACAGCAAGAAAAGCGATTATTGCTGAAATTAAAGCTATCCAAGCAGAAGAAAGACCTTGGTGGAAATTTTAATATGGCTATCAATTTTCTAAAATCAAAAATTACTTCACCGATACAAAATATCGTATCTTCACTGCTCAAAAAAAAGGAAACGCCGTCGCTAACAACGCCTCTTATAAGTAAAGAGCCGTTTGTTATGTTTCCCGAGTCGCTTAAGACACCATTGATTAGTAAAAAACCAATTAGAATGTTTGGGCAAGAACCAACTTTTACTGAAAAATATGGACGCCCTATTTCGCCCGAGTATGAAGAGCCAGGAGTGATTGGTCAATTTGGAGAAGCGCTTAAAGAGAGTGGTGTTAGAGCTATATCTGCTTTTGGCAGTTCTGTTGAGGCGTATGGAGTGAAAGTTGATAGCGAGAAAATTAAAAAAGCGGGCAGGGGCTTTGCCGAAGATTTTCAAACCATATTAGCTCAAAATCCAGAATGGCAAGCTCCAACAGATATGGGGAAATGGAAAGACCCTCAATTTTACGCACGACTTGTCGGTAATATAGTCCCAAGCATAGCAGGCGCGTTTGGCACAAGTGCGGCAGTCACTGTTGCCACTGGTGGAAATGTTCCTGCTGGTCTTATTGCTGGTTTTGGATACTCTAAAATGTTAGAGGGTGGTTTTGCTTATCAAGAAGCAAGAGATGCAGGAGCAACAGAACAACAAGCCCAAAAAGTATCAAGTGTTGTTGGAACAATCAACGGATTATTAGAAATGCTACCAATAGGAAGATTATTTAATAAAATTCCAGGAGGTAAGGTAATTAAGCAAAACATTTTTAAAAGAGTAACTAAAGAATTTGTCAAACAAGGAATAACAGAAGGAAGCACAGAAGCAATTCAAGAAGTGGTTAATAACGCTTTTCAACAAGAATTTGACGAAAACAGAGGATTATTTGACGGGGTAATGGAGGCATTAGTCGGAGGAATGATTGCTGGTGGGTTTATGGGTGGAGGTGTTGAGTTTGTTATATCACCAGAAGCAAAACAAATTGGCGAAGAGATTAAAAGAATTAACAAAGAAGCAGGCGAAGCAGGATTTTTGAAAATTCCATCTGTAAGCCCAGTATCTAAACTATTAACGCCAAAAGCAGCCCAAGCCCTCCCAGACGCCCCTCTCGCAAAGGAAGCCCGTAAGTATAAGAGTGCGGAGGAGTTTGTGAAGGCACAACCAAAGTTATATCACGGTGGAGATAAAATAGATAATATAAAACTTGGAAAGGGTAAATACGATAAGACATTTTATTTAAGCGATGACCCAGTTTACGCTAAGTCGTTTGGCGGAAATAAATCTATCTTAAACGAATTTACTCTTGATACTAAAACTAAACTGGCTGATATGAGAAAACCGTCTCCAGAATTAGTGTCTAAAATTGAAAAAGCAATCAGTGGAGAAAAAACAGGTAAAATAATAAAAATACAAAGACCAGATGGTTCTTTTGTTAAAATTCCAGAAATTAAAGGAGCAAATTCTAACGCTGTTTATTCAAATGAAAGAATAATACAAGGTATCAAAGACGGTAAGGCACTATTTGCTGAACTTCCAGAAGTAAAAAATGTTTTAAGAAAATTAGGTTATGATGGACAAATCACAGCAGAAATCCCGTATGCTAAAAATATAGGTATATGGAATAAAAATGCTATCAAAACCAAATCCCAACTAACAGACATCTACACCCAAGCAGTTAAGGGAGTTAAGGAAGTGTTGCCGAAGGTAAAACCTGTTGAAGTATTACAAACAGAAGAAATTCCTCTTGAAGTTAGAAAAGAAGTGGAAGCAATCAAGAAAGAATTTACAAGTGATTTAACAAGAGCAATTAAAGCAGAGGGCGGAATTAAAATAACTGGCGGAATAGCAGAAGAAATTCAAACCGATGTTCCTTTACATCTTCTTAACACGAAAGGGACTGCTCTTGATGAAATGGTTGACCAATTAAAACCTTATGGATTTCATTTTGAAGGCACAAACGAATTACTTGAAGCAATTTCAAACCTAAAAGGAGCAAGAACAAAATTCAAAGCACCAGTCAGAGGCGAACCATCAAAATCTAAAACTTTATCTTATCTAAACAAAATTAGAAAAGTCCAGACAGACGCCGCCAAAGTGAAATCACTGGAAGCAAAGATAAAAACCATATCAGCAAAATTATCTAAAATACAAACAGCAAAAGATATTCTACAAAGACGCCGCGCGAGTTTAAGAGCAGTCAAAGAGCATTTTGGATTATCAGATACAGATTTGCGAAGTATTACCAAACGCGATATTCGTTTTATGGATAATTTTGAATTTAAGAAATTCATTGATGATATAAGATTAAAAGCAGAGAAATTTGCCGAGAGACGACAAGCAATGAACGAATTAGTCCAGCAAATCAGAGATAAAGAATTAAATGTTGAGAATTTACGCAAGGCGATGAAACTTCCGACAATGCCAAATATGACAATCAAAGATATTAAGGCACTTGACGAAGCGTTAAAACCATTCCAAAAAGGCGATGAGTTTTTATCAGTTAGAAAATTAGAGACAGTTGATAGAACAGAATTAGCAGGAATACGAACTTGGAGAGAAGCAAGAGAGCGATTGGCTAAAAAATTAGGCGTATCTATTAAAGAATTACAAAACATTCAAGTATCAGAATTTGACAGGTTTAGATATGACACAGGACTGGCTGAACGCAATCCTTTTTATAAAATGATGGTTGAAGAACCAGCCAAAAGAATGCTTATCTCGGAAGCGGAATATCTTAAAATTGAAAAAGAAATTTTCGCTTTGGCTAAAAAGATTAAAGGAAGAACTATTGTAGAAAAACTAATTCCACAATATAAAAAAATTATGCAGTTTATGGAAGCAACGCCAGAAAAGAAACTTGAAATTAAACTGACTGACCCAGAGTTAAAACTTGTTAAGTATATGACAAAAGAATTTGATAATGCCAGAAATTATCTTATTCAAATTGAAGCGATGAAAATGGGCAAGCAAAATTACTTTACCCATATCAGGAGAGGGATTTTAGAAGCAATTAAAGAAGACGGACTTGTTAAAGCGGTCAAAGAAGTATTTGAAGCGTATAAGTTAGAGGAGCAGTCCTTTAATATATTAGACCGAGAGACAGGCGAAGTTTTGGCAATGGATAAGTTTTTCAAGTTTGCGATGAAAAGGACAGGAGGAATTAAACCAACCGAGAATGCCGTCAAAGCGTTCCTGACTTATATGCGGATATTTAAAAAGAAACAAGCACTGGACGAGATTGTCCCGTTGATTGATATTTATGCTCATTCACTAACTCCCAAAGGAACAACTAAAAAAGGGCTTCTACTCCACGGCAACCTTATTAGATTTACAAAGGAATGGCTCAATACGCAAAAAGGACGGCATATTACATTGGTTGCGAAGCAGAACGGCAAAATAGACGCAGCATTGAGAGCGATTAAAATGTTTACTTCATTAAGAGATTTGGGTATTAACATTCCAGTTAGCGTTGCGACAGAAATTGGAGAACAAATTACAACATATCAATTACTTGGTAAAAAGAATTACGCACTTGGTAAAATCAGACAAAACACCAAACAAGGAAAAGCAATCATAGAAAAGTATCGCAACTTTATTGGTAAAAGTCCGTGGAGAGAACTTGTTGAACCAGCAAAAGAAGCAGGCGACAGGTTAATGGAAGGTATTTTTATATTATTTAGGGACGCCTCAACGAGAGCAAATAAAACATTTTTACTTGGCTCATTGTCTAAACAAGAATTTCAATCAGGAATTATCATCCCAGAAAGATTAGCGTCTTTAAGAACAGAACTTGGAAGATACCGAATAGTTGAGGGAATGAAATCTATTATTGGAGCAACCCCAGAAGGAAAAATATATACTCAATATAAAAAATTTGCTATTCCTATTTTGAGAACCACTATTAAAAATCTTGGTAATGTAGGAAAGAAAATAACAGGACAAAAGATTAGTTCAGAAGCGTGGAAAAAATCAGCGTTAGAATTATATCGGTTAGTTGAAATTACAGCGTTTATGATGTTGATATTTGGAATGATTAGAGATGAAGACGATAATAGTTTTATAGGCAAGATGATTAATAAAGCATACAGAGAAGCAACAACTTTAATTCAAGCGTTAAGCCCTAATATGTTATTCCAAATTCCAAGAGTAGCGTCATTTGTTTTTGATTTAGCTGACAACCTAACATCAATTTTATTATGGGAAGAATATAAAACAAAAGAAGGGTTAGTTGGAGTTGAAGGATTAAAAAAACAATTTACTCCTGTCGCTGTTAGTCAGTTCAAGAAGATAGAAAAGAAAAAGCCCACAATTAAGGGACTTGATTTGGACTTAGGATTGGACTTAGACCTTGATTTAGGATTAGACCTTGATTTAGGTCTTTAATATCCAAGCCCAAGACCAGCCAAGATAAACCAACTGGCGACAAACATAAAATAGATTAACTTTACAATATTTTCAGGTCTCATATCTAACATCTATCATAAAATTTTAATCTTGTCAAGTTATTTATCCACAAGCAAATAATATCAATTTGTAGTATAATAAAAGTATGAATGAAAAAAATTTACAAAAATTAAATAGACTTTTCCAAGCAATGGATGAGGACTCACTTACCCGCAAAGAGTTTACCGATAACTTTGCGAAGGTTCTTAAATTCCTCAAAAACCTCAAAGAGAAAAACCAAGCAGAGTTTACTTCATTCAGAGGTATAGTTTCAGATTTAGCCGATAAGTTAAAAGGAAGCAACGAAGAAAATCTTTCAGGGCTAAAAGACAAACTAATAAACGATTTATCAAAACTTGAAACTAAATTTTCTTCAACGATTGATAAGGCGTTAAGAGAACAAGAGGTTGGAATGAATTTTATCAGGGATAAAGTTAGAAGCATTGAAAATGGAAAAGACGCTGACGAGGAAAAGATAGTTCAAGATGTATTGGGACAGTTGCCCGAATACAAGGAAACAATTTTAGACACCCCCGAACAAATAGCCGACAAACTTGAAACGCTTAAAGGTAAAGCACGACTTAAAATATCAGCCATTATGGGTTTAGATGAAAAGATAAACGAATTAGGTCAACGACGAGTAGGAGGAATGGCGGGAGGCGGTGTTGGCAAGTTAGCATTAGAAGCAAAATTTGTGGATTGGACATTATTAGATACGGGAGATGGAACAACGACAGATTTTGTTTTACCTAAAAAACCAAATCCTCCAGTATCATTAGAATTAAAAGTTGGCGGAGCAAATCTTTTCTTAACAGATGACTATACTTATACCGAAAGTACCAGAACTATTAGTTTTACGATAGCCCCTCCTCTTAATGAAAAAATAAGATATAAATGTAGATTATAACTATGAAAAAATACTTTTTAATTACAATTTTAGGATTACTTTTAGCAGGAACAGCGAGTGCTGGTTTTTGGTCTGATTTTTTTAGAACAGAACCAGTTAAACCAATACTTTCAGGAACAACATTAGCCGTCCCCTATGGTGGCACTGGGGCTTCAACCTTTACAAGTGGTCAATGTTTGATTGGAAATGGAACAGGGGCTATCACAACCGCGGCGTGTGGGTCAGCAAGTTCAGGCGGAGCGTTGGGCTGGTCTTATAGCGCCGAAAGCACCCTCCTCACCCGCTCAACAACAACCGAACAAACACTTATCGGCGGTTCGGCAACAACCTCATCGGCAATCTTTGAAGTTATCGGGACTTCGGAAATGGACAATGTAAATATGAGGCAAGCCAGTTCAACATTCCTCTATATCTCGGACTCTCTTACAATCGGGGCTTACCAGTTCCCCAACACAGACGGCAACGCAAGCGATGTTTTAACAACAGACGGCTCGGGGGTTTTATCTTGGAACGCTCAATCAGGGAGTGGCGGAGGAGCCGCTTGGGAATACAACGCTGCCGCAGACGCTATGGTTACCACTTCTACCAAAGGAATAATGCTAACCGCTTCGTCTTCAATTACTACCTTAAAAGTAGATGATTTAAGAGCCACCAGTTCGCTTGATTATTGGTTGACTATTCAAGACACAGGCGATTTAACCGAAGGAACTAACCTTTACTATACAGACAATCGTGTTCGGGATTACATAAACGCTTCTACAACAATTCAAACACATTTTAATTATGCTGATACCGCTTACGGCTGGGGCGACCACAGCATCGCAGGATATTATGCGGCGGCAAGTTTCGCCACTGATTGGGCTTCAACTTATAATGCCACAACAACATTAAGCGGTTTTACTAATAATCAAACAAACTGGAATACTGCTTACACTCACTCACAAGTAACCACAGGCAATCCACATAGTTTAGATTATTCAGATATAGGTTTATCCGCTGGTCAAGTAATTGACTGGACGGGTGCTTCAGCAGGGACAATTCACGCCACTAACTATGTAGACAACAACACGACATATTTAGGCGGGACTAATTTAACATTAGTTGGAACAACTTTTAATGTAGACGACGCTTTCTTGGTTAATACCGCCGCCGACACAACCGCCTTTGGGCTGACGATGGGTTCGGCGACAACGACCGATACAATGTATATTGGGGGATTTCTTGATGTGACGGGCTATGTAACCACAACCGCGATGTATATTCAGGGCAATACTCATATTGGGGGCAACCTAACAACAGACGGCAACGCGACCACAACAGGGAATGTTGTTGTGGGGTCGGACGGGGCGGCACAAGCTGGATGTATTGTTGTGAGAGATATAGACAAAGCGGGGTGGAGTTATGGAACACTTTTAGATGGTGCTATAACTTGGAGTCAAACATCTTGCACGGGGGTAGGCACATCAACTTTGCAGCTGGGTCGTTAAGTTGCTCTTTAATAGAGGTTTATTTTTTAACATATGATAACTAATATGTGTTGAGTTGGAAGAAAATAGATATAAATTATCAGGGTTGTCATTAGTTTTATTTCCATCAATATGATGAATTATTTCTTTATTATTTAATTTTCTATCTAATATCACTTCGGCTATTAAAATACTTCTATTCACATATCCTCGTTTTCTTGCTCGTGAATGATTTGGTCTTGATAACATAATATAACCGCTTGAATGTTTGTATGTTCCACCCTTCCAATTATGATTTTTATACCCACTAATACATAAAAGTTTTTTACCCTTATTTTCTGATATTCGTCCTTTCTTAAAATGAGTTTTCCCAGTATTAGATTGAGGATGACCTTTCTTAAAACTACCTGAATGAATCATTTTTTTACCCTTATTCCACGGAGCCATTCTTTTAACAAATTGTCCTTTTGAATTAATCATAAATTTTCCTTTCAATTAAAAGCCCCCTCAAACCTGCTCGGTAGGAGGGGACATAGATAAACGATAATACCGAGCAGGTATGCTATAAGTATAGCAAAATTATAAATTAAGTCAATGACCAACAAATCAATAATCATATCTACAATTTTAATCGTAGCAACCCTTATTGGAGGGGCTATCTATCTATGGGGGCAAGAACCAATCACGGGTGGCGTAATCTCCGCCATTGATTTTAACGGCA
>Ga0180732_1000623_pt1 | contig 27948 bp, 35 predicted proteins | sample KR11_01MetaG_FD_148674 | JGI IMG/M metagenome (GOLD analysis project Ga0180732, IMG submission 148674) | Groundwater microbial communities from the Olkiluoto Island deep subsurface site, Finland - KR11_0.1 MetaG | ecosystem: Environmental > Aquatic > Deep subsurface > Groundwater | place... | reverse complement strand
GAATAGCATTTATAATGTTTAACATGCCTTTATTGGGTCCGTAAAATCCAAATGTTGATAAAATAAAGTCGGATGATTTCAAATTAAGATTTTGGCGCGCATCATTCATTGATGTATATTGAAATTCTGGAGAACCATGATAAATTATAGAGACATCTGCTTCTGGATACCATTTTTTTAAGGTTTCAGACATATCCGAATTCATAACTATAAACGTGGATTGCAAATTTTTGAACCAGGTTGAAAGTTGTTGAAACCCTGGAAAGTATGAATAATTTAAAATATCTTGAAGAGTAAAAACAGTTTTGATTCTTTTATTTCGCAGATTGGATATAAACTTTTGAAAATGACTATTCAAATCACAAGATGGATCGTAAAGTCCCGGCGTAAAGTTAAAATGAACAATGTTGGGCGAATACTCTTTAATTTTTTCTTCAAGCAATTCAAAAGATTTACCTCGCTCCCAACATCTTTCATAATCAAGTTTTATTGATTCATCTATTGGCGGATTTTCTGTGAAAGGAGGAAAAATATTTTCTGCAAAGATTTTCACATCTGTTAGCTTTGTTAATTCATTTGCAATATATTCTGTGTTGAAAGCAATTCCACAATGGGTTCTATAGGTGCTTACTAATGCAACTTTCATTTAGATGCCTCAAATTTTAAATTCCAAATTTCTTGTAAAAGATTTTTGTAATTTTTTTTAGTAATAAGTCCCAGACCAGCAAGCGTATTAAATTCTCTAAACATTAGTAAAGGATTTTGCATGCAATAATCTATGGCCGTTTTTACTCCGGGTTTTCTGGTATCATGTAAATATATACAGCCGTCTTGTTTTATTCTTGTTGTTGACCACATTATTTCCAATGTTGTTTGCTGTTTTTCGTGATTCGTATCAATGAATATACAATCGTATAAACCTTCGGGTTTACTCTTTAAAAATTCTACAGAATCAGATAATATGAATGTAATATATTTATCTAGGTCATATTTTTTCAAAGATTTTACGCATATATCAATACTTTCTTGGCTTATATCAACGCCTGTAAAGGCGGAACCCGTCAACTGTGAAACAGCGTAACAAAAAGCTTTTGCTGAATTTGCTTCCCATCCAACTCCGAGTTCAAGAATGTTTTGGAATTTAAATTTTTTGGTAAAATGATATAACAATAATATATCTTCTTGCATGCTTAATCCTGTTTGGTCCAAGAAAAATTTTTTAAGCTGCTCCCATTCTACATTACTTATTTCCATTTTTGTATTTGCCTTCTAATATTTTTTTTCGAATTTCACGCAAGTTTATATTTAGGTTTACCCATGTTTTATTTTCATTACACGCCTTTTCATACAATTTTAAATTATGATTAAATGCTTCTTCATTATTCATTTTTGGAATAAAACTAAAAACATCTTCATGGTCTTTATCTTGGACTTCTACAAACCAATTAGAAGTATTTAGAAATAATTTTTTCTTGTTATTATAAAGTCGAATTCCCAATTCACAGTCTGGGTAACCATAACCGTTATCAAGTTCTTCGTTAAATCCATTAACTTCTAAATACATTTCAGTTGGTGCGCTCATGTTTCCACCATAAGAATGACCAGGTAAAACGCTTAAAATAATGTTTTCTCCTTCTATAAAATCATTTGGAAGGCCAATTAATCTAAGGTCCTGTGGACTTACAATTTGATGCTCGCCCATTTGTACAATCAGATATTTGTCAACGCCGGTTCTTTTATATATCCAATCAAGTTTATCTTTTTCGAGTTCTGCTGGAATATTTATATAACCTGTAAGATATTTTTCAATTGGAAAATCATTTGAAAAAACAAAATATCTTGGTCCAAGACCCATGGCATTATTCATGCAAATCAATAAGTGTTTTTCTACCCACCTATTAGTGATGTATGTGCAATCGTTTATATGTAAAATATAATCTCCAGAAGAATTTATTATACCAATATTCATCGCTCGGCTGGCTCCCTTTGTATCTCTTCCAACATGAACTATTGGTATTTTATATTTTTCAGAAAGTTTTTTAATGTAATCTTGACGTTGCTCAAAAAGCCAATCAACCAATACAAATTCAAAGTTCTTTACAGTTTGACGAGATAGACATTCTAACATAAGTTCAAGTTTCGGATTTTTTCTGAAAGTTGTTAAAACTATTGAGACTTTTTGTTTTTCCATTTTTTCGTAATCTATATGTTTTATTTGAAAAACTTCTAAAGACATAAAATTTCTCTCATATTTTTAACTGTAATTTTTAATCCTTCTTCTAAACTATGCTGAGGTTTCCAATCTAAAACTTTTTTAGCTAAGCTATTGTCTCCTACAAGAAAGTTTATTTCTGTGGGTCGGGTTTTAACATTCCAAATTATTTCGCCTTTAAACCTAATGATATTTTTAATCATCTCTGCAAGATTCCTAATTGATGTACCAACGTTTGTACAAATGTTTATTGCAGAAATATTTTCCAATTCTTCATAAGGAATATCAATTGTTTTTATATAACCATTCACATGATCATCCACATAGAGTAAATCTCTAACGGGTTCTGGACTTCCAAGACAAACTTTATCTTGTGTAAGCATTTGATAAATTATACTTTCAGTTACAAAGGTGAAGTTTTTTGTGCGCCCATACGAATTGAATGGTCGCAACGTTATTTCTGGAAAGCCTATAGCATCTTTACAGTATTGAAAATATTCATCAGCTGCAACCTTAGCTATTGCATAAGGCTGATTTGGAAGCAATGGAGCATCCTCTTTAATTGGAAACTTTTTTTGGTTTCCATATTCTTCTGAAGTTCCAGCAAAAATAAACTTCTCTAAATTTGACAAGTTTTGGCAGGCTTTTTGCATATTTATAGAGCCCATTAATGTGGTTTCTACATTTTCTTGAACATGTTCATGACTAAAAGCAACTGAGGATTGTGCTGCAAGATGTATAACAATGTCGGGATTAATCTGTTTCAAAATCTTTTTCAGAAAATGCCCATCGGAAATATCTCCCCAAACAATATTGGTTTCTCTGGGCAATGATAATTTTCTGTCAGTGACATTCCTACATAGTGCATATATTTCATATTTTCTTTCTATAAGGCGTTCAACTAAGTTTGAACCTATAAAGCCAGTACAGCCAGTAATAAATATACTTTTCATTTTATTTACTTCCCAAAAGATAGTTTTCTATAGTTCTAATGAGTCCCGCCCTTAATAAATGTTTTGGTTGCCATCCGAGGGTTCGTAAATCATGTGTATCTGGAAGTTCTACTTCGACTCCTCTTTGTAACGTTGAATTATTTTCTAAAACAATTTTAGCATTTAAACTTAAATCTGGATAGAGTTTACACATCAAGTTTGCTAAATCAAGTATAGAAGTTTTTGTATCTTCATTTCCAATATCGTAAGCTGAGCCAATTTTACCTTTTAAAAGAATTGTATAAAGGGCAGAAATAGCATCAGAGATATAACACAGGGTGCGAACATCTGTTCCTTGACTTTTTATGCAGATATTTTTCTTATTTAAAATATCTGAAATGAAATCTGAAATCATTTTACCATCATTCAAATCCATATTGGGACCGTAGACATGAAATAATCTGGCTATTTTTACTGGAATGTTATACTGATGCATGTATGAAATGCACAAATTTTCTCCCATACGTTTGGCTTCAGCATAGGATGAACGAATGTCTAACGAATCAAAATTGCTATAGACTGCTCCGCTGCTGAGAAATAGAAAGCCTTCAAGATTTGTTTGCTTCGCCAATTCCAGCAAATTGTATGCCCCAATAACATTTGGTAGAACCACGCTTAAAATGTCGGATTTAGTGTATTTGGGGCTTGACTTGCCGGCCGCATGAACAATGTAATCCATTTTTGGCAAATACAATTTTGTGATGTTGCAAATGTCACTTTCCCAAATGTAGAGATTTTCATTTTTTAAAAAAACGTTTTCTCTGGTTTGCCGTGCAATACCATATACAATTGCTTTCTTTTTGAACTTATGTTCATTTAAATAGAGCATGACTTTAGCAAGATATGATGGTATAAAGCCGTAGATGCCTGAAATTAAAATCTTTTTGCCTTCCAACATTTCCCATGGCAATGTTTGATTCGTAATGAATTCTAAATCTTCTTCAACAATTTTATTCATTTAATCACTGTTGCGCATGAATAATTATTGGATTTAACAGAGGTATCTCTATTTTGAATCCATTATAAATAAATTTAAGAAGAAGATAACCAAATATTATTGGGGAATGAATTTCGATCATATAACTCTTAACTAAACGAAGTATGGCATCATCCATACTTATCATGTGCAGTTCCATTCCTTCACAATCTATTTTAGCTACATCTGGCCTATATTCTTTTATCAATTCTTCAAAACCACCATAGCAACCTATTAATTTGTAAACGGCTTTAATCTGTGGAATTTTCTTTGCATTTTCTTCAAGCGCAGCATATAAATCTTTATGTCCTTCAACAGCAATAACTTGCTTTGCTCCCATTCTTAAAAAGTAATCGGCTGTGCTTCCAATGTCTGCACCTATATCTAGAACAACTTTATCCTTTACAGTTAATGCCCAATGTAAATCATATGGGATATCTTTTCCTAAAGGTTTTATTCTTTCTTCCATTTAAAATTCCTCAACTGGTTTAACAATCATTTCTTTTAAAAATTCTTCTTTAGATAAAAATGGATACATATCCTCTGGTGGACAAGATACCAGTTTGCCACCGGATAATTCTTTTGAAGTAATAATTGGTTGTATTACCTGATTTCTATCACACATTACTTCACAAATAACTGGACCTTCTTTTTGTAAAACGCTATCCAATAACATATCAAGGTGTTCACTGTTAGATATTTTTACGTAAGATAAACCATAAGCATCTGCAATTTTTTCCAAGTTTGGAAATGAAACTCCACAGGATGAATCTGTTCCAATGCGTCTATCCTTGAAAAATTTTGCTTGTGTTGCACGTATTGACAAGTAGCCATCGTTGTTCCAAACAAAAAGTTTCAGAGGAACATTATGATGCTTTATAGTTTGAAATTCTTGAATGTTCATCTGTAATGAACCATCGCCGCAGATGCCAATAACTTCACCCTGTTTTGCAAATGCAATGCCAATGCTTGCCGGCAATGTGAAACCCATTTCTGATTGTGCGGCGCCAAATATGAGCCTTTGGTTTTCACGAATTTTTATTCCCTGGCTAGTAGCAAACATGGATGAACCAGCATCACAAATTACAACCGCGTCAGCTTTAAGTTTTGCTGAAAGCCTATCGAGAAAGTAATAAAGATTAACCTTTTCTGAGTTGGAATATTCTGGAATGCAAATGGGCCACTTAAGTTTCCATTCTTGACATTTTTTAAGCCACTCCGAGTTTACACCCCAGAAACCTATGTAATTCATCATTTCCAAAAATGCTTTAGCGTCGGATTCTATGAATAAATCAATCTTTACAGTTTTCTTTTTATGTTCATCCGGATTTATATCAACAACTACAAGTTTGGCTTCGCGTGCAAATAAATCATATTCTTGGCCGGTTGAACTAACTGAAAGTCTGCTGCCTATAGAAATGATTAAATCAGAGTTTTGCATGGCAAAATTTGCAGCACGGTTTCCTTTGGTGCCTATTTTGCCAAGGTTTAAAGGATAATCTGATGGTAATATGTCTAATCCTAACTCGGAAAAGACGACAGGAATTTTTGTTTCATTTATAAAATTTTTAAATTCTGCAATGCCGTTTGCCAACCGAATGCCATGTCCAGCGATGATTATCGGTCTTTTAGACTCTTTCAACATTTTAACACATGAACTAATTGCATTAATATTACATCTTCTGATGGGAACGTCTTTGTAACCCTCAAGTTTTTCTTCTTCAATTTGAGAATTTTGAATATCCAACGGAATATCAAGCCAAACTGGGCCAGGAGAACCTTGAGTGGCATAAGCAACGGCTTCTTCAAGACAATATTTGATTTCTTGTGGATCTGAAACGAACCAAGCATACTTTGTTATTGATTCTATAATTTTAATTATGTCTGCTTCTTGAACGCCAAGTTGCCGTACTGGAGCACTAGTGTATCTTACAGTTTCTCTGCGTTTGCACTGCCCTGATATTATCAGCATCGGAATGTTATCTTGGTAGGCTCCGAGAACTCCAGTTATTGTATTTGTGCCACCGCATCCTGTAGTTACACAACAAATGCCGATTTTTCCAGAGTATCTTGCGTAGCCTGAAGCGGCCATGGCTGCAGCTTGCTCGTGATGACATGAAATAAATTTTACTTTAGGATTTTGTGCAAATGCATCATTGAGAAACATGGCACCGCCGCCAACAACTCCAAAAACATGTTCAATTCCAAGAGTTTCATGAATAAATTTTACGATATAGTCTGCAACTCTCATAAAAAGTACCTGCCATCTATTACTTGTTTTCCACAATTTTTTAATTTGAGAAACTCTGGAGACCTTGTCAACAACACTATTAGGTCTGACCTGTCAATCAATTCATTGAGAGAATCAACTTTTCTGACTCTGGGATATTTTTCTTTAAAACTTAAAGAAGCTTGAGGCTCCGGATCATAGATATAAATGGGATATTGACATCCTTCAAAATGTCGCTCTGCAAGTTTGCAGGCTATAGAATTTCTGATATCCGATGTTCCATTTTTAAAAGCAACGCCTGCAATGCCTATACTTTTAATATTATAATCATACGATACTTTCATGATAATTTGTTCTGCTAATTTGGTGATTCTAACATCGTTTGTGTATTGTACAGATTCTAACAATTCTACATACGCTCCATGAATTTTACCTTCACTTGTGATTGCTTCAATGTCTTTTGGAAAACAGGAGCCGCCGTAGCCGCAGCCTGGATAAATGAAATTCCAGATTTTGGCTTTAAGTTTTGTATCATAATTAAGTGCGTTAAATGCAAATTTAACGTCCACATTCAACTTTTCTCCGATGCCGGCCATGCAGTTTGAGTAACTAACCAAAGTTGTTAACAGACAATTATAGAGATATTTGATAAATTCGGCGGTTTGAAAATTGGTTGCAACTATTTTATTGGAAAAAGGTCTATAAATTTCGCAGACATTTTGAATTGCCTCTTTGGATGTCCCGCCGATGACAACCATTCCAGGGTTTTTAAAATCTTCCACGGCGTTGCCTTCTACAAGAAATTCTGGATTCATGATTATGTCTAATCCTCGAAAAACATCTTGCAATGAAGCACATGTTCCAGGCAAAACTGTGGATTTAATAATGATTGTTTTGCGTTCTATAGATAATGATGCAATTTCTTCTATTACTAATTTTAAATATTCAACGTCTTCAAAAATATTTATGGTCTTAACAGGCAATGCTAAAAAAATGTTTTTGCATTTTTTAACGAGAGTTTTTAAATCTGTTGGAAAGAAACTTTTGCCAAGGTTTCGCAACAAAATGTCTTGAAGCTTAGGCTCTTGAAAAGGCACGAAGCCTTTTCTGAGTTTTTCCATTTTATCTGTATCGATGTCATAACCATAAACTTGAAATTCTTCAGATAAGCATAGTGCAGACACTAGGCCGGCTTGGCCAAGCCCGACAAACCCTATGTTCATTTTTGTTCACCTTTTAAGTATAATAGATATTTTGATGTTCCTTCTGTTAAGGAAATTCTTGGATTGTACTGCAAAAGTTTTCGGGCCTTTGAAATGTCTGGGCGTCTGCGGGCTGGAACATCTATTAAATATTCGGAATCTTTGCTGGGTTCATATACTATGTTACCGTTGTAATTGAAGAGGTCTTTGCCAACGTTTTTGTAGACGGATGCAAGTTCTTTAACCTGTATCTCCGGATAATCGTTGCCAATATTGAAAACGTCAAAAGTAGGATGAAATAGTGCTTTCCAGTAGCCTGTCATAGCATCTGCGACGTAACAGAATGACCTTGTGATGAAGCCGTCGGAATACAATATAATGTCTTTGTCTGCAATAATTGCATTTGCCAAGTCTGAAGGCAATCTGCAATCTGTTGTTGACAGGCCAGGACCATAATTGTTGAATGGCCTCACAATTTTTATGGGCATATCATATATCTTATGATACATGTAACACAGTGTTTCTGCATATCTTTTAGACTCGGCATAGCAGGCTCTGGAGCCATGCATTGGGCAATTGCCATTATAACTTTCTGGAGTAGGAATTATATCAGGATTCCCATAAACTTCGCTTGTGCTGAAATAAAGAAAACTTTTTATGGGTTTGTCTTTATAGAAATCAAAAACGTTTTGTAAACCAACAACATTGATGTTTGCTGTTTCAATTGGTTTTTTTCTGTAAGAAATGGGAGAAGCATTTGAAGCAATATAAATCACGTAGTCTATATTGGGTGGAAATTTGTGAAGTTTTGTAACGTCGGCTTGTATACAATTAAATTCGCCCTTTGGAAATAAATTGGGATTAATATCTATCAATGTTGTTACATTTTGTTGCTCTATAGACTCTAAAGTTTTGATGAAGTTGAAACCTAAAAAACCAGATGAACCAGCTATGAGTATTGACCTATTTTTTATTGGTTTAAAGTCAACATTTTTGGAGATATATTCAGTATCTTCTTCGATAACATTTACCATAATTTCCACGGCGCTTTGCCAGAGTTCCACAATTGTGTTAACTCTTCTTTATCCTTAAGGGAGTCCATGCATTTCCAGAACCCGTTATACTTGTAGGCGGACAACTGTTTGTCTTTGACGAGTCTAGGCAAGATGTCTCTCTCAAATGATTCATTATCATCATGAATGTATTTAAAGATTTCGGTATTGAGAACGTAGAAGCCGCCGTTAACAAAGTTTTTATCTTGGATTTTTTCTCCAAAAGATTTTACGTTGCTGGAAGCATCTATTTCAAGAACCCCGAATCTGCTCTGGGCTTTCACAGCAAGAAGCGTTGCAATTTTGCCTTTTCTTTCATGAAAGTCGATGATGTTATTAATGTTTGCATCTGTGAGACCATCACCATAGGTTAATAGAAAGGTGCCATCGAGACTTATATATTTTTGAATTTTCTTAATTCTTGCAGCAGTGTCTGCTAACTCTCCAGTATTAACAAGTTCAACAAACCAATCTTTTACGTGAGCGTCAGATTCAAATTCTTCTGTCATCAAATTTATAGATATCCAATCTGCAGTATTTTCATAGAAATTTTTAAAGTAATCTTGAATCATATTGCGTTTGTAACCTGTACAAATTATAAAGTTTTTGTGCCCCCAATGGTCATAGATATTCATAATGTGAACTAAAATTGGCATGTTTCCGATTTCAATCATTGGTTTGGGCTTATCAACGGACTCTTCGCGGATTCTTGTACCTAATCCTCCTGCTAAAATTGCGGTTTTAATAAAAATCAAATCCTCACGGCATACAATACATCACTAATTATGCATATTTCTTTTAGGATTATATAATTTGTTTGCGCACATTTTGCCCACATAACTCCATTTCTAACAAAGCCGTAGCCTTCGTGCATCTCAACAAGGTATTCTGGCACTAACTTCCAAATTTCATCTTTTATATTCAATAAATGAATTTCAGCACCTTCAATATCTGACTTAAGAATATCTGGTTTGTATTCCAGAATCAAATTTTCTATATCTTTTGGTTTTTCTATTTGCAAATGGATTGGAATCATTTTTTCGTTAAAAAGTTTGCTGTTTAATTCCAATTGAGCATAAAGATTTGCATCTGATGCACCACCTTCTACGGCTATCACACATTTTGCTCCTTTAAAAAGGAAAAATTCTGCTGAATCGCCATTTGATGCGCCCAAATCCAAGATAATTTTATTTTTAAATGATATTCCAAACACTTCTGTGTCATAATGTTGACTCATATCCTCGGAAGTATAACTGGGTATTTTCGGCTTCCATTTTGAACTCATTTTTTCACCACTTTTTCATAATAATAATCTTGAAGTTTACCCGTTTGTTTGGGTAACTCTCTGATTAACATTTGCCTGGCTTCAGCTATTTCTTCAGCGGTCATGCAATCTGTATCTATGACGCATCCGCTTTCATTTTGCCCTCCAAGTATGAAGTATTGATTCCAATCTGTGGTTCTAAACTTTATTCCATATTTTTCTGCACTATGATAAAATTCACATCCTGGTAATGGAATAAAAGTAAAAACTGAATAATATTCTGGACCAGTTTCTTTAATGAAGTCTATTGTCTTTTGAACGGAGTCCCATGTTTCGCCTGGATTTCCCACCATAATATATGCCTTAACTGGCAACCCAATTTCTTTTGCCCACTTTAAAACTTGCTTATTGCGTTCTACGGTGGTGCTTTTATTGATTGCATTTAAAACTTTCTGGTCTCCACTCTCAATTCCAACAGAGTATTCTCTGCAACCTGAATCATACAGTTTTTGCAGAACATCCTTTGTATCCAAACGCAAATCGCCATTGCATCGGAATGTAAATTTCAAGTTTTTGATTTCATCCAAAATCTTGAATAATCTATTATGGTTCAATGTAAATGTGTCGTCCCAACAGTGAAACGCTTCAAATCCTAATTTTTTAATAATATTGAGTTCTCCTGTCACATGTTTAACACCGTGAAACCTTAAAGATTTCCAAAAATATTTACTACAACAAAAGTGACAATTGTATGCACAACCACGAGAAGTCATTATTGCGCAGGATGGAATTCCATCAACTTTGCGAGTGTAACTGCGAATTGGAACGGAATTTCTGTCTGGAATTGGAAATTTGTCAAGATTTTTTTCTAGGGGTCTCTCATTACTCATGAAAAATTTTGATGCAATTTTTCTATTTCCCAATCCATATATACTATCATAACTTGTGGGGCTATTAAAATTTTTGCAAAGTTCAAGCATGGTTTGTTCGCCTTCGCCCATTGCAATGAAATCTACCTCAGAATTATTCTTGAAAACCGAAGACCATTCAAATGTTGGGTGAGGTCCTCCCCATATAATTTTAGAGTCGGGATATTTTGATTTAACCAGTTTATTGATGGTATCTGATTGATTGACGCTTGCAGAATAAACTGTTAAGCCATATAAATCTGCATCATATTTTTCTATCACATCTTTCCATGAAGATTTATCATAAAATGATAAATCTAATATTTCACAATTTATAAGATTTTGTTTTAAATATGATGAGATATACATAAGACCCAAAGGAGGGTCCAATTTTGGATCCAGAGAATTTGGGTCGGGAGGATTTATTAGAACTACTTTCATTTCTTCTTCGGCTTCTTCTGATGTTCTTCACATTCGCATTCTTCTTCATCGTCAAAATATTCATCCAGAACGGAATACAAGAACGTATCAACAATAATATGCGCTAAAGTTATTGTGGTGCCGCTGCATTCGTTTGCTTCAATAATTTTGTTGCTTTCAATCTTGACATTGTTTGCTTTAAAGTTTTTGTCAATGCAGAATGCTAAAAGCGCAAAGTTGGCACCATCAGCAATTGTGTAATAAATCGAATTTTCATCATCAAGTTCAGATTTTAGAACATAGTGATTCGTGTTGGGCTTCAAAAATTCTAACAGATTCTCAAACTGTATGACATGAACGTTGATTCCATCTATTAGCATTGTATCACACATTATAATTATAATTTCGCAGTATTTAAATGTTTCGGCACTTGACTTCGTTTACATACGGTCTTGCGGCATCGGCGAAGGCTTCCAACTCTGCTGAAGTAAAAGGCTTAATAGATTCAAGATGCGGATCAATAAGTGTGTCACAGGGATGGAAATTTTGTATGACGTAGCGTTTTGCGCCTTTGATGGCATACTTGGCAATTTGTTCAATGTCTTTCGGAGTGTGAAACCCAGGCACAACTGTGGTTCGAAACTCATAATCCAATCCATATTTATCAGAAAAATCACGAATGATGTCTATAGAATTAATAATTTTGATTAGATGAACTTCATCAATTTTTATACCAGTTGCTTTAGAATATTTTCTTGGTGTTAACGGAGCTTTAATATCCATTGCAATAAAATCTACATTACATACGGCTTCGGCTATTACATTGGAATTGGTTCCATTTGTGTCAAGTTTTACTTTGTAGCCCATATATTTAATTTTTCTTATAAAATCCATTAAACCATTATTAATTGTGGGTTCTCCCCCAGTTATACATATATGGTCAATGTAATTTCCAAATCCTTCTATATGTTGTAAAACATCTTTTTTGTTTAATCCTTTTAGTTTTTTTGTAGATAAAACAAGACCTTTGTTTTGGCACCATGGACATCTGAAGTTGCAACCATGAAGAAAGATAACTGCAGATGGATGACCATCCCAGTCTATGAGGCTTAATGGAGTGAAACCACTAATCAGCATCAGCTTTGTCCTCTTTGTGAAACTTGGCGTAGCATTTGGGAATCCATCTTATGAGGCAAAAACGGAATGTGCATTGGCATTTGGGGCAAACCCAGATTTCTCCCGATTTTTCATCAATTTTAAGCTTTAGCTCGGCATTGCAATGGCATTTCATCATTTGACACCTATGGCTGCGCGAATTTTTTTGAGACATTCTGTGCAAACGTCAAATTCTCTATGTGAAACATAACCTACTGTTTCATGACTTGGTGGTTCTTCAATTCTAAGTTTGCATTCATCGCCCGTTTTGATTTCATTTTGGCAGAAGTCACAAAATATTTTTTCCAAGTTTTTTCAACCTACTCAAGTTTTTTTCATTACCATCTGGGCAAGTAGACCTATAAACTGTGATTCGGGTTTCTCCACCACAAAGGTTTGGAACATAGATTTCGATTTTGTCTTTGAAGGCCTTGCACATTTCCAAAAGTTGGTCTATTGGAACAGGCCTGTACAATTGGGTTTCGTCTTTTTCACAAATTTCTATAGAAATTTTCATTTTATTTCTCCCCATTTTCTTGTTTTAAATTCAAGTTGTTTCATTCTATTCCAATTTGAAACCAAAGAAAAGTAGCCAACTATTCGTGTTGCCCAGTCAACATCATCTGAACCACAAGTTTTACATTTTTTATAAATACCCATAGTATTATGTCCCGATTTGCAAACCGTGAAACCTGCATTAAAGGCAAATTGTCTTAATTTACTCTTTTCTAATATACTATTGGTAAATTTATAAAGGGCTTCTGGCTCGGGTCTTCCATCCAAATTGAGGTGAGAAATTGATCCTCCAGTACAATGTTCTTGTAATTCTCCTTCTATTTCAATACGTTTTAAAATATCGATGTCATATGAAAGTGGCACAAATTGTGAATCGTAGTAATCATAAGTGCCGGCACAAACGAACTTGTCTTTTTGAGCCAAAGTACCCGCGGCTGCTTCTGCTGGAACTTCTTCGATATTGTACATTGTTTCATCGGCTTTCGAAAATTCTACTGATTTATTTTTCATGGTTCGAAGAATTTTTTCAGCAAGCTTTAAGCCTACGGGACCCGTGATTTTAAGTCCCATGATTTCAACAGCATTTGCGATGCCTATGAAACCAATGGTACTAAAGAAATTGCGTTTAAGGTCTAGGCCTCCTTTTTGGAAAAAGTAGTGGTACTTAAGACGCCTTTTACTTAAAATTTCATTTCTATGAATTTTAAGAAGTTGCCTTGAAGTTTCGCAGCGTTGCTCTAAAAGTTCGATGAATTTCTTTTCATCGCCTTTAGATTCGTAGGCTATGCGGGGCAGGTTTATAGATACAACAGCATGGGATCCCACTTGTAGGAATGAACCGAATGTGTTATTTATATTAACTTTAAGTAAATCAGAAATATCTATATTTAAACGGCAACACATCGAAAGACTTTTTAGGTCAATTTTCATATTTGACATGAAATTTAGGTGGCACAAGTTTGCGTTATCTTTCAAAATTTCTTCCCATATCACTGGGAATTCTTTGGAAAATGAAGGGTCGGCTACGAGAGTTGTGATGGGAAATCTATAAGGTAGGCCGGTAGGTTTTCGGTCTCTTCCGAGTTGCCCTTTTGATATAAATTTGCAATAAATTTGTTGGTTTTTCATTGTTTCTTCAATAAGGTCATTGATTTTTAAATCTCCCCAAAGATAATTCTGATACATTGTTCGCAAAGATTCTGGACTCATAATGGAAAGGTTTAGGAAGGGGGACTGTCCCGAAATTCTTACTTCATCCGTGCAACCGTGTATCAAATTTTGTAAATCCTGCTCTCTTTCTTTTTCAGAATAATCATTTCTTTGATGTGTATAGAATGAATAGTTGGGAAAGAAATCTGTTAAAGCAGTTGCACCGGCAAATAAATTTGACGCATATTGAATGTACCTAACAGTTTGGTTTACAAACGATGTTGGTCTATGAGGAGGATTACTTAAAAGTCCTCCAAATGTTATTCCCTCATTTATTATTTGATATAAAGATAAACCGATACAATATGGCAAATCGTATAAAGTTAAATTATGATGGTACACTTCTCCAGAAATTATAGATTTAACTAAATTGTTTCCATTGGAATTTGCCCTGTTCCCATACTTCCTTATAAGAGAAAGTGCCGAGAGTTTATTTATGGGAGCCGCCAATTCGCTGATAAGGTTGCAGAAATTTTTATGTTCTCCAACATTTCCTAAATTTGCATTAGGATTAATTGTTACCTCATCAACCTTTTTACTCCAATAATCTTTGCGGAACCTGAAAGGATTTATTTTTGTTAAACCATCAATCTCCAACAATTCAATTGGTTGGCTGTCTATATATTCTGAAAAATCTTTATCCATTGCTGACAGGATTGTTTTAAATTCTTGATTTTGTGTTGACATTTTTCCAAGTCTCCTTGATAATATCTCTGCGCTGGCCGTATTGGTCCTCGCGTTTCATGTTTTTCTTCCATTTCTCATAGAAGATTTTGTCTAAATCGAAATGTTCCCCGCATTCCTGTTCTGCTAAGCCCAGAAAATCTAGGACATAGAAAAATACATCAATGCATTCTTCGGCAACCTTTTCCCAAGGTTCGCCTTTTTTGTATGCGTCCGAGGCTTCGCCAAGTTCTGTGAAGGCCCAAAGAAGCTTCTGCGTGAGCGCCGCTTTGTCGTTGGGAAAGCCTTTTTCTTTAACAAGCTGGCGCACAAGAAACTTTGCTTCATTAAATGATAATATTCCAGTAGGTGTGTATTTCATTTTATTATTCCATCCTCTTCCAAACGATGTTTGTAGCCATGAATAAACGCTTCAACATATAAATAGTGCATCATCTCAAGGCTACCTTTCGTAAATTGGTCGCCGACCGCTTCTAAAGATGTTTTTATCAACCCTTCAGTATACAACCAATGTTTTTCAGCGACAAGCCTGATGTCGAGCAACTTTTGGTCGTTGCTTTTAAGTTCTTTAGCTTTACTCATTTATATCACCAAGCCACTTTTTGAGGCAATCTATTAATCTTGGATATGCCAATTCTTCAAATCTTTCTTCGTCAATGATTTGTTGAACTTCTTTGCGAGCTTCAATAATCCAATTCATAAATTCTAAGGGATATTGAAGTTTGTCCACATGCATTTGTACAATATCTTTAGTTGAATGAGACCTATTTCTATCAACATAAGTTTCTATTGAATCAAACATTTTATTTGCTCGTTTTATAAATTCGCCTTCGTTCAATATAATTTTCCTCCATATTGAATTATCTTAGTCTTCGGGCATAGCTTGCGAAGTTCTTTGACACATTCACTATTGTCTTCGAAGTAAACTTCAACTTTTTCTGAATTAATTACTTTGGCCTTACGTTTGGCTTGTTCCTTGGACCAGTTTATAACTTCTTTGGTTGTTTGGTTATAAGCTGGGCCAAGGTCAACAATGAAAAGTTGTAGGCAGTTGGGACAATATTTGTCAACCCAATCTGAAGTGGAAATTGCCATTTTTTGGGAACGTCCCGTAATGATAACATATTCGTCACCCTTGCCTAGAAAGTCTTCAGGATTAAGCTTCGGCTCGCGGTCAAGGTAGTACCATTCTTCAATTTGTTCGCGCTGTTCAGGAGTCATCTGGTCTATCATCCTGAGCATAGTGATGTCACTGTTGCATAATACTGAGTCTAGGTCAAAAACCGAGCTTCATGCTCGTACCACCCCCAAATGGACTGGACATTTTCTTTGTTTTAGCGGTCCTTTGGCCATATTACAATTTGCACATAAAATTTGGTAGCTATCTGGAAAACCATGATTTATTATCCATTTATAATAAGCTATTGTAGAAGTAAACGCGTGGAATTCTTTACTTCCTCCACCGTTTACATGGTCTATTATAAGAAAGTTCTCATGTTCTTCTCCACAACAAGCACATTTATGTCCGTAGTGGTCTAGTATAATTTTTCGATATTTTGCTCTATTCCTTTTTACCTGTTCTCCAGCTATTTTAATGCGTTCCGGATGATTTCTATACCATCTTCTTGAAATTTCTCTAGATTTTTCTGGATATTTTTTACGGTATTCTCTCATATATAATGTATTGTATGATACGTTTTTACCCTTTTCCATTAAAATCCAAGCTCACAATCAAACTTTTGTTTCATTGTACAATTTTTGCCACTCTTCCGGTATGCGGCTTTCATCTATGACCATAGACTTGACCAGGTCTGTCCATTGTCTCCGGATTATTTGCCAGTCAAAAGTTTTCACAGCCTTTTCAGTTGCTTTGAAACCAAGTTCTTTCCGCAAAGCTTCGCTTTCATAGAGCTTCGTCATTTTTTTGGCAACATCCCATGGGTCTACCAAATCGCATTCGACACCATTGTAACTGCCGAAGCTGATTTTATGATGTTTATAGTATTTTGGAACATCAGATAGCAAGCCGCAGTCGCCGATTAATTCGGGCATAGTGCAACTGTCAACACCCACCGTTGGTATACCACATGACATCGCTTCAATTATTGGCAAGCCGAAGCCTTCCATGGTTCCTAAATGCATGAACACATCCATTGTTTGATAAATCATTGGCATCATTTCCGGTGGCAAAGCCTGCACGCTAAAGATTACATTTTTTCCCGGCACCAGTCCGTAGTCAATGCAATGCTGCACTAAGTCAAATTCGCCTGAAGGTCCCGGCTGCGGATTCGTGTGGAACAACAGTGCAACCTTGTCTTTCTGAGTTTCTGGCAGAGATTCAAGAAAGATTTTGAATGCTTGAAGATATTTCTCGGGGCATTTGCGCTGCATGTTTTTGAAGACTCCTCCAAAAATGAACATGTCTTCTGCAAGCCCAGCACCAGCTTTGATTTTTCTTTTAATTTCGTCAGAGACTGGAGTATAGTGCAATGTGTCAACGCCATGATAAATCACGGTTGAGTCGATGCCATTGGCTTTCAGAATGTCTTGACCATACTTTGTCATTGCCACAACTTTGTCTGCTGATTTGATGCACTGCGTCCAGTTGGTGGGCCAATGGTTATACTTGCCTTCGAAGTCCCAGGTTACGCCGTCGATGACGACATAGAATACCCACGTAGGCTTGTTTGGAATTTGTTTCAGAATGTTTGGATAAGCCATAAGCATGCGTGTGTCGGCTTGAGTTATCAAAACTTCTGGCTTAATAGATTGAATCCAATACGGTAATACGTCTTCTCCAAATGGTGCTTGACCAGTTGGTAATAGTAGATAGTTGTTGCGCGGTAAAGGAGTATCCGCATGGAATCCCCACCCTAAGTAAAAAACATTAAAGTTGTTTTCAGCAAGGCCTACAGCAATATTGTGTGCTACATTTCCAAACCCAGTACGCTGCGCGTGGTCGGTGCAAAGCATAATTTTTGTTTTTTCCATTTTTATTTTCCTCCTTTATTTTTAAATTTCGATTTTAATCTTTTTCGAATTGTTTTCTGTTATTTCTTTCATTTTATTCAACCCTTTAAACTTTTCTAAAAATCTCAAGATTGTCGGAATCGTGATGTGCCATCTTTGATTACAATTCTTAAGAAACGATGCAAAGTGCACGTAGCCATTCTCATCTTTTTCCATAACTTTATAAATCTGGAAGGCGCTCGTGAGGTAGCTGTGCTCTTTGCCCGACAATTTTGATAATGTGATATTTTCTTCAACCCATGACATGACATCTTTGAATAACATTTGACTCAGGTCCATCCCGTATTTTATATCATCGATGTCAACCTCTGTTTTACCTTCCACACAACAGTGATGTATAGAAAAAATATACATCAAATTATTGTATCGGGGCACGAAGGTGGCCATGATTTCGCGGACTCGTTCATGCGCAGTTTCAACCAATTTGTATCTATTTTCGATGCCTTGGTTGGCAAGCGGATAAACATTCGGATGAACCTTGACTTCGTATTTTTCATTTTTCTTGGCAACATCCATCAACTTGTCACCGATGGTTTCAACATCGAGTTCTGAAAAGATTTTTTTGCCAAACCTGCTGGCCCTCAAAAACTCGTTAAGCTTCCTTTCATCAATGGATACGTATCTTGGATAGAGAACTATTCGTTGAAAGAAACCCGTGTTCAAAACGGTTTCCATGAGGTTCTCTATCTCATGAGAAGTGATTAATAAGCTACAGCTTGGATGGAAAGAAATTTCTTTGTGGGCAAGATTTTTTGTTATGAGATTCTGGCCGCTCCCAATGGGATTCAATGCCTTCTGGAACCACGCTAAAGTGTTTTGGGCATATTGGCCTCTTCGGACGAGCATCTGTCCTTCGTCGTAATGCAAAATGTCTGCTTCGGCAAGCTTGCCTTTGATTTCGTTGTGCACAATTGTCTTGGTTTTACTTTCGGTGTCAATGACTTCTTCAGCTTCTTCGGTGCCCACCAAGGCTGCATCTGTGGCTTCATCGATGTCATCCATTTTGAGCCCAACTCGTGTGCCAACTTCTTTGATGAAGGTCCATGGTGTTGACTTGCCTGTGCCTGAAGGCTGGATGAAAAATAGTGAGATTCTTGGGTCAATAAATATTGGACCGAAATGGATTCGCACATTACGGAGAATTTGGCCTAGTAGGACATGTGCGCAAAGCCTTCCAAATAACTGATTATTATAAGAGAAGTTTTCAAATGCATAACTAAAGGACTCAACAAAGTTTTTTTCTTGGGTTAACACTATTTTTTAAGTCTCCCAAACCTTAATTTGAGTGGAATCATATTGGGCTTTCCAGTTTTTAAAAGATATTCTTTAATGGGTAAATATATCTTTGCAAAATTTTCCAATATTTCTGGGCGGTCAAGAACCTCTGCTTTATGATGACAAGTAATACATACCCAAATTCCATTTATAAATTTTCCTTCAATTATTTCTCCATAATGATGATATGCCAAATGCTTAATTTTATGACAAACTTCACAAGCATTATCTTCAGGATAAGGTCTTTTTAATACCCGAGTTTGTACTTTTCCATTTTGTAATACCCTTTCTCTAAGATATGCTAAACGGTAAGCATGATCATGGTTTCGTTCAACTATTTTTCTACATTCATCGCAATATTTATGCCTACTACTTAACTTCTTAATGTTCTTTTTTCCGCATTTTACACAATCAAAAAAACCATAATCTGATGGAGGATTTCTAGTTTTTATTTTATAAATTTCTTTATAATTTTTTTCACATTTTAAATGACTTATTTTTTCTGCACAATCATGACAATATTTTTGAGTTGAAGAAGAACGTTTGGTTTCTTTTCCACAAAATTCACAATTAAAATTTTTATTTTTAAAATGAATTATTTGTTTTGACATTATTATTTTTCTCCTTTTTCAGCTTATCAATTTCTGCGTAAAGTTGTTTGATATATTTAAGATTGCTGTGATAATATCTCTCAAGATAATTGACTTTAGTTTTTAATGCTTTAATTTCTTCCTCGACAGTTTCCGACACACAATCCCTCACTACGAAGTTTTTGGCATGAAGGAAAACAGAGGTCGCCCCGCCTATAAATGAAAATCGGCTGCCTTTCTTCGGAGCAACAATGATGGTATGTTCTGGGTTCAAGGTATTTCTTCAGCAACATGATTGTATCTTTTAAGGGGAGGCCAAGCTCTTTGCAATACGTTATGATATAGAATCTATAGCGATGCCCCTTATTAAACTTTTCGGTTAGCAAACGCTTTATGCATGGCAGGAAGCTGTTGATGTTAATGTTTTCTATACCGATTGAATCTCCATAATCTATTTCTGGCATTCTGTATTTGACATCGGGTTCCCTATCGTAAGGTTCCAAATCAAGATATGTATGACCATAGTTTGTGACCCAATTATTTTGGTGGTCATAAGAGTATTCCAATTCTTGCAGAGATTGCAAATGCGTTTCATTGATTGGAATGCAATATTTTTTTCTCTTGAAATTCCACGTATTAGGAACTCTCACAAGCTGTGCAATGTTCCCAACTGTGTGTGCATCAATGTCGCTGTGCTCGTTGATGCCAATTTTGAGGCCAACTTTGTCGGAAATGTCTGTGACTGCATTGAAAATTGCAGATTTTTTGTTTTTCAGAAAATTTGGATGCCTAGTTGCTGCATAGAGATGGTACCCACCTCCAGAAAAAAACATTGTGTGCAACAAATCATTTTTCATTAAATAGTCATGCAACTTAATAACGCTTTCCCGGCTATTACCATTGTCTAAATCTAGAAATATGTGCGTTATACGTGCTGATTCGTAGTCTGGCTTACCATTTGAATTTATGGTATCATAGGCATAGAGACTTGTGAAGCACGTAGTCTTATGATTGTGGAGATTTACCTTTTCCAGAAATTCTTTCATCGTGTAAACTATTCCGGAACGGGCTGGATAAGCAAGCTCGCGGGGAAATTCGGAAAAAGGTGACCACATATTTATCAACATTATTCTAAGAGGTCAAAATGAATAAAAACATCATGATATTCATCTATGTTAAACATAGGATAAATATATGCACAAACTTCTTCCCAAACTTTCAGAACAAGTTTATAATTGGTAACAGCAATTTTTATTTCAATGTCAATTTTTGGCCAGTCTTTTTCCCAATTATCAAAATCAATTCTGCTTGTAAATTTATAATTATGATTAGATAAATATTCATTTATTAATGGCAACATTTTATTTGCAATTTCCAAATTTTTTCGTAGGCGGTGGTTAAAAAAGATTTGGTCTATATTGTTTGAAATTTTATTCCAGATTCTTTCCATTTATAATCATTTCTCCTGTCGATGAAACTCTGAATATATAAAGAAATTCATTTCATTTAAATCTTTTGGAACTTCATCAGAAGACTTCTTTTCTGCGTGACATGGTTCAAACTTGGTGCAATGACCATTGTCATCTAGAGATATGTCGTCGTAACAACAATGACTATCATCCATAAGGTTGTGACATTTTTTGTTATTGCACCAAATAACCATTTAAATCACTTTATGGGTTGGCCTTTACAAAATTTAAAATGACCAAAGATTTAATGGTGCCTCCAGACTTTGTAAAGACCAACTTTTTTACCATTATTTTTCCATCTCCATATTGCAAGAAAGCGAAAAGTTGCAAAATCTACAATGATATTCTACATTGCATGGGTAGTAACTATTTTCTATATCCATGCGCATTCGGTCTATAGATTTTTTCAAGGCAGAAGCCGTACGGAAATTAAATGATTCAATCATGACATCATTGCTTCGTGGAAAGTAAACCACAAAGTCCGTGATATTATTGGGAAAACGTTTCTGAAAGGCTTCAGAGGCCTCACAAGTCGTCTTTTCGAACATCATTTCTCGGCGAAACTCTGTTTTCTTCCACTCTTTCGGCTGAAACTTTTCAGTCTTGTATTCCACTAAAGTATAGTTGCCATCGAGGCGTTGATCCAATCGGTCCACAATTGTGACTTGCTGCAGCTTGTCTGAAACAAGTTTTTCTTCCCTTAAAAGCGGGAGAAACAATTTTTTGGGATTTTTCGGGCACAATTGCCGGCAGGCTTGCCATCTTTGATGCTCAAAGTCTATGAAATTTTGGATGTAAGATTTCGTGTCTTCGAGGCATAATTCTAAATAGGGCTCTAGAAACTCTGGTTCGACGGTGAAATTGCCGTTGTGGAAATGGAGATTATCATAAAAGCTGTTACAAAAGGCATGTACCTCTATACCTCTTTGTGCTTGAGGAGAGGTTTCGGTTTTAATTTTATCAATGTATAAACGTTTGAATTTTTGGGAGCATTGAAGAAAGGCATTTAAGGAAGATTTAGAGAGGTACATGTTTTATGTCTCAATTATTTTGTTTTTATATTTAAGTAAAACCCATCTAACTGTGTCAAAATATTTTCTAATATTTTTTGTGTATTTTTCTCGTCTGGGACGACCAGTTCTTTCTATTTCATAAGCATAAACTTTGTTATCTTTAAACGCAATAATATCTGGAAAAACTATGGTTATAGGTATGCATCTAAATCCTTCTTTTTCCAATTTTTGAGTGTATTTTATGATTTCCTTATCATGCAATTCTTTGTAACTATTCTTTACTTTAATTCGTATTTTCCTTTCAGTCATTGGCTTAGTTATTTTCTTCTTTATTTCTTTTGATTTTTCTACTCCATAAATCTCTTCCCAAGTTTTGCCCATATTACTTTTACTAATTTTACTCATTTGTTTTCCATTCCTTTTTCTATATTTTTTACCCCTTTCTAAGCCAAGTCTTTCTTCAAAAGTTTTTCCTTTTGTTGTTTTGCTTATTTTATCTTTTATATTAATGGCCTTTTTCTTTCCATAAATTTGTTCTAAAGATTTTCCTATTCTTTTTTTATTATATTTATGGAAATGTGTTTCTTTGGATCGAACTGATTTCATTCTTTTAGCTTTTTTATATCCAAAAAGTTCTTCCCAGGTTCTTCCTTTTCTCCAATTAGAAACACAAGCTCGGCTACAGAATTCTCTTTTTGAATAACTCGTTTGGAATTTATTGTTACAATGTTTGCAAACTTTATCAAACATTTACATATAACGCCTGGTTTTTGCTTCGAATTCTGCAAGTTTCTTATAAACTTTCTCTAAAATTATTACATCCATCCGATTGTGTTCTAAAATGTATTTTAATGCATCTGCATTACCAGTGTTAGCAAGGACCCAAATTCGAGGTTCGAGGTGAGTCTTTCCTTTAATTCCAAAGAGGTCGCATACACACTCCAAACGGTTTCTATGTAGTTTAAGTATTCTTCGCACTAAGTACCACAAGTCTCTATGTTCGACCAGGCCATAAGGCACAAATTTTACTCCATTAGCTAAAGCCCTGGTCCTGGAAAAAGGTATGTCAAACCTGGAACTATAGAAACCGTAAATGCGCTTATATTTTTTTAGGGTTTCTACAAGTTCTTCCATGATTCTCTTGTCCAATGTTCCATTTCTGATTTCTTCGTCAGTTATGCAAGCAAAATAGTATTCTTCTTCTCCAAGAGTTTTGATGTACCAAGAATACATAAAACCAAAATCTGCTTGGAGTTGTGAGGACTCAATGTCGAAAAATCCAACTTTGCCCATTGCCAAATCTTTAAAGTGTATTCCCATTCTTGAAGCTTTATGGCTTAGCGATGATTCACTTCTGTGCGGTAGAAACTCGTGCACCCGTGTGCCTATGGCAGGGTAAAACTTTGCGAGAATTTTCAGTTCGTCTTTGGACCAATTTTCATTACTCATTTTTATTTCATCTCCTTATAGATTATTTTCTGCCAAAAATCTGGGTTTCAAACTGCGCATGAATTCCATTGCACAGCCTTCAGCATATGTATTGGTCAACTTTTCGTCTGAAATCAAATGCAAATCATATAAAATATCATATAGTTTAACTTTGGTATTTTGGTATGTTTTAGAACGCTTTAATTTCCAAATTTTATATCTTAAATTCATTTTTATTTTTTCCTCCTTTTTCCAAATCTTCTATATATGGTATCACTTTTATAATGTTTTTCAATTGTATCCATAAATTCTTCATCTTCAATATTATAAGCAGAAATGTAATCATAATCGGTGTTTGGAAAAATATTCTCGATTAATTGACCGAGACGCATGTCTGGCTGTGCTTCCCAAACTTTGCGGAGCCTTTCGAGAATTTCAGGAATTCTTTTAGGGTTCCTCAAGTGTGATCCTCCGCCAAATGTTCAATTTCTTTGAGGACCCATTGTAAGGCGGCAATTTCACCATCTAAATAGAACATGTCAAATAACGACCAAGAAGTTGTATAGGCAACACCCAAATCTATAGTAGTTAAACCACAAGTTGGACACGGTTTAGGTGGTGGCGGATTTCTGTTCTTTTTAACTTCTAGAAGTCTTTCAAGTTTTTCATGAGTTTCTTTAGCATCTCTCATGGTTTTTACAATCCATTATTAAATTCTTCTACTTCAACATTAATTTGTTCTCTTAAGCTATGATACCTATTAATTCTATCTTTATATTTTTCATTTTCATTATATTCAATAAGTCTATGACAATTAATACACACCCAAATTCCACATGTCATTTTTCCATTATTAACTTCAATATCTCCCCAATGGTGATATACCAAAAATTTTTTCTTATAAGTGGGAACTTTTTGGCACACTTTACATTTATTGTTTTTTGGATACGGCCTTTTAATAGTCCTAACTCCTTGTCCATTATTACTAAGTCTATTATCACGGCACCAATTTTTACGTTTTCTGATATAATATGGTCCTTGATATGTTTTATTATACATTTTTCTTCTTTCTCTTTTACATTTTTCTGAACAACAATATTGTCTTTTATAATTACCATATATTCTAGATGCATGAAATTCTTTTCCACATATTTTACATTTCTTAATTACTTCTTCCCAAAGTTTCAAAAGAACTCCTCAAGCTTTTTATGTTCATGTAATAAATCGGCAATATTAATATTGGCGGCATCAAAAATGTGTTCCACTTTTTGAATTATTGTTTTTTCTATCATTTTGTCAACATCAATGACGAAATCTTTGGGAATATCTTCATTGCTTGTAAATGCGACAACATCAGTTTTGGGATACTTTCCAGTTGAAGAAATGTAAAGCAGTTTTGGTTTGTCACCAACATTGAATTTTGCTCCCAGATATTTATTTGAATATTTTGAAGCGCGGAGATGGGGAGTGTCAACACGATAGGATTCTATAGATTGACTTAACCCTTTCGGGACTCCCACATATTCATAATCAACTTCCCCGCTACTAATCATATGTATCATCTTTTGTATATAAAGCTTTTGGTCTTGCAATGGCTTGCCTTCAAGAAGCATTCTGATGACTTTCTTTTGAAGGTCTCTGGAAAATTCGGATGAATCGCTGCGTTTTGCTTCGAAGCCAACTATGTCTAAAGACTCGTCTTTGGTAATGTCCAAATCTTCTCCTTCGTTCCACAACAGGAGTCCACAGTAGCGTTTCTTTGCAGTTTTAACAATACCAGACTTCGTTTCTGAAATCATGAGATTCTTGTAGATTTTCTTGGCTTCTATAGTAATATATGAGTTGCTGCTTCCGCAAAATTCTTTAACGAAAGGTTTCAAATCGATATTGATAAAATCTACGAGAGATGCAATCTCTTTTTTCATTTCCTCTAAAGATTCGCTTTTGGCAAATATAAATAGGGAATCTGTGTCTCCTGCCAAAATCTTATAGCCTTTATCTTGTAGAAGTTTTTGTGTATGAATTAAAATTTCTCGGCCCATGTAAGGTATTGCCGCAGCTATTTCTGGAGTGGCAAGCCTAAAGTTGATGTAAGACATTCCACCGTATAGTGCATTCATCAGGACTTTCACGGCGTACTGTTGATGGTCCAACGTTTCGTATTCTGATGAACCATAAGGATACTTCTTCATTTCGGACTTGAAGTTTTTGCGCATTTCAAGAAGTTCTAATAGAACTTCGGGCAGCAAACCAAGAGGCTCTTTTCTGAAAGCGATGCCATTAGGCAATCTGTTACAGTTGTTATAATTGTTATCTTTAACTAATGTTTCGGGACTCATGTTTGCTGTCATGATTATGGAAGGATACAGACTTTTCAAGTCTAAGACTAAAATGTTTTTGTGAATGCCTTTAGAGAAGGGTTGAAAAACTTTGGCTCCTTCGAAAGGAGGAATTTCTATTTTCTTTTTAGTCGGCAAAACAAGTTTGTTGTGAAGTTTTCTTAAGATGTAAATGTCTAATAGAAGTGTTTCGGAAAAAAGGGAACTCCAGTCGCCACCAATAAATCTGCGTAGCGTGTCAAAATAGTCAATTATTTTTTTCTTATCATCAATACGTTTTACTAGGACCGCATCTTTACAACAGTATTCAACAAGACCATCTATGTTTTTAAGCCACATGTCCCTATAGTTCATAGTATGTTTAACTTTGCCTTCCCCAAGCTCCTTCTGAGCTATAGATTCTAGGCTGTAGCTGGGAAGCCTTCGGGCTTCAAGTGTTGAGTAGGCCCGCATCATGTCAAATAAAACTCTGCCTTTAATAGAAATGTTTTGTTCATGCTTCCCGACTGTTTCTCCTATGAGATATGCTCTATGGATTGGAGATAGGTCTGCGGGATTTAATCCGACAGATTTAATTTCTTGAATCAATTCTTTCGCGTCATATTTCACGAAGAAGTGACCTGTTAGAATGTCGGGATCCGTCTGCTTGACATATTGAATGTAATCGTAAAGCATGGCTTTTCTGGAATTGTAGAAATGGATAGATGACTTGAATTGGTAGCCACTGGGAAAATGGTATTCTCGGTCATCAATATGAGGAACAATGTCTTCGCGCCAAGCAAAAGCTATACATTTCTGGAGAAAATTGTCGTAGGAGGCAAGGCAAGTGATTCTATTGGTTGAAGGATCCTTTTCAATATCAGTATATTGTATTCTTAAATCGCATTTTTCAATTTTTGGAACTTCATCGATAACGTATCTTGTGGTCGCATGCACATCTGCCTCGTAAGTTTTTTCGTAAAGCTTTCGAGCTTCGGGAACTTCATTGTATGAAACAAATTCGTGTTTTTGGGCCATTTCATTATCTATAGATTTGAAAGTTCCATCTTTGGCTGGACTATAGAAATAGAATTTGAAATCTTCAATGATTTTGATTGTTCTAGGAGACTTATTGTCTCTGATGAATAAGGCAAGAAAACCTTTTTTATTCTGTTCGAACTCTTCAATTGTGACAAGCCGCATTTAATCTACTCTGGCTTCTTTAGTATTAAAATCGTTTCGTGTTGCTTCGCCATCTGAAAATCTCTGGCAAGTTCCGTGAGAAATATACTTTGAATTGGATGATAACTTAAAGGATAGATGATTAAATCATATAAAACAAATCCAATTTCCTGGCAAATTCGAGTCGCGTCCATATGGTATGGAAAGAAGTGTTTTTTCATTCTAAAATCATTTAAAATTACAGCATTAAAACGGCCCGGTTTAAGAATTCTATAAACCTCTCTATAGACATCTTGTAGTCCTTTTAAAAATTCTTCATACGTCGGACATTTACCATCAGAGGCATTATTTTTGCCCGTTCCAAGCTGATTAGGATTATCATCATAGCTTATGGTTGATCCATAAGGAGGACTATTAACGCAAAAACTCCAAGAATTATCTGGTAAATCAATTTTTCTAGAATCTCCAAGACGAAGTTCAAAATTTAAACCATTTAATTTAGCGATAAATTTTGTATTTGTCTGTTCTATAATTTTATTATCGTCAGGATTTAAAAATTCTGCTGATTTAATTCTTTGTGAAACTTTTTCAATATCATGCCTGATGAATTTTTCGCAGAGGTCTTGACCAAATGCATGCCGTCCACGATAATTTGCAACCAATAAATGCGGGATTCTTTCTGCAAAGGGATTTCCAACAGTTTCTCCAGGTTCGCTATAAAATCTTATAAGCCTATCTGCCACTATCGGAGAGCTTTGAGGAAGAGCACCACTTCTAACGCTGTAGCTATGTGTTTCATAGGAACCCGCGGCAAGAGTATCTC
>Ga0180732_1000622_pt1 | contig 27952 bp, 39 predicted proteins | sample KR11_01MetaG_FD_148674 | JGI IMG/M metagenome (GOLD analysis project Ga0180732, IMG submission 148674) | Groundwater microbial communities from the Olkiluoto Island deep subsurface site, Finland - KR11_0.1 MetaG | ecosystem: Environmental > Aquatic > Deep subsurface > Groundwater | place... | reverse complement strand
CCGTTCCGAGCCAGTGCCAGCCGCAGGAGACGCAGATCAACTCGCGGGTCTTGCGCTCGATGGTCGTCGCCGTCACCGAGAACGACGCGGCGAGGGCCCCGGTCTGCGAAGCGCACGCGGGGCAGACGGCGGTGGAGAGGTAGGGCTTCACGGCTTGGACTCCATCCCCGCGAACAGCCCGGCTTGCTGCCCCGCCTTCGCGAAGGCGGGCCGCACTTCCCCGAGGCGTTCGTGCTCGGCGGCGATGCGGCGGTTGGCGAGGTCGGTGTACGCGCCGCCGAGGTCGAATCCGATGTGCCGTCGACCGTGGTGCTCCGCGACAGACGCAACCGTTCCGGTTCCCGCGAACGGGTCTAGCACCACGTCCCCCTTCTTCGTGCCTGCGACGATGCACCGCCGCGCCAGTTCGGTCGGGAACGGAGCGTAGTGCTTCTCGCGCGACGGCTCGGGTCCGATGGTCCAGACGGTGCGCCAGTTGCGACGAGCTGCCACCGTGATCGCCTCGGCCGTCGCGTTTCCGGTCCCCTTGATGCCCTGCGCCGCTGCCGTCCCATTGGACAGCGACTTCGCGCCAAGCGACACCACCTTGCCGCCGTAGGTCGCCTCGTCGCTCGCCGCTTCGTGGTCGTAGAAGTACCTCCCCGACTTCGACAGGAGGAAAACCTGCTCATGCGCCCGCGTCGGCCGGTCGCGCACGGACTCGGGCATCGGCGCCGTCTTGTGCCAGATGATCTCGGCGCGCAGGAACCAGCCGTCGGCGCGGAGGGCGAAGGCGAGAAGCCAGGGGATGCCGATGAGGTCTTTCGGCTTCAACCGCGGATCCGCAAGACCTTGGTCGTGCGACGGATGGCCTCTGCCGGACGTCCCGTCTGAGAACCCGGTCGAGGGTCCGCGGTTGTGGTTGTAGGCGTTGTACGCATCCCCGATGTTCAACCACAACGTCCCGTCGTCGTGCAGCACGCGCCGCACCTCGCGGAAGATGCTGACCATGTGCGCGACATAGAGGTCTGGCGTCGGTTCGAGGCCGAGCTGGCCCCGCCACGCGCCGCAGAGGCAGCAGGTCGAGCCGAGCGAGCGAGACCCGCCAGCGGCACCCGAGGCACCCTGTCGCCCCATGGTCTCCGAGTGATGTCCCATGTTTCCGCTGTGGTCTCTCTGCGGAGCAACGTGCTTCTCACCGTTCTCGTGCCACTCATGCGCGCACGCCGCATCCCCGCCCCACACGAGATCCGGGACGTCGTACTTCCGCAAGCCCCAATACGGCGGCGACGTGACGCAGCACTGGACGGACTCGGCAGGCATCGCGGCAAGCGCCTCGCGGCAGTCCGCGTGATGAACGCGACCGAGTTCGTAGGGGCCGAGGGATTCGGTCACGACTTCTCCGTCTCCGCCTTCTTCGCGGTCGTGGACGCCCGCAGATCCGCAACCGACCGCTCGGCCGTGGCGAGGCGCTCGTCCAGGAGGTCGCAGTTGCCGGATGCCGCCTTCGCGTCCCTGTGCGCGATTCCGCTCCTGGTCTCGCAGACGATCAGCCGATCACCCATCGCCGCCAGCGCGGCAACCTGCACTCCCATCGCGTCGAGCTTCGCTCCGAACAGCGGACCGGCATCCGCGCGCATCTTCCGGCACTCCTCGATGAGCGAGGCGCGCTGGTCGCGGGCTTCGGCGATGCTCTTGCCGACGATGCGCACGGCCTCGCGCAGCTCGTCGTGCTTCTGCTCCGTCTCGCGGAGCCGACTGCTCTGCTCCTTGGACCCGTTTCGCAGATCCGCGATCTGCTCCTCCAGCCGCATCAGCACCTTGGACTGATCGTTGGCGCGGCCCTCGGCCGCCTTCTTCAGCCGCAACTCGATGTCGGCCTGGATCACCCGGAAAGCCGCGAGGGCACCTTCCGCCTCCCTCTGGAACTTCTCCAGTGTTTCCCCGATGCGGTCCTCGTCCTTCTCGATCTTCTCCTCGGTCGTCTTCTCCGTCGTCATCAGAAAGCTCCTCCTTCCTCGGCTTCCGCCTTCCCCCCGTCCACGATCTCCGACACCTGTTTGATCGCCCCCGCGTTTCTCGTCGTCCGCATCAGCCCCGTGCCGATCAGCGGCTCCAGATCCGTCGGGCTCAGGTTGCTTGTCAGCAGCGTGAACAGCCCGTTCTCGAACCTCTCCCGCAGGACGTGCATCAGGTTGTGCCGGTGCGGCCCGTCTTTGTTCGCCCACGGCTTATCGAGCCCCACGATCGCCACGGCGCGCTGCTTGAGCAGCCGCACGTCGTCCCCGTCGTCTCGGTTCCATCCACGTCCCGGCTTCGTCCACCAGCGGAGACCCGTGGCGCGGTAGTACCAGCCCTTGCGGCGCCAGCACCACATCGCGGCAGCCGTGCTCTTGCCGGCCCCGTCCGGTCCGTAGATCACGATCAGGCGGCGGCGCGAGAGGTCCATCACGTCGCGCATCGGCTGGGTGACGAGCGAACCCTCGGACGGGCGGTCCATGCCGATCCCGATCATGCCCCACATGGCGCGGGGGATCTTCAAGTCGTCGGCGTGCCAGACGTCGCGTTCCTTCTGGTTCCGCTTCTCGATGCCCTCCCACCACTGCTCCTCGTCGCGGATTCGAGCGGCGCAGAACGGGGTGAGTCCCCACTTGCAGCGCGGTGGATCGGTCAGGGGCCAGGAGCAGGCCGCGTCAGGCGCGAGGTTGCAGTCGGCCTCGACAACGGCGGCGTGGTACATCTCCTTCGCCTGCTCGATGTTGATCATGATGTCCACTTGCGAGAGGTGGACGAGGGCCAGGGTGCGGTCGCTGCTCATCGTGTCACCTCCCTCGCCTTGCGCTCATCCGGTGGCTTGGCGAGTACAGCAATCACGCAACGGCCTAGCCGTCGGCAGCGGGCCTTCTCTCGCCTGTCGTCGTGCTCGTAGCATTCCCCCGTGTAGGTTCTCGACCGGGAGTAGCCCCCGCCAGGAGCGTGGCCGAAGTCGCTCATGCCGTGGAAGTGGGCGCAGATGTCCCAGCGAAGGATGCGGATCATCTTCCCACCTCTCCCACCCTCACCGTCGCCCCCTCGCACTCGCGGCGCCACTCCTCCGCCGACGACTCCCCGAGGCAGGCGAAGTGCAGCCGCCCATTGTCCGGCACGGCCACGCGCCACAGCCGCCAGTTGATCGTCCCGTCCGCTTCGATGCACGTCACCTCTCGCACCGCACCGGACGGCATGGTGAGCATGGCGCCGGGGAGGGGGTTGAGGAGGGGGTCACAGCCCCGCATCTGCCCGCTCCTCGGCCGTCGCGAGGCGCAGCAACGACAGTCGAATCACCCACGACATCTCGTGTTCGCCGCGTGTTGTCACGACGGCCGACCTGGCGAGGACTTCCTTGATCCAGTAGATCCCAGACTTGCGTTCCCCGTGTTTGTCCAACTTCACGACCACCGCCCCCGGCACGGCTTCCTCGCGGGTCATGCTGCACCCTTCTCGTGCGCGACGACGTACGCCTCCACCTCGTCCACCGTGCGGAAGATCGGGAGCGGCTTCGCTCCGTGTGCGATCTCCTGGACGACGTACGCGCGCACGGTGTTGCTCCAGCCGACCTCGAAACCCAGGGCTCGCCATCGGGCTTCCATCGTGCGGGGGTCGGTGCGGTGATTCATGGCGGCCCCCACGGGAGGCACCACGCGATGTCATCGTCCAACCCGGGACGTTCCATGATCCGGCCTGCGATCGGCATCTGCTTCAGCGCGTACGCCACCCCGGCCGCCTTGCACTGGTCCCGCACGCTGCGCGCCCACGCGACATCGAACGGGCGACGGCGCGGGCCGGATTCGCAGCCTTGGATCACGAGGTCGAGAAACGGAGGCCATGCGTCGTGCCCTATGGAGAAGAAGCGCGACAGGTCCACCGCCCCGATCTGCGGCTCCAGCGACACGAGGCGATGTGCTCCCGGCGTGTCGAGCAGGATCGGGATCCGCTCGTCGGCCGTCGCTTGGTCCTCGACCGAGACGCCGAGCCAGACGTTCGGGAGGGGCCACGGGTAGGACTTGAGCACGCCCGTCGCGTGGTGCATGGGGAGCCGTGCCCCGAGACGGAAGGCGTCCATCTGGCAGATCGTGTCGACCTGACAGCCGCGGTCGGACTGCACCCAGCGGAACCACGACCTCATCCGCTCGGCGCGCTTCGTGAGCACCAGGAAGCGATGCCGCTGGCTTGCGGCCATGACACCGAACACCGCAGAAATGAAGTCGTCCGGGATCTCGTCGTGGAACAAGTCGCCCATGAGCGAGACTCCGATGGTGCTCGGCTTCCTCAGCCGCAGCGGCTCGTCCAACTTCTCCGGGTGGAGCTTCACGCTGAAGTCTCCGCCGCGGTAGCGGACGTGGTACGCCTTGCTCCAGCAGTTCGCGCAGCCAGCGGAGACGGGCGAGCAACCAGAAGTCGGACTCCAGGTGTAGCCACGGCTGCCATCGGCTCCACCGAGCCACGTGATGTTGGACTTGTTCATCGCGCCCTCCTCTTCGGCGGAGCGTCGCCTTCCAACGCCTGCGAGACGTCGCACAAAATGTGCGAACACGTAGCGCACGTGCTGGCGCTGTCCTTCGCACCGTCGGCCACGTGACGCAGCCACCCCAGCAGTCGCGCGTTGTCGCGGCGCAGACGGATCAACTCCTCCAGGGCGTCACCGTGGTTCGTCTCCGGTATCGTGGTTCCGTTCAGCGTCTTCATTTGCACGCCTCCTCTGCCTCGGCGCGGAGGTCGTCGGAGAGCACGTAGGGATAAGCGGCGCGTTCGTCGCGCATACCGATCTCCGACAGCACCATCCGCAGCACGCCCTTGACGCACACCAGTTCGCACTTCAGCGCGATCAGCGCCTGCCCCTGCTCGCCCTCGCGGGCGATGGAGGCGGCAAGGTCGGACTCGGCAGCGTTCGCCCTCTCGTACTCGGCCTTCCCGACGCCGACCTGCGTCCCATCCCGCTCGGGGTCGGCGCGTCGCGAGCGGAGGGCGTCCATCACGGAGGGCAAGGCGACGCAGTACCCCTCACCGTGCGGACCAGGACAGTTCACCGTCACTGCCGCCTCTGCCGCATCCTCCACCGCCCGCTTGTACCCGCTCCGGTACTCGGACGAGGGGGCGGGACGTGGCGTGCCCACCATCGTCGCGAGATCGTATGCGGCTCCCGTGCTAGCGTGGTTCTCGTAGCGTTGCTCATCGGACCCCACCGGTGGAGCAGCGGCAGACGGAGCGGCAGGGGTATCTGATGACCGCGACTCGTCCTTGGGGGGATCCTCGTCCTCTCCGTGGTGACCATCTATCACCCACTGTCCGACTTGAGCGATGTATTCCGGTGTGGATCCTGCATAGGCAAGGTTCCGCAGCAGGTGGACCCCAGCAAGCAGCCGCGCCGCCTTCGCATCGGCAACGGCTGCGAGGTTGCGAACGACACCAGCGAGCCGCCGCACCTCGGCGCAGAGGGCTGGAATGTCCTGACGTGCTACGGTGGCGAGGTGAACGTCGTCCTCGTCCGACCAAGAATCCATCGCGGTATCTGCCGCCATGCGTTCCTCGATCTTCCGCAGTTCGGCTCCGGTCATGGAGACAACCTCCTTCCGATGGCGCCCTCGACCCTGCCTCGGATGTCGTCCACGTCGTCGAGCATCGCGCCGATCTCGTACTCGCCGTCCGAGACGGTGCAGCGCATCACCTCGTCGAGCAGGTCGCGGTAGAGCTTCACCCTCTCCTCCAAGATCGTGATCGTCGTTCTGTCGTCGGATCGGTCGGTCATGTGGAACCTCCCATCGTGGAAACGATCTTCAACAGCCGCTCCCTCGTGAGGAACCGGAAGGCGTGCGCCCGCTCGCGCAACCACGAGTCGTCGAGCTGGTAGTAGGCGATGATGACCTTCTTGACCCACTTCTCCCAGGGTTCCTTGACGTCGGCCTTCCGGTGATAGGCGAGAATCCCTCGGGCCGCCTGGTCGTCGGCCTCCGGGTTCTGGACGTACTCCGCGCCGGCGCCGTGCATCTCGGACCATCGCAGGTACGCGAACCGACGGATGCGTTCCGTGTCCTTGAGCCCGTTCGGGGTCACGGGGTCGATCGGGATGACCCGTACCCGCTTGGGCTTCGGTTCGATTGTCGCTTGGTCCGTGAGTCCTCCGTGAGTCCTCCGTGAGTCCTCCTCGGGGGCGCCCGGACCCGAAGGGGCCGGGCCTTGCGGCGCGTCCGGGTCTTCCCCGTCGGGTCTGGGTTCGGGTCCGGGATCGGGATCGGATCCGGGGACGGGAACGGGGACGGGACCGGGGTACACTTTTGCTAGAGTTTTGCTAGAGCATTTGCTAAGCACGTCGCTAGCTGGTTGCTTAGCATCTCGTTGACGGTTTGCTTTCGCCTTTCCGCCTGCCCTGCCAGCTTCCGCCCTCTGTTCGCGCATTTGCAGCACTTCGGCCTTGCTTGGCTGGTAGTCGAGGTAGTCGTGGACGCGAAAACCGCCGTCGACCTGCTCCCAGAGACCGCTCTCGCACATGAGGCCGGTCACGAAGTCTGAGGTCACGTCGTCGCCGCTCATCCCGCAGCACACGCTGACCTTGTAGACCTTCGGCCCCCTGTCGTCGTCCGCTTCAGTCGGTCGAAGGAACTCCCACGACAGGAGCGACCTGGCGACGCTCCACGGGATGAAGCCGTCCGTCAGGTTGCGGTTGCAGTAGCAGAGGGCGGCGACCTGCATCGCCAGCGCGAGCGGGCCGGCCGCGGCAACCTTCGGGTGCTGGTAGAACTCCTCGTCGATCCTGACCCACGTCAACGCGACACGCTCCTTCGCTCTGCGCCCCCGGAAACCAGGAGCGAAGGGTCTACGTCTCGTTGGTCGTCGGTTCGCCTGCCGACAGGATGTCCTCGTACGAAACCTCGCCTCCGGTCGCCCGGACGATCTTCTGCGCGTTGAGCAACTGGCATCGCCCAGCGGCTTCGATCATGGCGAGGGTGCTCCGCTGAAGGCCGGCTCGCACCGCCAACTCCTCGACCGTCAACCCGTGCTTCTTGCGGTACTCGGTGATCGTCATGGCGCCACCGTACGGCACCCGGTGTTGCCTGTCAAGAAAAAAGTGTTGACGCCGTGCACAAGGCGTGGTACACCATCGCCAGGAGGTGCGGGATGCGATGGATGCTGCTGCTCGTGTTGCTCGCGGTTGGTTGCTCGGAGGGCACGTCACCGAACCCGGACGTCGGCGGAGGTGACGACTGCCGGCCGGCGGTCTGCCGCTCGGACTGCTGGGCGCGGGGCTCGTACTGGAGCGGGGCCTGCGCGCCGTGCGCCGACACCTGGATCATCGACTCCTGCTGCCTGTGCATCGCGGAGGGCTTCGAGGGATTCGTCGTGGCCGAGGACCCGTTCGGGCAGTGCGGATTCTGCGGGGCGCTGCCGTGATCCCCCTCCGCTTCCCGATGACCAGGCTCTGGACGCAGGAGCCGGACACGTTCGCGCCACGCGGCAAGACGCCGATCGACACCATCGTCGTCCACTACACGGCGACCGCCGGACTCGCCCGCGTGTCGAGTGCGACTCGCGGTTCTGTGCTTGCGCAGCGCGCTCGCGCGAAGGGCTACCTCTGGCCGGAGCACCTCGGCTTGGTGCTCGGACGCTTCAACCGCGGCTTCAACTGCTCCGACGCCTTGGCGCTCTGCATGATCGCCGGGACGAACGACCGCAGGGCCTCGTGGCACTACTGCGTGGCGTCCAAGCCGGAGGACGATGGGTGCGAGGACTGCGAGATCGTCGAGTACGTGCCGACCGCGGTGCAGGCCCACCACGTCGGCGCCCTCGGGCTCCGCACGAACAAGCGGTCCATCGGCATCGAGTGCGTCTACCCCGGTTCGGTGTCGCACCGGAAGTCGCAGGCCGAGGCCATCGCGTTCTACCGCCCGACCGGGTGGACCGGGGCCATCGAAAAGCTGCCTGGACCTGACGGCGTGAAGCGGTGGTACGTCGAGCCGGACCAGATCCAGGTGGACACGCTGACGTCGCTGGTGTCGTCGCTGTGCAGGCAGTACGCGACGATCACGGCGATCTGCTCGCACTACCTGTTCGCGCCGTCGAAGCGGACCGACCCGGATCCGCCGTACGATCTGGTGAAGCTGCGCGAGGTGGTGGGCGAGGCCGTTGGCAGGCCGATGGCTGCGAGGCCGCCGCGCAAGGCCGACGGGAGCCCGCTATGATGGACACCGCCCTGTTCTGGCTCGCCGTCGCGGTCGTCGTGTTCATCGCGGTTCTGTTCTACGACCCTTGACCATCGCCTGAACCGCTGCAACCCTCACGCGCACGCACGCGAGGCGTGCGAAAGGAGGTTCCATGTTTCCGATCATGTTCCTGGTGCTGTCCGCTTGGCTGCGCCTCTCCGCGGCCGTCGTTCCGGTGTCGTCGCTGGGTGAGCCGCTGCCCGCCGATCTTCCGCCGGGTCACATCTGCCCGTGGGGCTGCATCTCCGGCGCCGACGGTTCCGTCTACGAGATCACGCGGAACGACATCACCTGGATCGCCAAGGTGTCGAAGGCAGAGAGCGGTCCGCGGTTCGTGCGCGCCGAGTCCAGCGCGACGATCTGGGCCATCGTCCAGAACTTCTACCGCGTCAACGGGCGACGGCACCGGGACGACAAACTGTCGTTGGCGACGTTCATCCAGAACTACTCAGCCGCCTGCTCGGCGGCGTGGGCCACGGGAGGCGCGAAGGCTCCGCACCCGAGGATCACGCCACGCGCGGACCGCTACCGCGCGATGTCGTGGGATGAGATCCCCCGGCGGTGGCGCCGGTTCGCCGTCTCGTTCATCTGCGGCGAGGTCCCCAACGATTCGCCTGGACGTGTCCACGTCCTCGCCAGGGGTTTCGAGGACTCGGCGGCGCGGACGCTGTTCGGGCCCTGGTACGCAACGACGGAGACGCAGCACCCCGGCGGGAACGCCTACTACTGGACGAAGGAAACGCTGGGCTGGGAGCGGGACGAGGTTCGGATCGTCCCTGCGACGTTCGACATGACCTGCCTGTTCGTGGAGGGCTAGAGCCGAGCGAGCGCGAAGCTGGCCGCCGTCCCGGCGAGCGAGAGCCCGGTGAAGAAGCCGCCGGACGGTGACTTCACCGGAGCGATGCGGACCGACTTCGCGGTGAGCGAGCGGTTCGTCCAGAAGCAGTCGTTGATCTTGTAGTCGGCCTCTCCGTGCTCGCCCTCGCCGTAGCCGCACGCCGCGAAGTGGTCCCACTGCATGAACGGCCCGCGCGAGACGCCGCCGCGCAGGAACCGGACCGCGTTCTGGATGCTGTCCGGTCGGAGGATGGCGTCGCCGGGACCGAGGGTCGCGTAGTGGTTGCGCCGGCGGACCTGATCCTCGTCGCCGCGGTTGCGCCAGTAGGGATTCACGGGCTGGCAGTAGGCGAGCAGCAAGTGGTGGAGCCGGTGAGGCGGCCGATGCACGGACGGCCCGCGGCCGATGACCACCTTGCGCGAGAGGTAGAGCCGGTTGGTCATGGTCCACGAGATCGCGTCGTCCTCCATGCCGGAGCGATCCTCGCCGATGAGCGCGCGAACCAGCCACATCAGGTCGCGCCAGTCGGTCGGAACGATTGTCCCGTCGTCGTAGACGATCCAGCCGAGCCGCAGCCGCCCGAATCGCGCCTTCCACTGCCAGGTGAGGTCGGTCGTCATGGGCCAAGGGTGCCACGGGTTGACGACAACCGCAACCGGCGCGTACCCTATCGGCATGAAGCGACGACGCTCCAGGGCCAACCGAAACCGCTCGATCACGCGGGACGTCACGGTCTGCGGAAAGCGCGGCTGCAAGCGGATGCAGGCGACGATCGACACCGGGGCCACCACGACGTTCGTCACGTCGGCCTTGGCGAAGGCCCTCGGCATGGAGCCGACCGGAGCGGCCGGGATGACCCACACGGCCAACGGGACCGTGCGGCACCACGGGGCGAAGGCCAAGGTCTGCCTCAAGTCGAAGGGCTGCGGCTGCCTCAACGGGACGGTGAGCGTTCTGCCGGCCAAGGACTTCGGCGGATCGCAGATCCTCGTCGGCATGGACTACCTGGACGCCAGCCGGGCGAAGATCGATTGCAGCAAGGGCACCGTCCGGTGCAGCCGCCGGAGGCCGCGGTGACATCGCTGTTCGCCATCATGGGCGCGTCGCCGCGGGCGCCCGCGTCCGGCCTGTCCGGAGCCGCCGGCCTCGACGAGTTGTCCTACAGCATCGTCGGCGACAGTCCCATCGAAACCCGCGTCGCCAAACTCTTGCGCGCCGTCACGCTGAGCATCCACGACCCGGTTGCAGTGCGCCGCGTTCTTCAAGTCGCGGGGAAGTGCCTTCCGGGCAACGTCCTCTGCAAACTGACGGCGGGCATGTGGGACCTGCGGCGGGCCGTCCGCTACAAGCTCGACGAGGGTGAACTGGACCGCTACGCGCCCTATTCCGAGTCCGTGCGGCTCGGGTGGGGTGACTGCGGATCGCAGACAGTTGCGATGATGACGCACGCGATCGTCGGTGGCGGCTTGGACGACTGCGGCCCCACGACGGTCCTGCAACGCGACGCGAAGACCGGAGAGTCCACCTGGAACCACGTCTACAACTGGTTCCGCGTACGCGGGATGCGCTACGCCTGCGACGTCTCGGAGAAGCTCGTCCCGTTCGGTTGGGAGGTCCAGCGGTGGCGTGTCCTCGACCGCCGGGACTGGCTCTACGACCGATCCGAGTGGGAGCGATGGTACGCGCAGGGCGCCCCGGACGACCGCCTGCCGGACGTGTCAGGACGCTACAGATCGTAGCCACTGTGTAGCCAAAAAGGTTGTCGGATCCCTTGCGCGACTTCGGAATCGGCGCGTACTCTCTGGTTGCGATGACGAACACGTCACCAACCAACCACGGAGGCAGAGCGATGCAGGACCAGGAATCCGCGTTCAAGGCCAGGAAGCGACGGCGCGCGGCCGGCAAGACCAAGCGCTGCCACGTCAAGGAGATCCGCGTGAAGGGTCGTGGACGCAGGTTCATGCTCCTTTGCCCCCACAAGGCCCCGAAGTTCATCTCCGCGGGCCGGGCCAAGTCGTTCCGGCGCCGCTAGGCGCCGCACGGAAGGAGACGGACATGGGACTGTCCACCGCGCAGAAGATCGGAGTCGGGGGCCTGTTGGGCGGCGTCGCCTCCATCGGCACCTCGATGCTGCTTCGCTACTACGCTTCGACCAAGGGCACGCAGAACACCGACGGGTCGGTCGACTTCCCGATCTGGTGGGAGCACGCCCCGCTGATCGGCATCGGCGGCGGCGCCGTGGCGACGGCGCTCGTCGGCTACCTGTGGGGCACCGAGGCGGCCGTGGCCTGCGGCGCCGTGGCGCTCATCGCGGGCGTGGCGCCCGAGGCGGACGCCTGGGTCGTGGACGCTCGGTCCGAGAAGGACCTGGCGGACCCGGCGACGGCCCCGGCGACGCAGGCCGACTGCGTGGCAGCCGGCAGGACGTGGAACGCGGCGGACGGCACCTGCGCCGGCCTGTGCAACGTCGTGGAGATCCGTGGCCGCGTGGCGGCCATGGAAGCGAGCATCGAGGAACTTCGCCAGGCGGCCTAGTGCCCCTGGCGACCTGAACTGGAAGCTGGCGGCTGGGAGCCGCTACGGAGGAGAGACGATGGACGGCATTCTGACCGAGAAGGGGATCCAGGGGTGGCTCGGCGGCGGCAAGCGCTTCGTGAAGGAGTTCGACCGCTGCTTCTACGACGTTTCGGCGGCTCCGACGAAGATCATCCTCTTCAAGAACTCGTCCGAGGGCGCGAACATGCAGGCCGGCGGGACGGGCCTCGCGATCGCCGCGACGCGCATGGACACGACCCTCAAGACCGAGGGCGAGTTCGCCACGCCGAACTGGATCGCCACGCACCTCGGGATCATGTTCGACCACCAGGTCGTCGACACCGGCACGGCCAGCACCGACAACTTCCCCCTCCCCTCCGACTTCAAGGAGATGGCAGCGCGTCTCTGGTTCACGATGTTCTTCGACGCCGGGAACGAGCCGCACGATCAGGGGGGCTACCTCGACTTCCCGATCGGCAAGGGATGGAGCGGGCACCTCGGAGTCGCGGAGGTCACCGCCTCCGTCACGGCCGAGTCGAACTTCCTCGGCAACGGAAACGAGCGGAAGCCGATGCGTCGGCCCTACACCTGCAAGCCGACGACGAAGCCGCGCCTGGAGATCGAGGCGCTCCAGGGCATCGCCCTCCCCTCGGTCGACATGTCGATCTTGGCCGAGGTCACCGGCTTCTCCGACGGCTGACGCCACGCGGAGCGTTCCTCCGCCGCCCGACGTAGCCGCCCGCGGTCGGCGGACCGAATCCGAAGGCGGCAGCGAAGGCGGAGGACGCCGTGAACGAACCCCTCAGGTATCCCGACTTCACCGAGCCCTACATGCGCTCGGCCAACGTCCTGCTGGGCGAGGCCGGGGGCACGAACTACGAGAACGAGATCGACTCCGAGGATTTCGTCAACGAGTCCTACGATTTCGTCGTCGACAAGATGATGGTATTCGAGACGTCGACCCGCGACAACGCGGCCGACCTCGGACCCGACACGATCCTGCTGGGCGACATCTACGGCCGGTACTGGATGCGCCGGGGCCAGACCGACTCCCTGCCCGAAATGCCGGTCCTCGCCTGGGACGACGGCAGCGTGGACCGGACGGCCCCGGTGGTCCACGGGATGCAGGAGCCCGAGGACTTCTCCATCATCGGCGCGAACCTCAAGCGCAGCCCGATCATCGTCCCGCAGAACGGCATCCTGACCTGCGCGTGGGAAAACCCGACCATCACGGCGAACAACCTCGTCGTCCGCGCCGGCACGTTCCACATCGCGGCGAGTTGCCGCGGGCAGCGGAGCGGAAAGCGGTCGCTCCTGTACCTGCCCGTGACGTTCCTCATTTCCTCGGGGAGCAGCGCGGCCGGGCCGACCGGGACGCAGGCGTACCAGGACAGCTCCAAGAACCGACTCGACGAGCCGCTCTTGCTCGAAGACCTGCGCATGTGGATCGACGGCGACTACGGCGCCGCCAACAACGTCGCGGACACGCGGTTCATGCGGCACATGCTCGCGCGCCCGCTGATCCAGCCGGGCAACATCTGCCTCTCCCCGTCGAACGACATGCTCCCGCTGGTGGCCTACGGCTGGAACCGGCAGCTTGACCACTCGGTCGCGATCTCGGACTGGTCGGACGACCCGTTGTACCTCGCGCGGGACGACGGGATGGGGTTCAAGTTCACGAACTACTCGATCTACAAGGCCCGGGTGTACGTCGTGCTGATCGGCCGTCGTCGGCCGGGCGGCGCGTAGGAGCCGTGCGATGCGGCACGTCGAGTTCAAGACGGTCTCGGGTCAGGCGACGAGTTCCAACGTCAACGAGCGGTGCGACCCGATCCTCGACGCGCTCGACCGCGACCGCCAGGTCCGTCTCGTGCTCGACGACTCGAACTGGGATCTGAGCCTGACGCTCGACAAGAAGTCCGCCGCGTCGAGCAGGTCCATGATCGCGCACAGCGGACCGACGCCGTTCAACTTGCCCGCCAACGAACACCTGTTCATCTTCGCCAAGCTGGCGACGGGCGGAGCGGGGACCGTGTGGAACCTCTCGGTCCTGGTGGAGTGGGAGACGCCTTGAGCGGCTACCGCGCCAACCTCGGCACGCTCGACGAGACGACCGCCACGTCCTACGAGGCGCGCTTGAAGCACCTGTGGATGATGGCCGAGCAGCTTCGCCCGGTGGGCGAGTTGCTCCAGTCCTTCGGCCCCCTGGCTCCCCCGTGCGTGGCGAAGCCCTACATGCAGATGCGGGGCAAGCTGACGAGCGCCTCGTCGCTCCTCCTGGCGGCGGTCAAGGTCCTCGGGAGCGAGGCGCAGTTCGCGGAGTTCGAGAAGCTCGCCGGCGGCGGGGCCCCCCTGGGCGACGAGCGCACGGTCGGCCCGATCTACTCGATCCGGTCGCTCCCCTTCCTGACCGTCTACTGGAAGGACGCGCCGCAGCAGTGGCAGTCGTTCGGCGGCTCGGGCGGAGGGGGAACGGTTGCGCCTGGCCCCGGGAAGCTTGGCGACGTCGAGACCGAGGCGTTCGACCTGATGGACCTGTCGGGAAAGGCGAAGTCTCCCTCGCCGGGGATGCTCGCGCGGGCGCGGGTGGTGGCCGGTCGGATCTGGAACAGCAAGTGGGTGCGGACGCCGACGAAGTTCCTGGGCCGCTGGCTGGGCCGCGGCTTCCTCGTAATGGTCGCCTGGGACATCGGCAGTCGGATCTACGGCGCGATCTGGGGAGACGACCCGCCGCCGGACGTCCAGGCCAAGGTGGACGAGGCGGTCGCGTTCTTCAACAACGACTACCTGCCGGAGATCGCGCAGCAGCTTCAGGGGATGCTCCTCGCGTCGGCGTCGGCCGGGTCGAACCCCGCCAAGCTCCAGAGCGCCATGCGCGCCATCGACCCGTGGAAGCTCCGGCCGCTTCCCGTGTTGGGCCCCGAGGGCGACGAGGGCGCGTGGAAGGATCTGGTCACGCTCAAGCGGCGCGGCAACATCTGGGCCGTGCTCGGCGTGTTCGTCGGCGGCTCGGCGCTCGACCTGGCGATTGCGAGGAACGGATGACGATCCTACTCGGCCACGCGGTTCGCAAGCACCTGGAAGCCACGCTCCGGTGGCGCGCACGCGCCGTCGTCGTGACGATGATGCTGCCGGAGGTTTCCGAGGCCCTGCTCGACGCCCTGGCGCGGAACCACGGCGCGCTGCGGAAGGAGTCCGACGAACTGGCCGGCGCGTTGCGCGACGTCGCGGCGCACTCCAAGGTCCGGAAGCAGAACATCGCCAAGGGCCTCGCCGACTGGCTGGACCGGATCCGGAACGAGGTCGACACGCTGCCCGAGGACGTGATTCTGCCGCGGGCCCGGTACGTCCCCCCGGTGATCGGCACGACGGGCGGGCTGCGTGGTCTCGGCGCCGGGCCGAGGACGTGGGCGCAGGTCGAGCAGACGTTGATCGGCGTGACGAACTGGGTGGCCCGCGGGCTCGGCTTCGTGGCGGTTGGGACGGGGGCGTACCTCGCCTATGACCGATTCATGCGGTCGCCGGTCGAGCGGGCCCGCGAGGATGCGCAGGTGCTCGCCGCGATGGAAGCCGAGCGGCAGGCGGCCCTTGCGAAGTGCGCAAGCGACCCGGATCCGGCGGCGTGCAAGGAGCGCGTGAACAAGACGTTCGACGCGCTGGCCCCGTCGCAGTGCGACATCCTCGACACCCCGCTCGGCTCGGCGCTCGGCCTCCTGGTCGGCGGTGGCGCCGGGTACGTCGGGATGCGGAAGCTGATGGGGGTGACGTGATGGGCTGGGAGCACGAGTTGTTGGGCGACGTGCGGCCCAAGGCGCCGCCCGCTCCGCCCGCGCCGCTTGCGCCGACGGAGCCGAAGCCGAAGCCGTTGCCCCTGTTCGCCAACACGGCTGCGCACGTCGCGCAGGGGATGCGGACGCTGGCGGACACGGCGCAGAAGGCGAAGAAGGCGGTCTACGTGAAGCTGCCTTGCTTCACCTGTTGAGGTGGACGATGACGAGGTCGACGACGAAGATGGCGGTGGTGGTGATCCCGGGCACGTCCTGGGGGCGAAACGTCGGTGGCCCCTGTCTGCGCGTCGGCACCGACAACCTCCTGCTGGTCAAGTCGGTCGCGCTGATGCGCTACCGCGGGCAGATCGTGGCCCCCGCCGATGGGGTGCTCGGCCGCCGACACCCCGGGAGGCTCTTGCCCGTGTTCAAACTCATCACGCCGATGCTCGGGGAGGCGCAGACCGATACGGGGGCGGGCCCGGTGGTGGAGTTGTGCCCCGGGTCGACGGTCTACTCGCTCGGCGAAGACGTGATCGGGGTCTGAGGAGAACGCGATGGCCTGCGGTCTGTACGAGGAAGCGAGCAACGCCCTGAAGGTGGCCCTGGTGGGTGTCGCCGTCGGCGCCGCGTTCTGGTTCTTCGCCGGGAGCGGGGTCAAGGAAGGCCACGACAAGCGGAAGCGCGAGCGCGAGAAGGAAGCGCACGAGCGCGAGGTCGCGAAGATCAAGGCGGGAGGCTGAGATGGGCTGCGCGGGATGCGGACGGACACGGGGCCTCGCCGGCGCGTACGCGGTGGACGGGGCGAAGTTCCTGGACTGCCTCGTGCAGCACCTCGGGTTCCCCGCCGGGACGACCTGGAACGCCGAGGTCCACGCGAAGCTGTACGACGATGCCGCAAGCGTCATCAACCTGCGAGGAGACCTGACGCTGGAGCAGTTCCGCGCCGTGCCGTTCCTGTCGCAGCCGCATCGGACGGCCGAGATCGCCGCGAACCTCCCGACGTCGAAGTTCACCGACGAGGCCGACCCCTTCTGGACGTGCCTCGGCATCACGCGGTCGCGGGCGGTGTCGGCGGTCACGTCGTCCTCGGGCGGCTACTGGAACATGCTGATCGCCGCGGGCGCCATCGTGTCGAAGGCCGAGGGCGCTCGGTCGGCGCTGCCCCGGCGAGGGTCCATCGTGGCGGCCGGCGTGACGCTGGTGCTCGGGGCTGCGGCCCTGGAGATCATGCGGCGCCTGATGGGGGGTCGGTGATGCCCGGTATGTTCGAGATTCTCGGCGCAGGACAACGAGGTGGCGGCTTGCGTGGCCTCGGGGATCCCGCCGACTTCGAGAGCATCCTGGGTTTCCCGCCGGCCGAGGTCGAGAAGGTCTACGATCTGATCGTGGCCGGGGCGCGGGACGGGATCGCCGCGGGGGCCGCGAAGGTGCAGGCGCAGGTCAAGAGCGAGCACGGGACGTGGATCAAGGTGCGCGAGGTAGCCATCGTGGCGACGCCCGTGCTCTTGGCAACGATCCTGGTCGTGCTGCTGGTGAAGGACTGAGGAGGAGACCATGGGCGGAACGCTGTTCGAGATCATGGGTGCCAGCCGGCGGAGCGGGGGGCTGCGCGGGCTCGGGGCGCTGACGGAGTACGATTCGGTCCTGAAGCTCCAGCTTCAGTTGAACATCATCGTCGGGCTCTCCGGTGCTCTGCCGACCGCGGCCTGTCGGATCCGTCCGACCTACACCCTGGGGACCGACAGGAAGTACGGTCGCCGGACCCATGCCACGCTGAAGAAGGTGGCGGACTTCGTGGCGCAGGGGTGTCACCCGTCGTTTCCTGGCGGAGGAAGCAGCTGGGGAACCGGGGCGGACGTCCAGCGCAACGGACCGTCTGCCGTATCCGGTATGCTCGGCGATCCGATCGCTGGTTCGTTCAGCGATTCCGAGATCGCGGAACTTCAGCAGGCGTGGCGCGAGTGGAAGACCGCCGGTTCCCCCGCCGTTTCCTCCGACGACGTTCCGCCGGCCGACGCGCCCCCCACGGACGACGCGCCCGCGGGGTCCGACGCCGGATGGTCCACGGGAACCTGGGTCGCGGTGATCGGTGGCTCGGTTGCGGCGGCGGCCCTCTTGGCGTGGCTGCTGCTCCGCAAGAAGGGACGGTGATCCGATGCAGGTCTCGATGTTCGACGTGATGGGAGCCGGTCGGCGCGGTCAGGCGCGTGGCTTCCGCGGGCTGGGAGCGAACAAACTGCCGACGTGCCCGACCTGCCCGGAATGCCCCGGAACGCACCCGATCTGGTATCTCGGCACCGCGGTCGGCGCCGTGACCCTTTCCGTCCTGCTGCTCAAGGCCATCTCGAAGTAGCCCGCCTGCTGCCCGTTCCCTGTTGACAGGATCGCTACAGGCGGTCTACGTTCCGTAGTCATGGCGGAACGGGCGAAGCATCCACCCTGGAACAAGAAGCACAGCCCGGCGGAGTTGCCGCGCATCGAGCGGACTGGCCCCGGCTGCCCTCCGAAGCCCGGGGTGACGTACTCCGTGATCCGCATCCCCCGACGGGCCTACGAACTGGCTGTTCAGCAACGCCGGAGGCTGCTCAACGAAGCCGACGACGAGTTGAGGATCTCGCTCGGTCGCGTGTTCCTGAAGGCGATGATCGAGTATGACCGGAACCACCCGGCGACATGCGGAGGTGCGAAGTGAAGCCGACCGAGATCATCCTGCCAGCCGGCGAGGCGCGCGAGGACGAGCGGGAGATCGAGAAGATCGCTGACCGCGTGGAGTCGAGCGAGCCGCTGCCGGGAAGGGCCCACGAGCGGATGGTGCTCCCGATGCAGGCGCAAGCCGAGGACGGCACGAGCAAGACGCTGGTGAAGCCGGATGGGACCCCCATCGGAATCCGAGGCGAGGTCGTGACCACGCTCTCCGCGCTGGAGGCTCGGCACGAGGAACTGCGGAAGGTGAAGCCGTGCCTCTCGTGCGGGCACAGCTACTTCCCGAAGAAGGGATCGGATGCCGCGGCCGAGATCGCGGCGCACGTTTCGATGGCGAAGCGGTGGAGCATCGCGGATCCTGGGGAGTCCAACAGCGAGTACATGCACTGCCGGACGTGGGACAAGTGCGTCCACGTCTCGCAGCACTGCCGGTTCGAGTGGGGCCCCGATCGGCACTCCTATCGGCGTGGGTGGCTCGGGGCGCTGAAGGCGTGGATCTCGCGCCGGATGGCCGAGAAGAGGACGGGGAGGCCAACCTGATCCTGCTGGCCGTCATCGACTGGTTCCTCCTGACGCTGTGCGGCGAGTACGTGCTGCGGCAGGCGTCGTTCGCGGACGGCTGGCGCCGGCGCAGGACGACCGGGAGACACGGCTGCTGGTGGAGGAAGATGCTCGGGTGCTTCCACTGTCCGTTCGGGTGGTCGGGGGCCGTCTCCGCCGTCCTGGTCGCCTTCGGAGTGCTGCTCTGGACGGTAGAGCCCTGGGCCGTCGTTCCGCCGGCGTTGCTCGCGTCTCCGGCCTTTGGGCTCGGGCTGTCCCGCGCGTTCTACTGGCTGACGCCGGTCGCAACCCGCGACCGGCCGGACCCGAGGTCGTCGGAGGACTGACGTGCCGAAGAAGCGACCACCGCCCGATCCGATTCCCGAGGAGGAGCCGGAGGAGCAGGGGCAGGACGAGGCGCAGGATGACGCGACCGAGGAAGATCCGCAGGTCGCAGACGATGAAGCGGATCCACGGGAGGACGACTCCACTCCTCCGCCGCGCAAGCCGCAGCCCTCTCCCCTCGACGAGCGAGTTCGCACGGGCGGCGTGCGGTTTCACCCGACCGGGTTCCCAGGGGGACCCGGGGGAAACTTCGTCCCGCCGTTCCAGCCGGCGCCGGGGATGTTCGGCGGCGGGATGGCCTCCCAGCCTCACGTTCGGCCGGCCGGTGCGGCACCAGGGCACCCACGGGAGGCCGACGGGGAGTACGGTGGCGAGGCAGAGCGAATCGAGCCGGAGCCGCTTCCTCCGTCCGACGAGGGCCGGGCTCGTGCCGTGCTCGGGGAGTACCAGGACGATCTCCGGGTCAACGTGCGGGTTTTGCAGGCCGGTCCAGGGTACAACTTGCCGCGTGGTTTCATGGAGGACTGCCTCCTGTCGTACGCCCGCTACCCGGAGCGGTACATCCCGTTCGGTGGAAAGTGGCACGTCGAGTTCGAGTCGGCGGCGACGGGGCACCTTCTCCGCAACGGCCGTAAGACCTTCAACTTGCCTGGGCCAGAGCTTCCGCTGAACGCGGAGTGGAGGTTGGATCTGATGATCGACGAGCAGCGGAAACTCAAGATGATGTGGGACCTCCTGAACCAGGGCGGCGGCACGGGGATGGGGATGGGAAACCCGAACATGGTCGGGAAGGACATCTTCAACAACGAGACGTCGTTCTGGCGCGACCGCGCCGAGAAGCAGGACCAGCGGCTCGCCGAACTGGAGAAGACCATCCTGGAGAGCAGGCACCAGTCCGAGATCGCGCGTCTCGAAGCGAAGCTCGACCGGATGCAGGAAGGCGGCGGGCAGGACAAGACGGTCGCGCTCATCGCGGCCCTGGCGCCGCTGATGAACCACAACGACTCGGCCTTGCAGTCGAAGATCCTCGACTCCGCGATGGCGGCGAACGGGCCGCAGATGCTCATCGCGCAGGCGGAGTCGTTCAACAAGATGATGGAGGCGCAGGCTCGCCTCGTGAAGCTCTCGTCGGACGTTGGCGGCACCGGGAAGGAGAGTGTCGCGGGGACCGTCAAGGAGATCGCGGACGCCGTGGGCCCCCACATCCAGGGTCCGCTCACCGAGTTCATCAAGGGGATGAACGAGCGGCAGAAGTCCCGGGACAAGATGGTCATGGACGAGCGGCAGCGGCGCGATGAAGCGGCGGCCAGGCAGGCGGCGGGACGGCAGGCGGCGGCGACGTCGGCTCCACAGCCGACCGCTCCCGTGGCCGACACCGGCGCCAACGGGAAATCGGACAACCGCAAGACGTTCGACCGGCTGTTCAAGGACGTCAAGCAGGCGATGTTCGACGCCGGGAACAAGGACATCCCAGCCGAGAAGCGGCCCTCCGCGCAGGACGCTGGCCGGAAGCTCGGGCTGTGCATGTTGAACACGCTCGACGCCAAACTCTACGAGGGCGAACCGGCAGTCCTGGAGGCCCTCGGGGAAGCGATGGTCAACCCCGTCACCGAGTCGATGGGGAACCCGGAGATGTTCGTCGCCAAGTTGGTTGCGAACTTCGGCCTGTCGCCGGAGCAGTTCGGTCTGCCGATGGCGGCATCCTACCGCAAGGTCGTGGGGCTCCCGCCGCTGGGCGACCCGGCGCCGGCGACTGCGACGACGCCCGCCGCCAAGCCGGTCGAGCAGCCGGTGGTCGAGCAGGTGGCTGCGGCGACGACGACTGCGACGGCGGCACCCGAGCAGAAGCCGCCGGTACGCCATTCGTCCACGATTCGGCTTCCCGGGTCGTCCCCACCCGTGGAACCGGAGCGGGCCCCGACCGGCCGCGCCTCGACCGCGGTCCCTGCCGTGGCCGACGAGTGCGCCGCGGGTTCCGTGGTGGCGGGCGACGGGGGCGGTCCCTCGGCAGCCGCTCCCGCCGCCTCGCCGCCGAAGCCGTCAGGACAGGTCAAGCTCCATGACGGAGTCGACGGAGACCTCGGCCAGCCGCAGGGCGCGGTCCATGTCCCCGATCTCGGCGGTGAGGCTCCCGCGGCTGATGGCGTACAGGCAGGCGATGCGGAAGGCGAAGCTCGGCAGCCGGCGCAGGATGATGGCGTGGGCCGTGTAGATCGGCCGGATCCGGCGCCCGAGGTCGAGCAGCCAGCCGTCCCATAGTTGACGCGCCTTGTCGTCCACCCTGATCTGCCCGGTCTTCCTAACCTCACGAATCATGTCCTGAAGGGCCTTGCGCGTGTCCTGGAGGGCCTTCACGCCCCAGGAGTAGGGTCCAGGCCGGTCCTTCTGCGGGTCGGTCGAGAGGAGCATCACGCGGGCGAACAGACCCCCGGTCCAGTCGTCCTCGCGCGTGGCGCGCAAGACCTTCGGCGTGGCGCCGGTCCCGATGAGGCTGACGCGGATCTCGGCTTGGTTGCCCTTCGTGGCGTTCTTCTTCACGTTGTCCACGAGGTTCGAGTCGAGGATGCGGCCGTCGAAGATTTCACACCACGTCGCAGCCCCGTCGTGCATGTAGGCCGCCCGGTTGGACTTGATCCAGGTCGGGACCTCCTCGATGACGACGAAGGGGTTGGGTTCCACACGGAGCATCTCGACCAGCCCCGACCGGCTCCCGAGGGCCGAACGGGTGCGCGAGGCGAGCGGCCCCGCGCCGCACTCCGGGTTGTCGCGGTCGAACGTGGCGACGGCGAGTGCCTTCTTCATGGCCTCCGTCTTGCGTGCCCCGGACTCCCCAAGTAGCAGGATCCAGAGGAACAGGGGTTCCTTCTTCCGTCGGCCGGCGTGGTACGAGACGCCCATCGCGTGCGGGCTGACGCAGGCGGCGAGCACGGCGAGCATGGATCCGAGGTGGTAGAGGGTCGGGGCGTCGGTGAGGCGACATGCCGAGACGATGTAGGACGGGAGGATTCCCGTCGTCGGGATGAGGTCGCGGATAGCGAAGTCTTGTCGTGCCATGCCGAAAGGCTACAGAATGTAGACATTTCTTTCAAGCGGATTCTTCCTGGCGGAGCGGGGCGCGAGTAGGCTATGGCCTGTGAGGGAACTCCACGCCCGCCTCGCTCGTGTGCCCATCCAGGCGAAGTCCGTCCGGTCGAGCATCCGGTTCTCGTGCGGCAAGGGCAGCCTGCGGGAGTCGATCACGCGGATCGGGCGGAACTACGGCCTGTGCGACGAACGGGGGAAGCCGTCCGACTCCGAGATCATCCGCGTGCTGCTCGTGACGGCGATCACCGGCGGGCAGCCGAACCGGGTGCAGACCGCGGTGGAGATCCTCGTGCGACTCCAGAAGCCGATGCTCGCGGCGTCGCTGGGGCGCAAGCTGATGTCGCGGTACGCCACGGGAGACGTCGCGGTGCGCGGAGGCATGGTCGGCTTCGGCCGGAAGCGGACCGGGAACCTCGGCAAGAACAAGGCCAAGGTCGTCCTCGGCAAGTGGCTGACGGAGGCGTTGCAGGGGTTCGCGCTCTACTTCCAGGACGACCAGGGGGTCGTGCGCGACGGCGCGATGATGGCCGAGTTGTGCGGGCGGGCCATCGGGGATGCCGACCTGCACGCGATCATGTCCGGCTACGTCCAGAGGACGGCGCGGTTGCGCGAGCGGCTGGCGCAGGCCGAGGCGTGGATCGTGCAGGTCGTGGACGAGGCGATGCAGGACGAGCCGGTGCGGAGGGCAGGATGAACGTCTCGGTGTTCGATGTGATGGGAGCCGGACGACGCGGTGGTGGACTCGGAACCCGGATCCTTTCATTGGGTCTTCCTCGCCGCGCGGGGAGTGTGGGCGGTTACGTCTCGAAGCAGCCGGTGGAGCGGATCCGCTTCAACCGGGCCGCCATGGCTTCGAGGTCTCGTGCGCGGATTGTCGTGCTTGAGCGTCGACTGCTGACCGTTTCGCGTGCCAGGGTCGCTAGCTTCCGTGGCCTCGGGGTCCCCGGAGGAACCCCCAGAGAAGACCTCGAAGAGGCGTTGGCTCTCGCGAGTCAGGCAGAGGCAGACTCGATCGCGGCTGCCGCATTGGTCGGCGAGATCGATCTTGAGGAGTTGGCGAATCAGGCCGCATACAAGGCATGGGGAGAGACGACCGCGAGGCTGGGCCTGCCGATCTCCTACGGTAGTTTTCTGAAGAACGCGGCGTATCAGGCCGTACGGGGAAGCAGCACCTACATCGACATGCTTCCTGGATCGATCGGGGACTGGATTTCCAGGGCGGATTCACTGGGCGGCATCACCGATGTAGCCGGCGGTTGGCTGTCGAATGCCGAGTTCATGGTGAGCCGTCGTCTCGGAGGAAATCTCTCTCAGGTTGTTGACATCGGAAGGAACTTCCGCGGACGACTGGACGCGACCGGATCAAGCATCGTGGACATGGCGAGCGGCTTCGCCGAATCGGTGGAAGCAGGGGCTCTCGATCTTGCCCAGGATGCGATGGCCATGAGGCCGGAGTGGCTGAGCAACGAGTTGGTAGGGCAAGTCGGAACGACGCTCCAGAGGGCGATTGCGGCCGGAGGTGACCTTCCCAAGATATTCCAGGCCGTCGGTGGCGGAATCATGGCCGTCGGTGCGGTGACGGGTCCGGCGGCTCCGTTCGTCATGGCGGCCGGCGGACTGATGATGCTGGGATCGATGATCGCCGACGTCTTCATGGGGAGTTCGGCACCCGAGCCTCCGCGACCGGCGCGGATCGCGTCAGAGCACTGGGGTGCGTTCAAGCTCCTGTACTCGGCCTCCGTCGAGAGCCAGGCTACCGCAAGCATCGAGTACCTCGCCGTTGAGGAGTTCAGGAAGGTGTTCGGGGATCCGAACACCGGTGAGACGATGATCCGTCCGAATCCTGAATGGACTGGACCGGGTGGACTGCGGTCGTCACGAGACTGGCCGCACGCGATGCGCATGGTCGACATGCTCGACCGCCGGGCTCTCCTAAACGACAGGGTTGCCCACTGGATGGAAACAGGACGCGGCATCATGTTCGATGGTGCCGAGAACACGCCATGCTCCCTGTACAAGGAGGTGCTCGTCACCGATCCGTTCGTGAAGTTCGCCGGTGCGATGGCGTCCAGCCCCGTGCCGTACCCGACCGGAGGCGGGACGGTGGGGATTGGTTCCTGGCCCGTGGGTCCGGTGAACAGAGGCGATGAGTCCTTCTGGACCTCCCCCACGTATCGCGCCGCGTACGTCGCGTCTGTCGCCCTCGGTGGGTCTCCCCCGTTCGCTTCGTATGGGCTCTACCACGACAACTATTCAAGCCGTGACTACTGGAAGAGTTCTGATTGGGCAGGAGGCGATGTACCTGGTGCAGCGTACACCCGCACCCGCGGCATGGATACGGCAGTGCCGTACTGCACTGGAGTTGGCGGGAGATGGGACCCAGCTACGTTCGAGCAACCGTCGAGGCGATGGATCCCGTGGGCCTCGGTTTACGTTCGTTCTCAGCCGCTAAGATTGATCCCCCCGCGTCGTGTTCCGGATCACCTCAAGTCGGTGGGCTACAACACATCGACGAGCGCCGCAATCGATGAGTTCAGGCAGTGGCTGTTCAACGGAACGGTCGTTCCGTCGCATGTGAACTATTCCGCCGATCCCGAGTTTCCCCACGCTGTTGTTGGTGGTCCTGGAGAACCTACGATCATCCGTGGTGGCGCCGAAGCGGAGCGACTCGGGATGGTCGGCAATCCGCTCGACCGTGCGATGACGCTCGATCAGTTCTTCGCGAGGCAGTCCGGCGACGTCGGATGGTACGATCGCGACTACGACGAGACCGAGCCGCGGACGTGGTTCGTCAAGGGAACACCTGCGTCTTTGGGTCGGTCGATTTCGGCGCGAGGACCTGTGGTCTCTCTTGAGCGGGCGCGGGCGAAGGCGCAGGAGCAACAGAAGGAAGAAGCCGCGAAGAAGTGGTCCACCACGAAGAAGGTCCTCGTCGGAGGCGCAGTCGTGGCGGTTCCGGTAGGCACGTATTTCCTGGGCCGCGCGCTCAGGTGGTGGAAGTAGGAGAAGGAACATGTCGGACGGCCAGCACTACGCAACCATGAACGACCTCGCGGCGGTGACGGGCCTCGCGGCCCCGGTCTACACCGTCGGCCCTGCGGCATCGGGCGCCGTGTTCACCACGGTCCAGGAAGCCGTCACGGAGGCCAAGGACGACATCGACGCCGGGACCATCACGAAGGCCCTCGTCCTCGTCTACCCGGGAACCTACCTGGAGGACGTGAAGGTCCTGTGCAGCGGCATCTACGTCGCGGCGCTTGGCGGTCCGGGCGACGTGGTGATCCGCTCGCTCACCTGGTCGGACGCCACGTCGGCGAGCATCACGGCGTTCAACGCCTCGGGCACGTTCACCGATCTTGCCGACGGGACGTACACCTTCCCGGCGCTCGAAGGCGGCGTCGTCGGCGTCACCCTGTCCCGCGATGCGGCGGCAGCGGCCTACGGCTCGGCGGCGGCCGAAGGGTCGTTGCGTCTCCTCGGCTTCGATGCCGCGGCCGGCACGTTCCTCAACACGAAGTTCATCGTGCAGGACTGCCGCATCCTGAAGGCCAACGGCGCGGCTGCCGGAACGGGCGGCATCCTCGGCTGCTACGGCAACGCGCTGGAGGTCCGGGACACCCTGATCACGGGCGGCTGCCTGTTCGAGCAGTACGCGGTCAAGCAGTTCTACAACGTGCAGATGCTCGGGACGGGCGTGCTCGACGAGACGTACAACTCGGCGGGGACGATCCCCGCGACGGCCTACGCCGCGATGCTGCTGTACAACTGCGACATCGCGGGAGAGATCGAACTGAACGGCGACGTCGCGGACATGGTGGTGCGCAAGGGCTACCTCGGGAGCATCGACAACAACTGCACGGCGGCCGGAAGCGCGTCGACCATCGAGGGCTGCCACATCGCGGGGGCCATCGACAACGCGAACCTCAACGCCACCATGACGATCACGGGCGGGAGCACGGAAGTCGCGGTCACGGGAGCCGGTGCGGCAAGCGTCACGATCAGCACGCAGAAGATCGCGAGCGACCTGGTGCCGCTGACGGACAACTCTGCCGAGATCGGTTCGAGCAGTAAGCGGCTGGCGGACGTTCACGCAACGCAACTGACGGCTCGGGGAAACTCGGGCGACACCAAGAAGTCTGTCATCGCGTCCGACGGCATCCTCGTGACCGGAACCAACCACGCGATCATGCCCGCGGCTGCGGCTGCGGACACCGCCGGGTACTCGGAGTCGGTCGTGGGCGGCGCGGGCGGAGTCGCGGTGGCCGCCGCGGGAGGAGTCGGCGGCACGGCCGCGCTGACCGGTGGTGCGGGCGGTGCAGGGGTCGGCGCGTTTGCGGCCGGAGCCGGTGCCGACGCGAACCTGACGGCAGGAGCGGCCGGTGCGGACGGCGGTGGCGGTGGCGGCGGCGCGAACGGCGGCAACGTCGTGGTCGCGGCCGGGAACGCCTCCGGTGCGGGCACCGACGGCGACGTCAAGATCGGCCTCACCGACACGACCAAGATCGAGACCGGCGCGACGATCCAGCCGGACTTGGACAACACGGACTACCTCGGGACGAGCGGCAAGCGCTGGGCTGGCATTCATGCGGTTGGACTGGATGCCAGGGCAGACGCGATCAGCACGAACTACGCGCAGCTCCGCGCGACTGGTCTGACGATCGCTGGCGGAAACTTCACGACCACGGTGGCGAAGGAAGCGGGCGACACGGCAGGTCGTGCCGTGAGCAACACGTCCGGAGCCGGTGGCAACTCCGCGGCGGCGGCCGGTGGAGTGGGCGGAGCGAACACGCTTGCTGCTGGCGTCGGCGGTGACGGTGGAGCCGCGCAGCCTGCGGGAGCCGGTGGTGACGTCAACGTCACGGCCGGTGCGGCCGGTGCGGACGGCGGTGGCGGTGGCGCGGCTGGTGGTGCCGTGGACATCGATGCCGGTGCCGGGACGGGCGCTGCGGCTGGTGGCGCAATCGAGTTGACCGCTGGCGCGGCTCCGGGAGCCGGAGCCGGTGGCGCGGTCCAGTTGACCGGCGGCACGTCCGTAGGCGGCACGGCTGGCAAGGTCCAGTTGCAGCCGACGGGAGCCGGGACGACGGAGATCGGCAACGCGGCGAGCAACCCGGCCTGTTCGTTCCTCGGGACCGGAGCGGTGGCCGTGGGTGGTGCGCTGGCCGTGACCGGGGCACTGACGGGTCCGATGAAGATCACGCCGACGGCCGTGACTCCGTACAACGTGGCGGCGGCGGACAACCGGAGCGTCATCTGGGTCGACGCGACGGCGGGGGTCAAGGTCGTACAGCTTCCGCTTGCGACGGGAACAGGGTTGGTCATCACGGCCTCGAAAGCCGATGCTGGCGCGAACGCGGTGAACGTCACCCCGCAGGCCGGAGAGGACATCAGCGGAGCCGGGGCGGGCGTGGCCCACGCGCTCGCGGCGAAGTTCAACAAGGTGACGGTGGTTGACGTCGCAGCGGGGCAGTGGCTCATCATCGCGTAGTAGCGCCCCTGGGCGCGGGAGGCGCAAATGGGTTCCATCCTTTCCATCATCCGGGGCATCGCCGGGTCGCATGACGGCTCGGCCTCCGGTACGCCCTCCGTCTGGAAGGTGGTCTCGGGCATCGGGTCCGTGGTCGAGACGAGCGCCGTGACGTCCCTGGCTCGGCTGACGTCGATCCTGGCGCAACTCGACGTGTTGCTGTCCACGAGGGCCAGCGAAGCCACGCTCCTCACCATCGACGCGGACACCGGGGCCATCAAGACGGCCACGGAGAAGGTCGCGACCGAGGTGGGTGTCGGGACCGGGCTGCTCGTGCGGCAGCCGACGGCGGGGAATCTCAACTGCACGGAGGCGAGCGCGAGCGCGACCAAGACGGCCGTCGAGTTGATCGACGACGCCGTCATCGCGCAGGATGGCGCAGCCGGAAAGGCCATGA
>Ga0180732_1000619_pt1 | contig 28102 bp, 23 predicted proteins | sample KR11_01MetaG_FD_148674 | JGI IMG/M metagenome (GOLD analysis project Ga0180732, IMG submission 148674) | Groundwater microbial communities from the Olkiluoto Island deep subsurface site, Finland - KR11_0.1 MetaG | ecosystem: Environmental > Aquatic > Deep subsurface > Groundwater | place... | reverse complement strand
ACCTGATTTTGATTCTCAGATTAATAAGCTATGTTCTCAAATATCTGAAGAAATGTCCGGTAACAATAAAACAACAGTAGCAGTATTTGAATTTTCAGATTTAGATGGAAACGTATCAGAGCTGGGAAAATATATTTCGGAAGAAATCATTACTAAATTATTTCAGGCAAAAAAGTTTAAAGTAATTGAGCGGCAACTATTGAATAAAATCATTGCTGAACAGAAATCGCAGGTAACCGGCTTATTCGATGAAACAACTGTCAAGAAGCTGGGTAAATTACTTGGTGTAAACACTATAATTTCAGGTACTCTGACAGAACTAGAAAATTCTGTGAAAATAAATGCACGACTGATAAGCACAGAATCTGCTGAAATATTTGCAACTGCTTCCTGTGAGATTGAAAAAGATAATTCAATACAGAAATTGCTTACCAGATCTAAAAAAAATCATCAGTCTTCAGATAACAATATGCGACATAATAACTAAAACCTGTATAGCCAGTGATTTATAATCCCATATTTTGATATTAGCGAAAGACAACGCAGTATTTCCATATGCTTGGAGATGGTATTCTAATTATTGACAGGATTCACACGCAGGGGGAGCTGACCTTTAATGGGTGCTCCTCCCCTCCTTCTCAACTTTTATATATTTCTCACCGGATCGGTAAAACCTACCGGGTCCTGCACCGAAGTTTAAATTATATTTTGCGTATTATCGCTTGACATAAGGAGTATGGTATATTCCCAAGCTTTCCCCGTCCCCAAAACATGCAGAACATAAAATATGCAAAAAAAAAGGCAGAACCAGTTTGACTCTGCCTTTCTGGTTGATAATTAAAATTTGTTTTATTTTTTGATTTTTTTTCTGACACCTGCCAAGCCCATCAGACCAAGCCCAAGAAGAAGCATGGTGGCAGGTTCGGGAATTGGGGTGCCGAAGGCCTGGAACTCGCTGTATGCGTAGTAGCCATCACCGGGATAAGCCGTCAGCCGGAACTTAGACGCATCAAAACTGACCAGCGATTGGGTCACCTGATCTCCGTCTGGGCGAGTCATAAGACCCCAGCCATCAACTTCCGGCCACCAACCGATCATTATCCACATATTAGCGATTGGATGGAGGTATTCCATGTAGTATTTGTCGTTGTTGTCGGCCTGGGTGATGATGCCGGTGATGTGGTATGCGCCCTGCAAGTCGATCACGATCGAATTGTTTTCCGATCCACTCACCGTTGAATCCCACCAAATGGAACCGCTATTCCATTGAGTTCTTTCTGGGAAGAAGATGCCATCGTTTATTGTGCTGGGACTGCCAAGAATGGCTCCGGTCTCCCACCCTGAGTTGCTTCTCAACACGCCGAACTCACCGGAAAGAGTAACCGGTTTGTTCAGAGCAACATTGGTATCGGCCGAAGCGGTTGCCGCAATAGATAAGATGAGTGCCAGAAAAAGCATTGCTACGGTTACGGTTGTAAACTTTGCACTTTTTTTGATCATGGAGTTCCTCCTTTTAGTTTTGTGCAGTGCAGTATTTTCGCACTATGTAAATTTGTTGTTTGATGACCAGCAAAAAAACTATATTTTATGAAATTTAATATACTACATTCTGGTTAATTCATTTTTTCTATATCTATTTTCTGTGAGTCAGTACGCAACACTCATGCCAACAGTACAATGTTCCAATATCATATTTATAACATATTGAGTAATATTGCTATTATTAAATAATATGTTTAAATATGAAATTATAAAAACACAATAAAACATAAAATTGTAAAGAAATCCGACGATTATTTATTAAATAATAGCAGCAAATTGAGAGCTATTAGCCTAATAGCCCTTGATATCAATTAGTTATATATCTATTTCGTAAATATTTAAATTGTAAAGAAACCTTACACAGATTGAGTGAAAATGAAAGGTAAATTGCCGGTATCAAATCTTGAATAGGGAATAATAAACGGTTGTTGATATATTATTGATAAATCTATCAACTGGTTGTCTTGATTTTATGCCTATTTGATTTTTCCATAAAGCGCGTCTGTTCACAATACAGGATTTGACACGATTTGCTCAGGCTATACTTCTTCTAGTACTTTAAGTGATAAATTTTCAACAAGATTCTTAACTTTTTCACTATATGCAAGCATATGCGGTGTTAATAGATGTGTCTGTAAATCCTCTATGCTGATCCACTTCTCGATTATTGTGACAACATTTTTATTCAAATTCTGCAGAGATAAGCCTGTGGGAACGTCAATGGTTGGCACATATTCTATGCATCCCTTCTCTTGAAGAACATTTGGGATATTGGATTTAAAAATATCAATAAATTCTGTCAATCGCCCGTCTTTAATTTGTATTGATGCAATTACGTTTATCATTTCTTGATTTCCTTATGAGCCAGTTTCAAAACGTCCCATTTTGGCCGATCTCTGCGTTGGGCGAAAATTTTAATCCTCGAAATACTCCATGTATTCCTGCGGTTAAAATTTTCAGCCTTGACCTTGACCAAACTGAAACGTTTTGAAAGTGGCTCTTATATGTAAAGTTTCGAATTTCTACATAATACATTGGTGCGCTTCCGCCAAGTTATTTTTTAATTTCAACATATTTTTTACATTATTAAAAAGTGTTTCCGAGATCTCGGTTCAAAAATATTTTTGCTTTAATAGTAATTAGTTGGTATATATCAAAAAAAATTGTCCATGCTGTGAGTTATTATAATCAGGAACTGTAAGATATATCGGGGAAAACGTGAAGCTTAAGTTAAACTGGCTCAATAGATTCCAATGAAACCGGTTTTAGAGAAAAAGAATTGAAAAAGGTGAGCTAAACCGTTGCAAAAAAACAAAAACATATGAGAAGTACCGGGTATCAGGAGAGAACTTACCGTAATATTATCGGTTCCAATAACCTCGTTTCGTTTAATGTTATTGCGCAGGAAACAGATTTACTGGTACATGCCACAAAGCTGCTGGAAAAAGTAGCGCTGGATATGGTGCTGAAACACCGGTGGGTAATTGAAAACTATATCAGCACATATCCTGATTTCTTAAAAACACTTGTTCCCTGGTCTATAGAAGGTTTTGCGCCTAAAATCATCAGAGATATGGTATATGCCGGGGAAAAAGCCGGAGTTGGGCCCATGGCGGCTGTAGCCGGCGCTGTTGCACAAAACGTTGGCAATGATCTTTTATTATATTCGGATGAAGTTGTAGCCGAAAACGGGGGCGATGTATTTATTAAAACAAACAATGCACTTACGGTTGGCATATATGCGGCTGATTCTCCTTTAAGCCTTAAAATCGGATTGCGCATTGACTCTCGCGATAAACCTGTTGCAGTATGCACCTCATCAGGAACAGTGGGACATTCGCTTAGTTTCGGGAAAGCTGATGCAGTTTGTATTGTATCAGACTCATGTTCTCTTGCAGATGCTGCCGCAACTTCTATAGGAAACCGGGTTAAGAGAAAAAAAGATATTAAAGCAGCTATTGAATTTGGTAATGCTATTGAAGGTGTTACAGGGATTGTTATCATAATTGGCGATGCAGTTGGATTTTGGGGAGATATAGAAGTAATATCCCTTTAAATTCTACCTATTATACTTGGGAATAAAAAAATTAAATCATCTCGAAAAGAGTTGGTTAGACTATGATAATTCAAGGAAATGGAGCAGAGTTGTAATGAAAACCGTATGGGCGCCCTGGCGTATCGAATATATTCTTGGCAATAAAAGCGAAGGTTGCGTTTTTTGTAATGCCTTATCCAAAAATGACGACCTAACTTTGTTTAAGGGAAATTTAACTATGGTAGTAATGAATAAATTTCCCTATATAAATGGCCATCTTCTTGTTGCCCCAGTAAGGCACATTTCAGCTTTAGATGAGCTTGAAAAAAAAGAAAAGGCTGATTTGCTGGAGCTTGTGGATAAATCTATAGGAATATTAAAGCTTGTCATGAAACCCGATGGATTCAATGTGGGATTAAACCTGGGAAAAGTTGCGGGAGCCGGCATTGAGGAGCATCTGCATTTCCATATAGTGCCAAGATGGATAGGTGATATCAATGCGCTTACAGTGTTTGCCGATATCAGGGTTATACCGGAGCATATAAAATCTACTTATAATAATTTAAAACCGTATTTTGAAAAATTGATGGACTTATAAAAAATCGGAAAACATCATATTCCGTCATACCGGCAGGGTCTGTACCGGAATTGTTTAATGCTGGGGCCTGAACTCAGCAATTTAGACTTGCTATGGATATAGGTGCCTGTCAATGGCCACGATCCGGGATTCGCCGGTATGACGATCTGCGGACTTTTTGCAAAACCATCAAATATGTAATAGGGAAAAACAGGAGATGAAAATGAAAAAATTCAAAATAGGGCTTTTATCGGTCATTTTTGGAATTTTCGGGCTATTTGTTGTGCAGAATCTTCAATTTCTTCTTGAAAAGCAAAATTTTACCATCAACCTATTTTTCATTAAGTCATACAGTACACCTGAATTGCCTATAGGAATAATTCTGCTTATATGTTTCATTGCCGGATATATTATTGCATATATCATAGCATTGTTTGAACGCTTTACTCTAAAGAATGTTATCAAGGGCTTAAATTATACTATAGAGTCCAATATAGAAAAGATTGCTGATCTAAAGAATGAAGTCGTAGCGATTAAAAAAGAAATATCTTCCGTTCAGAAAGAACAAAATTAATATAACTTTTTACAAAAGAGCCACTTTCAAAACGTTTCAGTTTGGTCAAGGTCAAGGCGGGTGAAAATTTTAACCGCAGGAATACATGGAGTATTTCGAGGATAGCGCTAAAGCTTCACTAAAGTGCAAAATTTTCATCCAACGCAGAGATCGGCCAAAATGGGACGTTTTGAAACTGGCTCAAAATCATTACTATTTTGTTTCAATATTAATTATTTCAAGAGTGTTTTGTTGTATGGATCAATCGAACGCAACACCAATGATAAAACAATATCTTTCCATTAAAGGAAACTACCCTGATGCGATACTTTTATACAGAATGGGAGATTTCTACGAGATGTTTTTTGAGGATGCAAAAGTTGCATCCAGGGTTCTGGAAATCACCTTAACCTCACGAAATAAAAAAGAAGAGTTTCCTGTTCCCATGTGCGGGGTTCCTCATAAAGCAGTAAAAGGTTATATCGCAAAATTAATCGCTAATGGTTTTAAGGTTGCGATCTGTGATCAGAAAGAAAATCCTGCCGAAGCTAAAGGCCTTGTGAAAAGGGATGTAGTCAGGGTTATTACCCCGGGTACGATAATAGAGGAAGAATTCCTTGATGAAAAAACAAACAATTATATCCTTTCAATTGCCAGTCATTTAAATACTTTTGGGCTTTCCTGTATTGATATTTCAACGGGGCAGTTCAGGTTGGCAGAGACTTCCGATCTATCATTGCTTGCTGAAGAGATACAAAGAGTAGCTCCCAGCGAGATCCTTTTGTCCGAATCATCAAAAAGCGACCAGCTCTTATCCGGTTTAGCAAGCGATTTGAATGGGGTGCCAATAACCTATCTTGATGATAATAAATTTGACTACAAAAAGTGCAGGGAAAGACTAATTGAGCTTTTTAAAACCTTATCGCTTGAGGGATTCGGGTGTGAGGATAAAAAAGCAGGCGTTTGTGCGGCAGGCGCTCTTGTCTTTTATATCCGCGAAACACAGAAACAAAGCGCAGGGCATTTATTATCAATAGAAACATATAATCTTGATAAATATCTTTCTATTGATGAGACAAGCTGCCAGAATCTCGAATTATTTAAAAATATACGAACAGGTTCAAGGCATGCAACCCTTCTTGGCGTTATAGATCGCACCATAACACCTATGGGCGGAAGGCTTATCCACAGTTGGTTAAGATATCCGCTTCAAAACAGAGAAGAAATACTTTACCGGCTTGATGCGGTTGAGGAAGTAAAAAATGACGTAACAGCAAGAAAAAATTTAAGAGAACAGTTGAAAACCGTTTATGACCTGGAGCGTCTTGGCAGTAAAATTGTAATGGGCTATTCCAATGCCAGGGATCTTGTGGCGCTTAAGTATTCTCTTTTTACTCTTCCTTCAGTAAAAACTGTTGTAGAAAATTTTAAATCACCTTTTTTTATCTGGGATTCAGAAATTAATGAGTTGTCTGTTCTTGCAGAAATAATTGACAAAGCAATCAGAGAGGATGCTCCACCTGTAATTAATGAAGGAGGATTGATAAGAGAAGGCTTCAACGAAGAGATAGATTCTCTTATAGCAGCCGGAAGCCAGGGAAAAAGCTGGCTTGCAAAGCTTGAAGCAAAAGAGAAAGAAGATACAAAAATAAATTCTCTTAAAGTTAGATTTAACAAAGTATTCGGATATTACATAGAAGTATCAAAAGCTCAGGCAAAATTTGTTCCGCCTCATTATATAAGAAAGCAAACTCTTGTAAATGCTGAAAGATATATTACAGATGAACTGAAACAATATGAAAAGGATATTTTAAATTCACAGGACAGAAGAAACATTCTTGAATATGAATTATTTACTGCAATAAGAGAAAAGGCCGCGAAACTTAATCCGGCTATTCAACAGGTTGCCGGTTTCATCGCAAGGCTTGACTGTGTTACCGCTCTTTCTGAAGTTGCCCATGAGAATAATTATTCGAAACCGGATTTGAATTACCAAGGCCTGATATCAATTGAAGAAGGTCGCCATCCGGTAGTTGAAAAGATGATAACCGGCGAAAGATTTGTGCCGAATTCGATATTGATGGATGATGAAAACAATCAGATATTGATAATAACCGGTCCTAACATGGCAGGAAAGTCAACAGTGTTGCGCCAGGTTGCTCTTATTGTTCTTATGGCGCATATAGGATCATTTGTGCCTGCTGCTAAAGCTTCAATAAATATAACCGATAAAATATTTACAAGGGTAGGTGCTCTGGATAACCTCTCATCAGGGCAGAGCACTTTTATGGTAGAGATGCAGGAAACAGCCAACATCCTGAATAATTCCAGCTCAACAAGCCTTGTGATAATGGATGAAATAGGAAGGGGCACAAGTACTTTTGATGGTATCAGCATAGCATGGGCAGTTGCCGAATATCTTCACGATCTTAATGGAAAAGGGGTTAAAACATTATTTGCCACACATTATCATGAGCTGATAGACTTGGCTTTAACAAAAGAGCGTGTGAAGAATTTTAATATACTGGTAAAAGAGTGGAATGATGAAATAGTTTTTTTAAGAAAGCTGGTTGATGGTGGAACAAACCGGAGCTACGGAATTCAGGTCGCAAGGCTTGCCGGTATTCCTGAAAAAATTATAGCACGGGCAAAAGAAATTCTTTATAAAATAGAAGATGAACACGCAATAAGTGGAGCGCCTTTGTTTGCCCAAAGGAAGGCTGGGTTAAAACATGGTCAAATACAGCTTGATATGTTTCCAAAGCCGGAACATTTTATTATTGAAAGACTTAAAAATATTGATATAACAAAAATGACTCCTCTGGATGCATTAAATTTTATCAACGAATTACAGGAAAAGGCGAATAAAGCATGACAGGATTAGAGTTTTCAGGATATAAGTCTGAGGATAAAAGAACCGGGGTGGTTAAGTAATGGAAAAACAAACCTGCGAATATGAAAACATAATAATTGATAACCATATTATAAAGCTGAAAAGACACATATTTTATCTGACACTCTTCCTTTTTTTTATTCTACTGCTTCATCCTTGCTTATCATCCGCTGGCAATTCAAAAGCCAGATACTTTGAAGCAGAGGTTTCTTATAAGTTATTGAGAAATAATCCTGCCAGGCAAAAATACAGGCAATTCTGGCTGGAATGTATTGATAAATTTCAAATGGTATACAGGGAAGATCCTTCAGGGCCTTGGGCTCCTGCAAGTCTTTATATGGCGGGGAACCTTTATGTTGAACTTTATAAACGCTCTTTTAAAGCATCAGATAAAAATGAGGCTATTGATATATTTGAGCGGATAATAAAACGTTTTCCAGGCAGCAGGTATGTTGCAAAAGCCCGTTGTGAAATTCATAATATTTCAGGAGCGAATTCTTCAGAAAAGCTTTCTGAAGCAAAGAGCTTAAGCCTTGACAAGTCAAAAACAAATACCAAAGAAGACAGTTCCGTTCAGACTGAAACTATTACAGCTGAATCGGCAGAATTATCAGATTCAATAAAAGAAATTATTAATCAGGTTAATAATCAGAATAATAGTGTGAAAGAAAATACAGATTTAAAATGCTCAGGCATTGCAACAATTATGGATTTGAGGCACTGGTCTAATCCGAACTATACCAGAATTGTTATAGATATGGATAGTGAAACAACATATATACACAAGCTGTTGAAACAGGATCCATCCATAGACAAGCCGCAGCGTTTATTCATAGATTTTAGAAACAGCAAACTCGGCAGTAATATAAAAAAAGTAATTCCAATAAATGATGATCTGCTGAGTGGTGCAAGAGCAGGCCAGTATGATCTTGAAACGGTAAGAGTTGTTGTTGATATAAAATCTTTTAAAACCTACAAAATATTTTCTCTTAAAAATCCGTTTCGTGTTGTAATAGATGTATGGGGAAACCGGGATGAAGAAGGAGCAAAAGCCGATAATATAACTGAACATACTGATAATAATGTTAAATCAGGAGAATTGGCCAGGCAATTTGTTCTTGGTGTTAAAAAGATAACTATCGACATGGGACATGGGGGGCAGGATTTTGGAGCTCCGGGTTATATAAAAGGGATTCATGAGAAGAACATTGTTCTTAGCTTAGGGAAAAAGCTTGCCAAAAAAATACGGGAGGAACTTAATTGTGAAGTAGTAATGACCCGGAGCAGTGATAAATATCTTACTCTTGAAGAGCGCACGGCTATAGCAAACACAAAAAACTCGGATCTTTTCATATCTATACATGCTAATGCTTCCCGGAATAAAAATGCATACGGTATTGAGACATACTTTTTAAACCTTGCAACAGATCATGACGCCATTCAGGTGGCAGCACGTGAAAATGCCACCTCAACAAAAAATATAAGTGATCTTCAGACAATTTTAAATGATCTTATGCAAAATTCCAAAATAAACGAATCAAGCCGTCTTGCCAGCCATGTGCAGGAATCAATTTGCCAACTATTAGATAGCAAATACAGTATGATAAAAAACAAAGGTGTAAAGCAAGCGCCTTTTTATGTTCTTTTGGGGGCACAGATGCCGGCCATATTGGTAGAGACTTCTTTTATCAGCAACGAAAGAGAGTGCCAGCGTCTAAATGATTCCCGATACCAGGATATGATATGCGAAGGCATAGTCAAAGGCGTCCGCAGTTATATAAATGAAATAAATCCAACAGCCTTTTTAAGAGAATCTTCTGCAAAAGGTGGTTGAATCACAGATTGAATATCTGAGTGCGAAATATGATTTTAGAATTTTAAATACCAGGGGGTAAATTATGGACTACACGAACATTATTTTTACGGTTGAAGATGGAATTGCAACTATTGTTTTTAATAGACCAAAGGCTCTTAATGCATTAAACGATGAGTTGATGATTGAGTTTTCCGGCGCTCTTGATGCGATCTCATGTGATGAAAATATCCGGGTTCTTATTTTAACCGGTGCCGGGGAAAAATCATTTGTTGCTGGTGCAGATATCACTGAACTTGCCAAATTTAATTCACTCGAAGGCAAAATTTTTGCGAAAAACGGGCAGAGCATCATAGGTAAACTCCAGGAATTGGCCATTCCGGTTATTGCAGCAGTAAATGGATTTGCGCTCGGCGGAGGCAATGAAGTTGTACTTGCCTGCGATATAGTTTATGCTTCTGAAAAAGCCATGTTTGGATTACCTGAAATAAATCTTGGTTTGATTCCCGGATTTGGAGGTACACAGAGACTTCCCAGACTCATAGGTACTAATATGGCAAAAGAAATGATATTTACCGGCAAAATGATCTCTGCGTCCGAGGCATTAACCATCGGATTGGTAAACAAAGTTTTTGCACCTGATGCACTGATGGCAGAGACACTTAAAACTGCAAAACTGATTGCTTCAAAGGGAAAAGTGTCTTTGCGGGCCGCCAAACAGGCTATTAATAATGGTATTAATGCTGACCTTGTTACCGGTTTTTGTTTAGAAGCAGATGCATTTGCTTTGTGTATGTCAAGCAAGGATAAAAATGAAGGCACAAGCGCGTTTCTTGAAAAAAGAAAAGCGGTTTTTAAAGGTACGCTGAAAGATTGAGGGATTTTTTGCAAGTTAATTTTATTTTCAGCTTAATAAGATAAGCAATTATTTATTGTAAACAATTGACATATTCACGAAAATTGGATAGTATGGCCAACAATTAGCGGAACTGAAAAGCTAATTCCATTGGTTATATATATGTTGTGACGGATATGGAAAAACAAAAAAAAATCATTCAGCTAATATGGGCGATAGCCCTTATTCTTATGGGTATTGGTGTATTTTACCAGATTCCATATAAAATGCAGCAGCTGGAACATATCAAACAATTTTCTTCCGAAAAGTACTTTATCAGGTTTTGTTTTTATCTTCTGGGTTTTTTACTGATTGGTGGCGGGCTTAAAAAAATCTATAAATATTATGGCAAGTCACATGGTAAAGATCCGGATAGTTGAACCGTAACAGCAAATGTATTCCCAGCCGTTTGCGCATTGGGTCTTTAATTTTTCCCTGCAGGGTAAAAAATATAAATGGTGATAATAAATTATGCTGATAAATACTGAAAATATAAATCCTAAAGATTCCAGTGTGCAGGACCTTAAAACAGAGGTCGAGTCCAGAACAAAACTTCAGGATATCTGCAATAAAATATATGCTGCTTCTAATCTGGACGAGATACTGGTTAACCTTAAAAATGAAATAACATCTCTTTTTGAAGCGGAAAGGATAACTGTTTTTGTTGTTGACGGTAAAACAAGAGAGCTTGTCTCCAGATTCAAGTCCGGATCTGAGGTATCAGAAATTCGTATTCCTGTTTCCGTAAACAGTCTTGCCGGATATTCGGCTATGAAACAGAAACTGATAAATATTAAAAATGTGTATGATGATAAAGAACTTGCCTCAATTGATGAGGAGTTGAATTTTGATAAAAGCTGGGATAAAAAAACCGGATTTGTTACAAAACAGGTTCTTGCTTTTCCGATAATATTTAAGAAGTATTTGCTTGGAGTAATCCAGCTGATTAACCGGAAAGACGGCTCCTCTTTTAAAACAATAGATGAACATGCTGTTGAGGAACTTGCCAAGATTCTTGGTATTGCCCTTTATAATCAGAAACGTATAGCAAAATCGAGATCTACAAAATTCGACTATCTTTTGGAAAATCATATTCTTACACAGAAAGAACTTGAAAAAGTAATTTCGGATGCAAGGCAACGAAAAGAAAGTGTTGAGAATCTTCTTATAGCTGAATTAAAAATTTCCAAAAAGGAAATATTAAAATCCCTCGCAGACTTTTACAAGGTTTCATTTGCCGAATATAATCCCACATTTCCTATCCCGGGTGATCTGTTAACAGGATTAAAAGTTCCTTTCATGCGTAATAATCTGTGGGTTCCTTTGCGAAGAGAAGAAGATAAAATCATAGTAGCTATAGATAATCCTCAGGATATTCAGAAAATAGATGAGATTAAAGCTTTATTCCCGGGCAAAAAGCTCATGTTTTCAGTGGCTTTAAAACAGGACGTACTCGATTTTATTAAGCTGTTTACGCAAGATGAAAAAGAGCTTGCCGGTATAGATGATATCCTTTCCAAACTTAGGGAGGAATCGGATGAAGTAGATGAAGCCGAGGCCAGTATCGGAGATGAAGACAGTGCTGTTGTCCAGCTGGTAAATAAAATTATCCTGGATGCTTATGCAAGAAGAGCTTCTGATATACATATTGAACCATATCCCGGAAAACAGAACACACAGGTCAGAATAAGGATTGATGGTGCCTGCTCACTTTACCAGACAGTTCCCTACAGTTACAAAAATGCGATTGTATCCCGTATCAAGATAATGTCCGATCTTGATATTGCCGAACGGCGCAAACCACAGGATGGAAAGATAAAGTTTAAAAAATATGGGGGTAAGGATATAGAGCTTCGTGTTGCAACTATTCCGACACAGGGAGGGCTTGAAGATGTGGTTATGCGTATCCTTGCGGCAGGAGAGCCTATTCCTCTTGATAAGATGGGTTTTACAGAGGCGAACTATGATAAATTTATCAGCTCCATATCCAAGCCGTATGGTATAGTTTTTGTGTGCGGTCCTACCGGTTCCGGAAAAACAACAACGCTTCATTCAGCACTCAGCTTTATAAATAAACCTGAAACAAAAATATGGACGGCGGAAGATCCTGTCGAAATTACGCAGAGAGGGTTAAGGCAGGTTCAGGTTAAACCCAAGATAGGCTTTGACTTTGCTGCAGCCATGAGATCATTTCTGCGTGCCGACCCTGATGTTATAATGGTAGGTGAAATGCGTGATAAGGAGACCACTCATATTGGCATCGAAGCGTCCCTTACAGGCCACCTTGTATTTTCAACGCTTCACACAAACAGTGCTCCTGAAAGCATAACCAGGCTTCTTGATATGGGTATGGACCCTTTCAATTTTGCAGATGCAATTTTATGCATTCTTGCACAACGACTTGTAAGGACGCTTTGTAATAAATGTAAGCAGCCCTACCATCCTTCGCTTGAGGAATATAAAGAACTTTTAAGAGAATATGACCCGGAATCTTTTGAAAAAAATGTTCATATTCCATACACGGAAGACCTTGTTTTAAATAAATCCAATGGGTGTGATGTATGTAATAACACGGGTTATCTGGGGCGTATGGGCATCCATGAACTCCTGGCAGGCACTGATGAGATGAAGCGGATGATTCAGGGTATGGCCAAAATTGAGGATTTACGCAATCAGGCAATAAAGGACGGCATGACAACTCTTAAACAGGATGGAATAGAAAAGATTTTTAATGGGCATACCGATTTACTGCAGGTAAGGAAAGTCTGTATTAAATAGCGTATTGGTTTCTTACCGGCTCTTTTGGTGGTGGTCCATAAATTTGGCAAGCTGTTTTTCATAATATGGCTTATCAGCATCAGCGGTTGAAAGAGCTTTTTCTCCCGCTTCCACAGCTTCTTTATACTTTCCTGCCGCAAAATAACTTTGAGCCAGAGTATCAAATATATGAGGAGTTTTTTCTTTTTTTACTGCGGCTTCGGCAAGCATGACAGCTAAATTTGCATTTTTAATATTTTTATTTTCACATGTTGCATAAAGCCATGCCAGATTGTTTAGAACTCTGGAATTTTCGGAATCAACAGCAAGAGATTGTTTATAAGCCTTTATTGCTTTCTCATAATTGTTAATGCTGTAGTAAAAATCTCCTAGCATGGCAGGAAATTCCGGATCATCCTGATTATCTTTAATTAAACCAAGGATTACTTTTTCTGAAAAAAATTCGTTTATTCTTTTGCTGTTTTTTCCGAAGTTTAAATTGTATCCTGCAGCACCAGTAAATATTAAACACACAAGAAAAACAGCCATGCTTTTTTTTAATTTTTTATCATGCCGCTTTATCCAGCTCTTGTCGGCTTCACATTTGTGAAGATATTCAATTCGTTCTTTTATGCTGAAATGATGCCAGTTGGGTTTGTCCGGAGGCTGACCGCTAAAGAATGTGATTTTTTCAAATGCGGATATCAGAGGCTTTGCGCTTACAAAGAATGAATAAACATAAGTGTCTGCCTGGCGTTCAAAGTTTCGCATAAAGTAAGCAAAAATATAGCGGAAATAAATAAGAAATATCGCAATTGTTGAGATGCTGTTTAAAGTTGATATAACAGTAGACTGTTTTATACCTGAATCGGTTAAAAAACGATATAATGGCTTTGCATAAATTGCAGCATATACAATTAAATCTATAGTGGCGAATGAAAGAAGTATATAACCTAAAAAAAACAAAAGATAAAAAGCAAGATGGTGTTTTTTAACATGCCCTATTTCATGGGCTATTACAGCTTCAACCTCTTCCGGCTCAAGTAGCCGCAGGAGTGGTTTTGTGACTAAAATATAACGAAACTTTTTTACAAGACCCATAACACCTGCTGTTATCATTCTGTTCCCGAACAATGGCCAGTAGAGAATATCTGAAAATTTAATACCGGCTTTATTGCATATTGCTTCGATTCCCTGGCGTGCCTCTCCTTCTTCAAGAGGTTTGCATCTCCAGATTTTAAGAATCATTACAGGACCGGCAATGGCTATAACAAAGAGAAAGGAAATGATAAAAACGAGTTCACCTTCGGTTGTTGAAATAAACTGTTTAGGACCGTCAAACGGCAGGTGATTAACTATATCGATGATAGCAGAAATCATCAGCCATGGCAGGACAACCGGAACTCCAAAAGAAATATTGGATATTATGTAAGAGTGTCTTGGCATGTCTTCAGAAGAATACAGTCTTCTGTAAGCCCCGTAAGCACATGCCCAGACAATGGATAAATAAAATGCAAAAAGGCATATAAACAGAAGAGCTTCTAAAGTCGGGACTGATTTGAAAAGAGTAATTTTTTGAGTATAAGAAGGAAGAGCTAATACGTAAATGTTAACGGCAAAAAGAAGAATTGCGAGTATTGAAATTTGTGTCAGCAGAGATTCAAATTTATGTTCAACTGACCGAACCCTTTCATGCAAAATGCTTCTTTCAAGCTTTTTAAATTTTTGATAAGAAATACATGAAAAAATTATTACAAGACCCAAAAACAGTAAAAAAGTTTTAAGAGAAAAACTATCCTCTGTTGCTCCGGAGTATGTATTGGTGGAATAAATAAGAACGGAAAATATAAAATATACAAAGTTTGTAAACATATAATATTTTCTGATTTATCTCAGATATCTTTCCTTTTCGCTGTAAATACAACCGCAGTATTTTTGCCTGTATAGTTCAAGCCTTCTTGATTCATCTACTCCTTCTTTCCAGCCTGTGCGAAAATCATGATAGCAAAAAGGAACCCCGATGAATTTGCCCACTGATTCTCCTATAGCTTTAATATCATCATGCTTCTGATAAACGCTATAAAGAAGTGTTGTGGTAAAAGAATCAAATTTATTTTCTTTTGCGTAAACGGCCGTTGCTTTTAAACGCTCGTAATAACAAACCATGCACCTGTTTTTTTCCCTGAAAACAATTTTTTGCAAAAAACTTTCTATGTCATAATCATCGCGGTAGATTACTTCAAGGTCAATATCTTTTGCATATTGAGCCAGAGTATCCAGTCTTTTTTTATACTCTGTGTATGGATGGATGTTATTATTATAAAAATATCCGGATACGCTCATTTCATTATTGCGAAGTGTTTTTACGGGATAAATGGAGCATGGCGCACAACATATATGAAGCAGAATCTTCATTCTCTTTCACCGAAAATACCGGTTCCTATTCTGACAAGAGTCGCTCCTTCTTCTATAGCAGCCTCAAAATCACCGCTCATTCCCATTGAAAGTTCATCCATTCTGATATTTTGAATATCTTCCGAATCAAGAAATCTTTTTATCCTGTCTCTTAATATTTTTGTATCGGCAAAGTACGGCCTTGTTCTTTCAGGATCATCGAAAAATGGTGGAATTACCATCAGGCCTTTAATAAACAGATTGTTTAACCCGCTTATCTTTCTTAAAAGATCAAAAGTAGTTTCCTCCGTTATTCCGGATTTTGACTTCTCTTTTCCGATATTAACCTGAATAAGAATCTGCTGTATCTTATTGATTTTTTTCGCCTGTGCATCCAGTTCAACTGCCAGTTTGTACGAATCAACAGTATGAATCAGGTCAAACATTTTTACAGCGTATTTTGCCTTGTTCGTCTGCAGATGGCCGATAAAATGCCATGAGACATCATTTGAAAACAACAAGGGGTACTTTTCCCGGGCGTCCTGAATATAGCTTTCACCAATAATTTGTATGCCCGATTCGATAGCCTTGCGGATTCTTTCTGCAGGTACTGTTTTGGTGACTGCGACAATCCGGATGTTTTCGGGATTCCGGCCACAAGATGCCGCGGCTTTGAAAATCCGGTTTTTGATTTCAGTAATTATTTCTTTCAAAAACTCTCCTTAATAATTATTGATTCTCTTTATCGAGTCAAAGCCTATTATGCGTTCTTTTATCAAAAATTCAATTACTTCACAAACCGGCAATCCCACAACATTAGTATAAGAGCCGCTTATGCTTTTAACAAGAAATGTTCCCAGCCCCTGAATAGCATAGCCCCCGGCCTTGTCGAAAGGTTCCTTGGTGTGAATATACCATTCGATTTCATCTTCAGACAAATCCTTGAACAAAACTTTTGTAATAATTGATTCGGAAAAAGATCTTTCCTTTGCCTTGCAGCATATACAGTATCCGGTAATTACTTCATGGGTTTGACCACTCAAATCTTTTAGCATTATTCTGGCATCGTCCCGGGAAGAAGGTTTCCCAAGAATCTTTCCGTTTATGACAACAACGGTATCAGCTCCTATAACCCAGCTGTCAGGATATTTATCCGATATATATTTTGCTTTTGATTCGGCAAGAATTGTTACATAGTTTCCTGGGGCAGAAACCGGTATCGAGTTTTCATCAAAATTGCTTGGAATTACGGAAAAATTAATGCCGGCCTGTTTTAAAAGATACCTTCTGCGGGCGGATTCTGAGGCCAGAATTAAAAAAGGTTTATTATTTTTTTTCTCTGTTGTATTCATGCAGATATTGTTATCAGAAGAAAAATTTATTTACAATAAATACAAACATGAAATCTTGACAATCGCTATTATAGCATGTATTTGTCAAAACGTGCCTGGGTGGCGGAATTGGTAGACGCAAGGGACTTAAAATCCCTCGGGGTTTATCCCTGTACGAGTTCAAGTCTCGTCCTAGGCACCATATAAAAAAACAGAGGGGGCAGCAGCCGGCCCCTTCTTGTTCCGATTCCTCCAGCCCTTTTTCTTTAAAGTTGATAGCTCTTTTCACGAAACAATCTTTGACAGGCATCTACGACAGTTTCATCGTAAAGGATTCTTTTGTTTTTCTCGATTTCTTCCATAGCCGCATCAAGGCCTAAAGCGGGGCGATATGGACGGTGAGAAGCCATAGATTCAACCACGTCGGAGACGGCAAGGATGCGGGCCTCAATCAGAATTTCTTTTCCTTTCAAATTTCTTGGATAGCCTGATCCATCCATCCTTTCGTGGTGCTGGTAGACCATCTCCGCCAAGGGCCAGGGGGATTCTACGTCCTTAAGAATCTCGTATCCACTAAGGGAGTGTTGCTTAATCAGGGAAAACTCGATTTCAGAAAGCCTGGTTGGTTTGGACAATATCTCTGAGGGGATCGATAGTTTTCCAATGTCATGGATGGACCCAGCCATGCCGATGGCGTCGATTTTATCCTGAGAAAATCCCATCTCGGTGGCAATGGCGCGGGCAAGTTCCGCAGACCTTGCCTGGTGACCGGCTGTGTATGGATCTCTTGCCTCCACGGCAGATACCATAACCTGAATGATTGTTCCGAACGCTTTTTTAAGACTCTCAAGGGTGTTTAGGAGTTTATTTTCCGCCTCCTTGCGCTTGGTGATGTCGTGAACAATGGAGTAAAGCAGGATTTTGCCCTTTAGGAGTATCGGCCCGCTGTAAACTTCCACCTCGCGTATAGTGCCGTCTGCCCGGCGATGTTTGAAAAAAAAGTGATTGCGCTTCTCAGAGCGCGCCAACTCCATCTCTGCTGAGATCTCTTTGCTTGTCAGTGTGTTGATCTCGTCAAGCCTGCGTCTTCTAATCTCTTTACGGCTCCAGCCATAGAAGGTGCAGGCAGCTGCATTGGCATCTACAATGGCGGCTTTATCCGGATCGACTATCAGTATTACGGCATGATTGTTTTCAAACAAGCTCCGGTAACGTGCTTCGCTCTTGCGCAGTTCATCAACAGCCCTTTTGCGCTCTGTTATATCCTGATTGACGGCAACCGCCCCGATAATTCTCTGTTCATCATCTATAAGGGGTGCTGCCGAAACAAGGATATTCTTATGCGTTCCGTCGAAGCACTCAATGTCGATCTCCTGGTCTATAGAGGTTTCACCTGCCTTGATCGCCCGGGCGATAGACCATTCCTCCGGTTCAACGAGTTTGCCCGTATCGGACCACCATGCCTTGTATTGACTATATTGATCAATTCCAACATAACGGATGCCTGTCCAGATTTTTTCACCGGCAGCATTGCCCATAAGGATTGTGCCATTCCCATCCGCGACCCAAACGCCTACCGGAAGAGTATCGAGGACGGTATGGAGAAGTGATTTCTCTTGTTTGATCTCTTTTGCCAGGGATTTGTTTCTGGACTCCAGTGCGTGTGCCTGCATCCTGTTTTCGAGTATAACCGCAAGGAACTGGAATGCGGTTCTGAAGACGGCTCGTTCGGTTTCTGTGGTTTCCGGGCCTTCCACCATCACGGCGTATCCGAAAAAAGAACGCAGCGTAGCAATCGACAGGATGCGGTATTCCGGAACCCCGGTGGGCAAGCAATCAACAAACTCGAAAGCAAAAGCATCAGACAGCCCATTCATAGATTCGATAAATCGTGATCTCACCGAATCGGGATCGGATATTTGGGAAACATATGCAAGTGCCAGTAATATTTCATAAGGAAGGTTTGACATGGTTAAATCTCAAATAGTTTGTAAAAATTGAGGTGCGTGTTCAGAAAGCCATTTCTCAGGGTGAACAAAATAGGGGTTTTGAAAAATGCCTCCGCCAGTGATAACAAATGGATGGGTTTGCAGGGCATTCATGATAATAGCTCCCGGGAAACGGTTGACATCATAGAGACAGATACTGATCCAGGTTTTGCCCCAGATGAAGGTATTAAGAATTGATTCATAGGCCATGAGATGCTCTATGCCTGGAATCTTCTCAAGAGCCCAACCCATCTCAGCTGTTCCCCGTACGTTTTTTGCCCCGGCGCTCAGGTTTTCATCCCAGATATCATTATGGGCTTTCAGCATATCATGAGGAGAAAAGAAACCTTTGGGATAGTACAAGTCGCGTGAATGTAACAGTCTGAATGAATCTTGATCAGGACGAACGGACTCCGGGCACAGATCAACAACTTTATCGAGCGCATGATCATGTTGCCGCTCGTCGGGGCAGCAGACAAGAATTTCCTGTTCCCGAAGGCCCTGTGCTAGGAAACCGAACATAATCAGGTCTCTCTCGGCCTCCGATTCATACAGTCCACAAAAATGCGTACCCCAATTACAGGTGTATCCGCCGAATCCAAGATCCATGATAGCTAAATCCGAAGTTTTTAGATGCATGGCGTTCTCCTTAACCTATTGAGCCACTTTCAAAACGTTTCAGTTTGGTCAAGGTCAAGGCGGGTGAAAATTTTAACCGCAGGAATACATGGAGTATTTCGAGGATAGCGCTAAAGCTTCACTAAAGTGCAAAATTTTCACCCAACGCAGAGATCGGCCAAAATGGGACGTTTTGAAACTGGCTCCTATTATTTATTTAATACATCATTTAATACTTTTCCCAATGCATAGGTATCAAAAGGTTTTGCCATCATACCTTTGAAACCGTATTCGCTAAAATTTGACAGAACTTCATCAGCAGAGTAACCGCTGAAAACGATGGCCTTAACTTCAGGATCCATTTCAATCAGGATTATTACCGCTTCCTTTCCTCCCATACCGCCGGGAATGGTAATGTCAAGGATGACTGCATCGTAAGGTTTTTCTGATTCCATTGCTTTTCTATACAGCTCAACGGCTTCAGAGCCGTCTTTTGCAAATTCCGATTCATAACCAAGCGTATCAAGCATCTCCCCGGCTAATTCCCTCAGCAGATCATCATCATCCATCACGAGGATCTTACCCTTGCCTTTTAACAAAAACGTTTCTTCTTCTGCAGGAATATTTTTATCGGAAGCCGGCAGATAAATATCAAAAGTAGTCTCTGTTCCCGGAAGAGAGGCAACAGAGATGTGCCCGTTGTGTTTTTTGATTATGGAATAGGCTGTGGCAAGCCCAAGGCCGCTTCCGGCTTGCTTTGTAGTAAAGTAAGGATCAAATATATTTGAAAGATACTTTTCTGTTATACCAACCCCTTGATCCCTTACTGATATACGGATGTATCTTCCGGGTTTGACCGGTATTTCACGTATCTCTTCCGGCATCATATTTTCTGCAGTAATCCGGATAGTTCCTCCTTCAGGCATTGCCTGGCTCGCATTTATTGTAATATTACTGATGACCTGGCTTAATTGCCCCATGTCAGCCTCAACCGGCCAGAGATCTTGTGCTATCTGAAATTCGCATACGGATTTTGAACCCTGTAAAACAAAAAGCGATGATTCTTTAATCAGTGTTTGGATTGAAGCGGTCTCCTTTACCGGCGTTCCGCCTTTGGCAAAGGTCAGCAACTGCCTGGTCAGGCTCTGGGCTCTAACCGAGGCCGTTTCAGCTGCGCTTAACAGATCGAATGTCTTGTTCCCGGGCTTTAGCTGCATTTTGGCAAGTGAAATATTTCCTGATATTGAAGTAAGTATATTATTGAAATCATGGGCTATTCCGCCTGCAAGAATTCCGATTGATTCAAGCTTTTGGGCCTTAAAAAGCTCCGCTTCCATTTTTTTAAGCTCGGTGGTATCTCTGCCGTAAAGGTTGGCATAACCGGCATCGGCAATTGGTGTAACAGAGAACCTGTACGTTTGCTTGCTGTGTTCGAGATTAATCAATTGCACCGATCCTGTGTTCAGTGCTTCTATGGCGATATCCTGAAGCATGGAAGGGGCGCTTCGGCCTGCCTGCAGATGCCATTCCGGCAGTTGGTCCGTACCTGCCGTATTTACAAATAGCAGCGTGCCATCCCGGTCGATACGCAATATTGGATCGGGGCTCTCGGTTGGGAACCTTGCCAATACCCGGATTTTTTGCTCTGCCAGCTTGAGTTCGGTTATATCACGTCCTACGGATTGAATTTCCATCAGATTTCCGTGAAGGTCGAAAAATCCCTTATTGACAAACTGTATCCAGTGAATGTCTTTTTCGTAAGAATGTAATCTGTTCTCAATAATAACAATTGGCTTTGTCGGTGACAATGTCAGCAGTTCTTCTTGGATATCTCTAAGGTCTTCATCAACAGGCAAAGGAAACCATTTTTCCCCGATTAGTTCTTCCCTTGTTTTTCCAAAAAAACGGCAATACACATCATTGACAAATATAAAGGTTCCGTCGGGTTTGAATCGGCTAACAAGTTCGGTTTGGTTTTCTATTAAGGATCTATATCCATCTTCGCTGATCTTAAGCGCTTCTTCCGCCTGCTTGCGCTCTGTTATGTTGCTGACGATGTGTACGGCTCCGTCATACTGGCCGGTCTTATTCAGGATGGGATCCACGGTGACCTGGAACCAACCGGTGCCGATCTGTAGCTCCATGGTCTCACGGTGCAGGTTCTTGCGTGCTATGAGGAGAGGGCATTCGGGGATGGGCTTAGCCGTTTTGTGTACAATTTCCCAACAGTGTTTGCCAATCAAACTCCCGGAAGGAAGATTAAAGAAACGTTCCGCTGTTTTGTTCGACCGCAGCACCCGCTGCTCCCGATCCAGAACCCAGATTGCATCATTTGCGGCCTCAAAGGTGGTTTGCCACTCACGCGCTGTAAAAACAGCTTCTTCTTCCGCGCGCTTGCGTTCCAAAAAGATTGAAGCGATCCTTGAAAGGCCGATTACCATTAAAATCGATATTACAAGAGCCAATAGTTCGGCGTTAAAATCGGGCCGGATCATTGCATCTCCGGAAAGTATGCGGATAAGAGGGATGCACCGCCTCAGAGCCATGAGCACAAAGGCCACAGAGATAAAACTCCAGGCTAATCGTTTGCCGGTAATAGGAATAAGCCTGAAAGCCAGGAATGCTGCAACGAATTGCAGGAGAATAGATAGAGTCAAGGTTAATATTACAATCATGGTTGTGTCGTCTCCTCCATTTCCGTAATATTTTTTGTTCGGGTATTTCTTAAATTCTTGCCAGCAAAGAAACAACCCGGCCGTTGGCCTTTGGTAATTTTTCGGGTTTGGTTGAGCGCACTTAAAAAAGAATCAATATGCAGACAGAAACTCTGCCTGTTTTCATCCGCCTATTTGTGCTTTGATTCCGGTTGTTCCATCAGCTTCGTTCTCCGGTTTACGATGGATATCTCTTCGGTAAGTTCGGGATTTGCTATAGCTTGGACGTTTATCTTGTATCCGTATAGTGATAATCGGCGTCGGCTAAAACGACGTATAACTTTAATATAAAAAATGTATTACAAATGAATTTATCTAATGTTACATGATATGTCAAATAGAATATAAACGGCCATCAGTAATCCCTTTGTGGTTAATATTATACACCAGAGCCAGTTCCAAAGATTTTAATAAACAATGAAATCTCTGCTGACTATGTGAGAGATTTATCTGAAATTTGGGATGGGGAAAATGCCTGAGAAATTGCTTAAAGAATGATTCGGACGTTTTGCAATTGGCTAATATAAATGCTTTTTATAATTTATTAGGAGAAAAAAAGAGAATTCTTGAAAAATTGTAATAATAGTTATACTAAGGATCCACTTTCAAAATGTTTCAGTTTGGTCAAGGTCAAGGCCGGCGAAAATTTCAGCCACAGGAACAAGTTGAGTATTTAGAGGAGCCACTTTCAAAACGTTTCAGTTTGGTCAAGGTCAAGGCGGATGAAAATTTTAACCGCAGGAATACATGGAGTATTTCGAGGATTAAAATTTTCGCCCAACGCAGAGATCGGCCAAAATGGGACGTTTTGAAACTGGCTCAGAGGATTGAAAGAAGATGCTTTTCAACGGTTTCGCTGACGAACGTCAAATCCTTAAGGCAGAAATATTTTACTTAGGAAGGTTTTTAACTATATGATTATACCTGTTATACTTGCGGGTGGATCAGGGACCAGATTGTGGCCATTGTCGCGGCAGCTTTATCCAAAGCAGTTTCTAAATCTTGGCGGTGGACATACTCTTTTTCAGGAAACACTTTTACGTTTAAAGAATATGGGATTAGCCCGCCCGCCGATTGTAATTTGTAACGAAGAACATCGTTTTATAGTGGCCGAGCAACTTCAGTTAATTGATATTTCCGCAAATACCATACTTCTCGAACCTGTTGTCCGCAATACTGCACCTGCATTGGCGGTTTCAGCCTTGAAGGCAGTCAAAGATGACAGCAATGCAATACTGCTGGCGTTGCCATCCGATCATTTTATTGGTAACCTAAAAGCCTTTCAGAAAGCAATACAGGAAGGTGCGGATCTTGCCGCTCAAAATCATCTTGTCACATTTGGTGTAGTACCTTTGGCTCCGGAGACCGGGTACGGCTATATTCGTAAAGGTCCGCCATTAGCTGCAAAAGCAAATATGTCTGCGGCATGGCAAATTGACCGGTTTGTTGAAAAACCTGATCTTGCGCTTGCATCCGGGTATGTGGCTTCGGGAGAATATTTATGGAACAGTGGCATATTCATGTTCAAAGCATCAAAGCTGATTGAAGAGGTGAATAATTTTACGCCTGCTATCATTAATGCCTGCGAAGCTGCACTGGAAAAAGGTCAAAGCGATCTTGATTTCTATCGTCTGGATGTTGATTCGTTTACTGCCTGTCCGAGTGATTCGATCGACTACGCAATAATGGAAAAAACATCTTGTGGAGTTATGATTGCCCTTGATTCGGATTGGAATGATCTGGGTTCATGGGATGCATTGTGGCAGGTGGGACAAAAGGATGACAATAACAATGTGCTGTATGGTGATATCAGCCTGCAGGGTGTTACAAACTCATTTGTTCACGCATCAAGCCGCTTGGTAACAGCCATAGGTCTTGATAATCATGTCATTGTAGAAACCGGAGATGCTGTTTTTATTTCTCCCCGGGACCGGGTTCAGCAGATCAAGGCTGTTGTTGAACATCTCAATAAAGAGAATCGGCCAGAAGTAATTACCCACAAAACAGTATATCGTCCATGGGGATCATATAGTAATATAGAAGAATCGGATTGTTTTCAGGTAAAGCGCATAACAGTTAAACCAAATGCAAAACTATCGCTGCAAAAACACTACCACCGTGCTGAACACTGGGTGGTTGTTAAGGGAACAGCACTTGTTACCAGAGGGGAAGAAAAATTTATTCTTAAAGAAGACCAGTCTACCTATATCCCGCTTGGCACAACACACAGGCTTGAAAATCCCGGTAAAATCCCGCTGGAATTGATCGAAATACAATCCGGCAGATATCTTCGCGAAGACGATATCGTACGCATGGATGATATTTATGGACGAATCGAAAAAAAGAGCGGTTAATAAAAACTTGTACGCTCTAATCTAATACAAGAGAGCCAATATCGAATTTCTGAAGCAAGAAAACGAGATAAGTCTTAATTTGCCTTACCAATTCAAGAACGTACGAGCTATTTTTTCCTTGCGCCTTGTACCTTGAACCTTTTTCCTAATTTCAAAACCCAAAACAGTCTTTCGTTTCTGATTGTCAGGATTCTTTACAATTTGTAATTTCTGGCCCATGATGCCTGAGCCCTGCACCCTTAGTCATCTGTGAGATTTTAATCCATCAAAAGTTGCTGCTCTCAGGGGGGTCCTTGTAATCCGTCGGTTTTCTTTACAGAATATGGAAATATCTATAACATGCTTATTTATTAAACGCATATCTCCTTTATGTCATATTTATTATGATTTTATAAGGAATGAATACTAATTAAGTGTCGGGTTTCTTTACAATAACTAACTCTCCTTCTTCATCTCAATTGTAATTATATTATTAAATCAAACAAATATAGCTATGGCTTAATATTTGCTTGTAAATAAAATTCGTAATATTTGAGAAGATTTTGGTGAATGTTCGATTTTGCCCAGGAACATGGGGCGATAGTCTCAACTACATAAACGCCTTTTGTGAAAATACCCAGGCCGACGTCAACTAACTAAAATACTAAGGTAAAGCTGCAAAGAGCCGTTTTCAACATATGATATATGATAGGAGCCACTTTCAAACGTTTCAGTTTGTCCAACGCAGAGATCGGCCAAAATGGGACGTTTTGAAACTGGCTCGATAGGAATAACCGGAGAAGGTATCCTTTGGGATACTATACAAGACAAAAAATTTATGCTTATTAGCAATACAATTAAGATAGCAGGTCCCTTTCTTTGTATGGGATAAAAATAGAATTAATGCGAAGGAGAATGATTGATGAAGAAGATATTGATTCTGAGTATGGCCGCGTTTCTTATTTTCGGATTTACATCGATGGCAAAGGCGGCTTTAACACCTGCCCTCGCCCAGTTCTATGTTATCGATGGCCCAGCTAGTCCTGATGGTAAAGTTATTATAGATACCTCATTAACTGGCATAAATGTATCAGGATATGATTACTTGTGGTATCAGTTAAATGGTAGTGGCTGGAACTTTATAGGACATATTGGCGTGAGTAGTTATATAGAAGGCTATGGTTATATTCCTGTAACAAGTTCCATATACAGTACTACAATTATGCTTCCAGATACAAATACAAATTATGGCCTAATCAGTTTTAAAATAACTGATTCTGATCAGATAGGGGGTATTACTTTGTCTTACACAGTAACTACAAGAACTTTTTCAGGTTTAGATGGTGTCGGTCTCTATCATGGTGTTAGTTTGCTATTTGCTGGTCTTCCTTACGATATGAGCTTTACTACAGCGGTTGGAACTGATCACGTTGCTTCATCTCCGGTACCCCTGCCTGGTGCGATCTGGTTTCTTGGTGCGGGGCTTATCGGGCTTGTTGGTGTGCGGAGAAGGGTTAAGGATTAAGAGCTATTTCTGTATGCGCTTAGAAAATGTATTTCTTAGCCTAAGGTTTATCTGCAATTGCGGAGCTATCGAATGCAGGGAATTATAAAAAAAGGACTTTACACACTTCTCTTGGAAATTTAGATAAAAGGATAAAAAAATGAAAAATATAATTAACGGGGTGCTTGGTGTTTTGTTTCTGCTGTTGATCTCAGCCACTGCCCAGGCCACGCTATCAGACAATCTGCTGGTAAATGGTGATTTTACAGGTACTACAATTAATAATGTAAGCGATCCCTTAATAAATGGTGTGTGGTATATCGATAAAAATTGGACAGTAGAGGGGATTGGAGATTCTGCATATGCTAACTTAGGAAATAATAAAAAGGCTTACCTTTTTCAAGCCGTTCAGCTACCAAGTGGTCTTGCAACAGCAGGTGAAGTTATTTTGTCAATGGATTATATGTCAGGTAAACTTTCTTCTGCCAGTGTAACGCTATACGGTAAGAATGATCAGCCGAGTTTTGGAAGATATGGAGATGTTCTTGTTCCTATTACTGGGTCTTTTAGTTCCTCTGTCAGTCAATGGACAAATAATTCGCTGAACATATTTGCAACCTCAGGGTATAATTGGTACACAGTCGTCATATATGGAGTTACTGGAACTGGAGGCGGGAGTTTCAGTGTTGATAACGTAAATGTTCAGGTTACTACTACCCCCATTCCCACCGCTATCTGGCTTTTGGGATCAGGTCTCGTAGGTATGATTGTTGTGCGCAGGAAGTGGAAGGCTTAACTGTTCTGGATAGTATCAGATTAAGGAACAACTCACACACCCGCAGGGTCGGAAACGGCCCTGCTTTTTTTATTATGCCCGGAGCCTTGAACCCTTAACCCATCAGTTTCACTCGATGGTAGTCGATTTTCATACAAAGTCGCATTAAAATTTAATGCTGTGTTAGCTTCGTCGGTTCTGTTCTCGGCTTATTCCATATACGCCTTCAGGAAAACCTCCTTTCCGCCTTGCTATCTTTTTGAAACTGGCTCAGATAATAAATCACAGGAAAATTGTATTTTTCCAACTTAATACATTGTTTTATAATTATTTTTTTGCTATATAGCCAAGGTTGAATAATTCGCGAATATAACGGTATTTGCGTTGAGACTTTTGAAATATGTCAAATTAGCCGCTGCTCTTTGTCTTGGTACAATGTAACTGAGAGGGCGGAGCTGTAAGTAAGGGAAGGAGAAACATACCGAGAGGTTTGGATTAAGGTTATTTTTTTAAATAAAATATTTTCTAAGGATTTTTTCAAAAATAATAATTCCGGCGGTTGGCAAATTGAATTACTATTCATGATAAAAGAAGCCAATTTGTCTGTATTCAAAGCCGTTGTTAAGCCCTATTTCAGCGCAACCCTCCGGATTTTAAACTCATGGCGCACCTATGCCACTGATTATATGGCGCATACAAGTTTATGTTTCGTTAATGTACAGTAACTTTGAATATAAAGAGCGTCCCCCCAATCGCTCCCAATCAAACTATATGCTGACGACAAACGGATCAGGATTATATATGAGAAAATTGATAATATCATTAAAATTATTGCCATCGACAAGCTGGAAGACTTGGAAGTATATCGTATAGCATTAAAAAGAATCTTATCAATGAACCAAGATTAGAATTGATAAAAACCCTTTTTCCGTGGCCATTACAATTGAGGAAATCCTCTTAACCACTCGACTCCTTGAATCCTTATTTTTTTTAACCTTGAACTGTGAACCTTGAACCTTGAACCCTTTTTTTAACACAAAACTTAAAACACAAAACCCAACACACAAAACGTGCTTTGACTTTATGCTGATCTTTGTTTATTATAGATATCAAACTTAAGGGAGGTGTCTATGCAAAAATTAGTTATTCACGTCAAAGATGATGCAAAACTAAATGCATTGATGAGCATATTAAACGAAATTAATTTCATTGAAGTTGAATTAGAAGAAACAAAAACTTTAGGACTATCGAGGCATGGCGATTTGAGGAAGTTGTTCGGTATATGGGAAAATCGTGTTATCTCGCTTGCGGATATCAGGCAAAAAGCATGGCGGTAATGCACTTATGATTTTGTGCGATACGAACATAATTATTGAAGCA
>Ga0180732_1000618_pt1 | contig 28166 bp, 25 predicted proteins | sample KR11_01MetaG_FD_148674 | JGI IMG/M metagenome (GOLD analysis project Ga0180732, IMG submission 148674) | Groundwater microbial communities from the Olkiluoto Island deep subsurface site, Finland - KR11_0.1 MetaG | ecosystem: Environmental > Aquatic > Deep subsurface > Groundwater | place... | reverse complement strand
ACAATTTCCATCATCCCTATGCTTACCGTAGCTTTTATGACTTTTTCCTCAAACTTTAAGGAACTTTCTTCAAAACTTTGACGGACTTTTTCTAAAACAGCGATTCCCTTCTCTTTGCTAATGGCCGGCAGCATAATGATAAATTCTTCCCCGCCATAGCGGATAATAATGTCTGAGTTTCTGATATTTTTTTTGACTATATTAACAAAAGACTCCAAGACTTTATCTCCTGCAATGTGCCCGTAAGTATCATTAATCTCTTTGAAAAAATCCAAATCACACATAGCCAAAATGAATGGAGTGTGTGTAGCCAAGGAAAGCTCATATTGGCTTTCAAATACACTTCTTAAAGCATGACGATTCAATGCTCCGGTCAAAGCATCTTTTGTGATTCTTTTATTCATAAGAATATTGTCAATAAGGGCAAGTTCCGTACCTATACTCAGAGAAATGAGTTCACATTTTTCAAGATAGTTGATAAGTACGTGCTGCTCTCCTTGGTCCATGTAGTCATAAATTTTTTTCGCAAAAAGGTGAAGATTTTTATGCAGGTTTTCTATGGATTTATATTTGGAATTATTGTGTATGATTTTTTTGCCTTCTCCATGAAGCCAGAGACCAAAATCACACATAGTATCGTCAAGCTCTACAAAACCCTCTTTTTGCGAATGCTTAATTAAATTTGCAAGTTTACTGAGCCATACGAGGTGAGATTCGTAATGCATGATGATATTTTTTTCTACCAAGTCTGAAAGAGAGCTAATGCGTACATTGTTTGAAGAGATAAGTTTGTTTACATATTCCAAGAGATATGCATGAGCTACTCTGTTGTTAATTTTGTTAGTGATTTTGAGAAGCTCAACAACGTTTGAGTGTGCGGAGTGCTCTGACATTTTAGAAATAAGAAGACCTTTAAGCCCATATATCTCGTTTATGACGATGACATAAGGAATTGCACAAGAAATTTTATAGATTGCAAGTGCTTCAAAAGCAAGCAAAAGCTCTTCTTCTTCAAAGGGAGCAGCTATGGTTTGAAGTATATTTTCATAGTATACGGGCGTATACGGCTTACCGTCCTCCGGAGAATATTCTATACAGGATGTATATTTGTCGATAAAATCTTCTAAAAGAACTTCACTTTGGTTTTTAAAAATATCGGAAAAATCATATATCATAAGTCACTGCTTTTGAGCGTCAGCCCTTTAAGATGGGAGATTGGATAAGAAAATGCGATACCTGCTCCATCACCGATTATATCTAGCTCATCCATAATGTTTCGTATAATCCTGTCGACATTTTTTGTCGGCGTTATGAACATAAGGTTTGCATCTGTGGCGTCACTGTGAAGTCTGTTGTAGAAGTTATCCATTTCGCTAAGCCCCATACCATGTGCCTGCATTATTGTTACACCTCTCGCCCCTGCGTCTTTTGCAGCAAGAAGTGCTTCATCTTCCCTCTCTTGAGGGACAATGACATGAACCGCAGAAAAAGACATTTGGTAGGAGTGGCGTTTTTTCGTTGCACCTTGCACAGTGACAGTTGAGAGCCCCATATTTCTTGCATCTTCTATTGCGTGACGCAGTTCTTCAATGTGAATCTCTTCAAGTTCATGATTGCCTTTAACTCCGATTTTTTCAGTGATAACACCATACGCCATAACAGTGAGCATAGGGAACAAAGAGGCAAATGCAATGAGCCCAAATCCGTCAATGAGCGGGTCGCGACCCGGAATGTTTGTAGCAAGCCCAAGCCCAAGTGCTGCAACAAGAGGCACGGTAACCGTTGAAGTTGTAACCCCTCCGCTGTCATAGGCAATGGGAATAATATATTTAGGAGCTATAAACGTAAGGGCGATAACAAACATATAGCCTGCCATAATGTAGTAGACAATTTCCCCGCCGTTGACGATTCTAAAAGCGCCCAAAGAGATACCGATGGCTACGCCAAGGGCGACAAACAGACGCAGCACAAAGTCGTTTATTTTTCCGTCACTAATCTCTTTTGCTTTTTTTGCGATGGCAGTGAGTGAAGGCTCGGCCATAGTTGTAGAAAAACCAATGGCAAAGGCAAAAGAGTAGATAATAATGTTACTGTCATTTTGGGTAAGCTGTAGAGCCATAGTCTCACCGAGTGAGAAAAGCCCCATTTCCAGACCAACGATGAAAGCATCAAGACCTATGATGACCAGACCAAAACCTATGAATACTTCTTTGAGATTGTCGATGGGTTTTTTGAGTACAAGATATTGAAAAACAAGAATAACAGCTAAAATAGGGATGACATCCATAGCAACACTAAAAAGACCTTTGAGTATGGTCAGCAAACTAAAATCAAACGCAGTCGCAGTTGCCGCGGTATGAAGTGCGACAGGAATAACCACATCAGCAGCTTCGATGAACTCATAGACATAAATACCGTAAAACTGAACAAAAATCATAGGAGTAAGAGATGCAAATGCAATGAGGCCAAAGCCATCAAGCACAGGATTTCTGCCTTTGATTGTTGATGCAAGACCAATTCCAAGGGCTGCCACAAGAGGAACAGTGACGGTTGAGGTTGTAACCCCGCCAAGGTCATATGCCAAACCTACTATCTCCTTAGGTGCAAACGCAGTGGCAGCGACTACGAGAATATAGCCTGTGATGATATAGTAGTGAATCGGTGTCCCTTTGATGATTCTCCAAACACCTAAAACAATAGCAAAACCAACGGAAAACGCAACAACCATCCGGAGGGTAAAGGCATCAATTCTTCCGGCACTTATGCCTGCAGCTTTGTCGGCTATAACAAGCAGTGCGGGTTCTGCGACAGTTGTTCCAAAGCCTATCATAAAGGCAAAAAGAATAATCCAGGCAGTAGAACCTTTACGCGCAAAATCACCTGCAAGTCCTTCTCCAACAGGAAAAATACCCACTTCAAGACCAAGAAGAAATACAGCTAAACCAACACCGACGATGGCAAGTCCTATGGTTGTAGAGAGCCAATTTTGGGGAACATTTTGTATGATTGCAAGTTGGAAAAACATAATAACAAGAATTATAGGAAGCAAATCCCGAAAAGATTCTCGTAAAAGCTTCAAAAATGAGGACAAACTCAGCATACATACCCTTTAAAATATAATTATGAATCATAATTATATAGTAACTCTTCTTTTAAACAGACTAAGAATAATGTAATTGGAGACTGTTTTATGGAATGTGTGATATTTTTAACGTAAAAAGCTAAAACTTTTAGCATAGTTAAATATAACTCTCGATAAAATTCGATTCTTCACAAGTGGACAGTTGGGAGAGTGGCCGAATCTACTACCTTGGAAAGGTAGCGTACTTTACTGTACCGAGGGTTCGAATCCCTCACTGTCCACCACTTATATTTTTACTCTAAAGCTTTCAACAAATCATCTTTATTTTGAACTCCGACTAGTGACAGGGCAGTTTGATTATCATCTGAAACAAGTCCCAAATCGGCACCTTGTTGGATGAGGTAGAGGCTGATATCATTGTATTTTTTATACAAGGAGAGCATTAAGGCAGTTTTTCCCTCATCATCTTGGGCGTTGATATCTGCCCCTTTTGTGACTAAAAGTTCTACAGCTTTCATATCTCCGACCCAGACGCTGTACATGAGGATAGTTTTGTTATGTTCGCCTGCGAGATTGGCATCGTCTTTTGTTTGGATAAGCTTCTGCAAAGGCTTGATGTTATCGGCTTTGAGAGCTTCTATGGCTTGCGAAAAAGTTGCGCCGTAAAGTGTCGCTGTAATAAGGAAAAGAAATGTCAGGGATTTTTTCATTTGAAACTCTTTTGTTTTAATTGGGCTATTTTATGATAATAACTCTTAAATAATAATAATTATCTTTTATGCCTTCTAAGTATTAAACTTCTCCAAATTTCTCACGAAGCGTGAATAAAAATGCAGACAAGGATACAGCGGCTACTGTGGCGATGCTAAAAGGAAGGGTGCTCCCAAAACTGTCCCATAGCCATCCGGCAGCAGCGAGAGAAACAAAGGTCGCGATGCCTACGCAGGTATAGTAAACGCCATAAGCGGTAGCTTTGAGCTCATTAGACACAGTATCGGAAATGATAGCTTTGGCAAGAGAATTAAAGCCCCCAGCAAAAAAACCGTAGATGAAGAACCCAAGCCATACTCCAATAACACCTCCAGAATTCATCGTCAAAGCGCCTAGACCAAAGGCTAAATAAATAAACGCAAGCAGAGGCACTTTGCCGAATTTATCTGCCATACGTCCTATTGGCATAGCAAAAAGAGAGATTACGAGATTATAAAGCGTGTAAGCAAGTGGAATTATGGCAAGAGCCATCCCGTTGTCACCGGCTTTTAAAATCATAAATGAGTAATTCATGGCAAAAAGGCTAAAAAGACTTTGAAACGCAACAAGCCAATAAAATGGGCTGCCCAGCAGAGAAGGTCTAAATCGTTGTAGAGAAGTTCGAGTTACAGGAGTGTCGGTAACAAAGAGAATGAGAATAATGAGCGCGATAACTCCAGGGATAAGACTCAAGGCAAACACAGTGCGAAAAGAGGCTTCGCTTTCTCCTAAAAAGTAGAGCAGGGCAAAGGCACTCAAACTTCCGACAACGGCTCCCGCGCTGTCCATCATTTTGTGAAAACCAAAGACAAATCCGCTCACCTCTTTGGAAGTTGACTGGCTTATGAGCGCATCACGCGGGGCAGAACGAATGCCTTTGCCGACGCGGTCTGCAATACGAACAGTTGCAATCATAGCGCTTGTTTGGGCAAAAAATGCAAAAGGTTTGATGAGATTTGAGAGTCCGTAGCCGACAACCGTAAGCACTTTGCGTTTTCCGAGCCAGTCTGAGTAAAAACCCGAAAGTGCGATGAGCAGGGCAACACCAAGTTCTGCCGTACCTTCAATAAGCCCGATTTCACTTTTGGTGGCATGCAAAAAACGATCGAGAAAGAGAGGCAAAAGCGGTAAAATCATCTCTGTCGAAAAGTCGGTAAAAAAACTGTTTGCACCGAGAGCGACAATATTTTTATTGAGTGCAGACATCCAAACTCCTTGCAATCATCTCGTTCAAAAACAATTATACGCCCGCAAAGATTAAGCCATCTTTACTAAGCTCTTTGCGCTATACTCTCAAAATGAAAAAAGGAAAGAAATGGCACTCAAAGCAACTATCTACAAAGCACTCTTAAATATAGCAAATATGGACACACACTATTATGCGGAGCATAACCTCACAGTCGCGCAGCATCCTTCAGAAAATGATCTGCGTTTAATGGTTCGACTCGTTGCGTTTGCTCTAAACGCAGAGGAAGATTTGGCTTTTACAAAAGGCATCTCTCAGGATGATGAGCCGGATTTATGGGTAAAAGAGCTTGACGGCTCCATAAAACTCTGGATAGATTTAGGCCAGCCGGATGAAAAACGTATCAAAAAAGCATGCGGGCGTGCTGAGAAAGTCATCATCTATATGTTTCAGGAAAACAGTGCGCAGGCTTGGTGGAAACAGATGGAAAATTCTCTCAAACGCTTTAAAAATCTCTCGGTAGTTTTACTGAAAATGGATGGAGATCTTGAGCGTTTACTAGAGAGAAGCATCTCCTTGCAATGTAACATCAGCGACGGGGAACTCACGATGATTAAAGACGAAGAGAGTGTTGTCATTCACGAAGAGCGCTACAAAGAGTTCTAAGTGAGTGCAGAGGTAAAAAGTTACTGCGTTTATATGCTCAGATGCTCTGATGAAACGCTCTACACCGGCATTGCCCGTGATGTGAACAAGCGTTTACATGAGCATAACACTTCGCCAAAAGGTGCAAAATACACCAAAATTCGCCGTCCTGTGACTCTTGTTTACAGCGAGAGCTGTGAAGATAAAAGCACTGCTCTCAAGAGAGAATACGCCATCAAAAAACTCACACGCGTACAAAAAGAGATGCTTTTAAACGCAGAAGATTAGACTACTTTTTGTGTCCTGAACCGCCGGTTCTTGGGCGTAACTCATTCATATTTTCTCCGCCAATCACATAAGCCTCACCAAAACCAAAAGTCGCTTCGCCGGCTTTTACCTCAAACTCTACAAGATTAAAATCTACCATTTTTTTGAGCATCTGTACCATGGAAGCATCAAATTTTTCTTCAAAAAGATTTAAAACCTCTTCAAAATGCAGACTATCTCTTGGAATAAACGCAGCTTCACATTCGAGTGAAATACGTTTACGTGCAAATAAATTTTCTGTTTTACTTTCATCTTCTATAAAAAAGAGCGAAGAAGAGGAGCTGCGTTTGAGGTTTTTGGAGTGTGTTGCAATGTCAGAAATGTAGATGTAAAAACGGTTGTTTTCATAAACGTAAGGCGCATAAGACGAAAATGGGTGACCTGCTTCATTTAAAGAGCCGATTACTGCTGTTTGTATATTTTCTAAAAAAGTTTTCATAGAAATTCCTAAAAATGGTTTTGTTGCAATAGTAACGCATCTTAGCGAATGCAACGGAAAACTTAAGAATAATAAAAGCAATTATCCTATAAACTGCTTTTATTATTGACTGATGGTCGGTCATTACTGCAGGAGTATAAATGGCAATTATAGTTGACAAGATACAAAAGAAAAAAGATATAGCTCTCTCATGCAAGTCACTTGTTGTGCAAGAAGGGATAAGTACACTAACAATCTCACGCCTTGCTAAAGAGGCGAAAATAGGGAAGGGAACTGTGTATGAGTACTTTAAAAACAAAGAAGAGATTGTTTTTGAGATAGCGAACATCATGATGCAAGAACACTCTCAAAAGTTACATGAACAGCTTCTCGAGCTGGGAAGTACCAAAGAGAAGGTAAAAAAGTTTTCAGAATTTTTTTATAGTGAAGAAGAGAAAGAACTTCGGGAGATTTACAAAGAGTTCGTCTCTTTATCTTTAATGAAGCCAAACGCAGAGATGGTTGCGTTTCAGACAGAGTGTTTTAATAACTACTACAACTGGTTTGGGGAGATACTTCAAGCAGGCGTGCAAAGCGGTGAGCTTAGAGCGGAGAGTTTGGCTCTTGCTCGGGGCTTATTTGTTGTAGGTGAGGGAATGTTTATTGCCAAAAACGCAACAAACGCCATAGAAGATTTAAAACAAGAGTTAGACACTTTTATAGATACATTATTTACATTACTTGAGGTACAAAAATGAAGAAGTTTTTATTTTTACTCCTGCCTGCGTTTGTCGGTGCGCAAACGCTGGAGTCGCTTTTGGATTTTGCAAAACAAAACAACAAACTCCTTGAAGCGCAAACACTCACAAAACAGGCCAAACAAAAAGAGCTTGACGCACAGCAGAGCAGCTACTACCCAACGGTGGACGTCGGCGCTTTCTACCAAAGCCTCGATGAGAGAACGCCTATGGTTGCGGGAGATATTTACAGCGGCTACGCAAAAGCAGGTTTGGACATTTATGACGGCGGCAAAAGATCTGCACTTGTAAACCAAAAAAGCAGTGAATTTAAAGCAAGCACTTATGATGAGAGTGAGCTGAAAAAAAGCATTAGCTTACAGATAGTGCAGGATTTTTACGCCATTAACAGCTTGAATTCTGCGCGCAAGGCGATGGAAGAAGCGAACAATTCACTCAAGTCGCAGCTTGCAAGAGTCTCTGCGTTTTATGAGGCGAAGCTTGCGACAAAAGATGAGGTAGACAGACTCCAATCGGCGTACGATACAAATGTTTACAATATTGAAGCCCTTAAACTCGATATTTTGACACTCAAACAAAGAATGGAACTGCAGCTTGGAAAAAAGATAGATTCTCTTGAAGAGTCTCACTTTAAAGAGATGTTTTTTGAGAGTTATGAGAGTGTGGACGCGCTTAAGTCCCTGGAGTCTTCACGTGATGCTCTCAGAAGTTCTGCAGATTCGCTCGATAGCGTTTATTATCCGCAGGTACGGCTGGAGGACACGTATAGTCTCTATGGCTATAACGATACAGACGCTTCGCATCCTGAGGGTTTGGAGAATCAAAACAAGATTATGCTCAGTGCGAATTTCAGACTCTATGACGGGGGCGTGGTTGCGCAAAACAAACAGGCAGTCGAGCTAAACGCAGAGGCGCTTTCCAAACGCATAGCATACAAAAACGACGAACAGAAGATGAATTATGAGCTTGCCCGCGCAAGAATATCTACAAGCAAAATAAAAATTCAAAGTGCCCAAAGTGCTCTTAGAGCGGCAAACAGCGCATTTGAGACCATAGAGAAAAAATACAGCGCTGGAATTGTGGACAATGTGGCTTATTTGGACGCGTTGACAGCGCAAACGAGCGCCGTTTCACTGTATGAGACAGCCCTTAATGACCTGGAAATAGCGTATGCGTTTTATTATTACTACAGTGGAAAAAATATTGAGGAGTTTTTACAATGAGAAAAATACTAATTGGTTTAATGGTTTTAGCTTTGTCGTTATCTGCGGCAGAGGTGTATGCAACGTTTAGCGTTCAGGCAGACAAAGATGCCAAGCTTGCGTTTGATGCGGGCGGGATTGTCAAAAATGTAAAAGTGGACGTGGCGAGTTCCGTAAAACAGGGGGCGGTTTTAGCTTCTTTGGAAAACGCAGACATCAAGGCTTCCCTCGACATGGCTAAGACTGCGCTCAAGTTTGCAAAAGCAGATTATGAGAGACAGCTAAAAGTAAAAGATCTCATAGACGCAGGCAAGTTTGACAGCTATGCATTTAAGTATGAAGATGCAAAAAATCAGGTGGCGTTTGCGCAGGCAAAGTATGACAAAACATATTTGAGGGCACCTTTTGATGGGGTTATTTACGCCAAAGACATTGAGGTTGGTGACACGGTAAGCGGGATGATGCTTAAAACGGTTTTTATGATTCAGAGTAAAAGTGAGAGAAAACTTGTTTTGGAATTTGACCAAAAATACCACGCTGTAGTAAAAAAAGGCCAAACATTTACCTATAAAGTAGACGGAGACGATAAAACTTATACGGGCGTGATTGAAAAAATTTATCCAAACGCAAACAATGCAAACAGAAAAATCATCGCTGAAGTGAAGGCAAAAGATTTTCTTACAGGACTTTTTGGAACTGGTTACATCACCGTTCCAGAAGCTAAGTAGCCTATTATGTACAAGCTCTCAATTAATAGACCTATAACAACGCTCATGTACGTGATAACCTTGGTTATCTTTGGTTATATGAGTTTTAAGGCTATGCCCTCAGCACTTTTTCCAAACATAGATTTTCCTATGGTTACGGTTCAGACGGTTTATCCGGGGGCAGAATCTGGCACAATTGAATCTCAGGTAACGGATAAAATAGAAGAGGCCATTTCCCGTATCGGCGGAGTGGACTCCATAACATCAACAAGCAGCGAAGGCGTGAGTGTTGTTATGATTAAGTTCTTTTTAGAACGCGACATTGACGAAGCGACCAATGATGTCCGCGACAAAGTAGCCTCGGTTGTTCTGCCTCGTGAGGCAAAAATGCCGCTTGTCAGCAAGCTTGACATCGGCGGCGCACCGATTGTAAACATCTTTTTAACGCCTAAAAACGGAAGCCTCAAAGAGTTGATGCTTTTTGCAGATGAGAAGGTCAAACCGAAACTTCAAAAAATTAACGGCGTGGGTGCGATTAATATTTTAGGATATAAGGACAGAGAGATAAAAATCTTCCCAAATCCTGAGCTTCTAAACAAGTTTAACATCAGTGTTACAGAGCTAAATGCAGCGGTTGCGGCGGAAAATGTCAAAATAGGCGGCGGAAAACTCATCTCTCAAACGCAGGAGTTTACGCTCAAAACAAAAGCGGACGCACTAAGCGTAAGTGAGCTTGAAGAGATAATTATCAAAGACAATATCCGCCTTAAAGATATAGCCAAAGTTGAGGATGCTCTGAGCGATGCCAAAAGCTACTCCGCGTTTAATGACGTAGAAGGCGTTATGCTTGAGGTGCAAAAAATCTCCGGTACGAACACTATAGAGATTGTAGATAAGGTTAAAGAGGTCTTTCCTGAGCTTCAAACTTTAGCGGGAGAGAATTTTAATGTGCAGATTTTAAAAGATACAACTCCGGTTATTGTCAGCTCACTTGAACATGTGAAGTTTGACCTTGTTTACGGGGCACTTTTGGCAGTTGTTATTGTCTTTTTCTTTTTAAGAAACTTGACTATTACAGTTGTTTCTGCCATCTCCATTCCTGCTTCCATTTTTGGGACCTTTGCTTTGATGGACTATATGGGTTTTGAGCTGAACAAAATGACGCTTATCGGGCTTACTTTGGCCATCGGGATTATTATCGATGATGCCATTGTCGTCATTGAAAACATCTACAAAAAGATGGAAGCGGGCATGAGCAAGTTTGAGGCCGCAGTTGAGGGAACTAAAGAGATGGCGTTTACCATTATGGCCATCTCGGCTATGCTTTTGGCCGTTTTCATCCCTGTCTCTTTCATGAGCGGGATTGTCGGGAAATTCTTTGAATCTTTCGCTATGACGGTTGGGTTTGCGGTTATTATCTCCTATTCCATAGCTCTGAGTTTTATTCCGAGCTTGAGTGCGCGCGTACTGCATAAAGGGGAAAACTGGTTTTACAATGTTACAGAGCCGTTTTTCAAACTTCTGGAGAAGATGTACGAGTTTACGTTAAAACTGGTACTGCGTTTTAAAATCCTTACCCTCATTGTTGTTTTTGCAACTTTCTTTGCCTCTTTGAGTCTTTTTCCAAAGATTGGTATGGACTTTATTCCAAAAGAGGATGCAGCGGAGTTTGAGATTCAGATGAAGGCAAACGCAGGAGTTTCCCTTGAAGAGATGGTACGTAAATCTAAAGAAGTTCAGGCCATGGTTCAAGAAGATAAAAGCGTTATGTATACGACTTTAAGTGTCGGCTACAACTCGGCACAGGAGAAAAATAAGGCTGTCATTTATGTCAAACTTCTCCCAAAAGAAGAGAGAACAAATAATCAGGAACAAATAGTTCAGGACTTTAGAGGCAAGCTCAAAGTATTTTCCAAAGATATGTTTATTACCGCGGCAGCTATTCCTAACATTAAAGGTGCCGGCGTTTCTGTACCTTACCAGATTGTTTTAAAATCTGACTCTTTTGAAGACTTGCAAACAGCCTCTAAAAACCTGACAGAACATTTGGCGAAAAAAGAGGGGTTTGTAGATATTGACACAAATTTAGATGCCGGAAAACCGCAGATAGATTTAACAATAAACAGAACAAACGCAAATCGTTTAGGCATTTCGGCTTCACAAATCGCACAGGCAATCGCCACTGCATTTTCAAGCGACTTGGAAGTTTCCTATTTTGAAGAAAACGGCAAACAGTATAACATAACACTGCGTTTTAGTGATACTAACAGAGTGAGTGTTGAAGACATCAAAAAGATGCAGCTTCGTGACAAAAACGGCAACCTTGTCTATCTTGACGGCCTTGTTAATTTTACTCAAAGCGAAGCACTGGCAACTATCAACCACTTTGACAGACAAAGACAGGTGACGGTTTATGCTGACTTGTTCGGGCTTGACCTTGGCGGTGCGGTTGCTTACACAAGAGAGTCCATAGACTCGCTTATGCCGGCAACTGTAAGCTACAGGTTTACGGGTTTTGCCGAAGAGATGGAAAAAACAGGCAAGGCTTTTGGTGTGGCAATCGGTCTAAGTATTATCTTGATGTTCATTATTTTGGCTATTTTGTATGAGTCACTTATTCAGCCAATCATCATCATGATGGCTTTGCCTCTGAGTATCATTGGGGTGATGTTAGCGCTGTACATGAGCGGTTTGCAGTTTAGTTTGTTTGTTATGATTGGTTTTATGTTACTTATGGGAATGGTCGGCAAAAACGCAGTTCTTCTAGTGGACTTTGCAAACGCAGCTATGGCTCGGGGCAATAGTGCCGATGAAGCGCTCATAGAAGCCGGCGAAAAAAGACTTCGACCTATTTTGATGACAACCATCGCTATGGTTTTTGCTATGCTTCCTTTGGCTCTAGGCAGCGGAATAGGAAGTGAGACAAAAGCACCGATGGCAATCTCAATCATCGGTGGTTTGTTAAGTTCAATGGTTTTAACACTCTTAGTTGTTCCTGTTATGTACAGACTCATTAACCCGTTTGACAGATGGCTTAGAAAGTTCTATGAGAAGAAAAAAATAATCTAGTTACTGATGTTAGGCACTTTATGAACAAAGTTCATAAAGTGGCAGGGACCCGTATCTGTCGGATACGGGAGAAAAATTCATCTGAGTAGGGTATAATTTAGCAAAAAAGTGATGTTATGGAACTTACTCTACTTATTAAATCTGTTTTGGGCTTGGTTGTTATACTTGGTATTTTAGTTTTTTTACTTGTCATGTCTTCTAAAAGTAAAAAAGCCAGCAGTGTTGAAGTCGTTGAAAAAGCAGCGGCACAAGCAAGACCCGCAACAGATTTACCGACACTTACGGCTATTGTGAAAAATAAAAAATCAAGTGCGAAAGAGTTGAAAGAAGCGCTTGATTTGATAATGAAATATCATGGAACAATTCATCCAAAGTTAGGCTCAAGAACACATCCGGAGTATGATATTTATATGGAAATACTCTTTATGATCTGCAGACATCCAAATACCAATAAAGATATCATTTTAAGTTTTAACAGAGAGTTGGAGCAAAAAAATCCTGACTATAAAGTTGAGATAAATGAAGCGATAACAAAAGGGCTAAACTCCAGAGGAGCTTAGTTTTTATGCTTTTTGTGTCTAAAAGCTTTTTCTTCTTCTTTCATTGCGTTTAGACTGCTGATTACCTCAATGGAAGCTTCCTCGGCATTTTTAAAATAAGTCATGACATTTTTCGCTTCACTGATGCAAGTCCCGTTTACAACGCATTCTACGGCTTTGTGTATGTTGTCATGAACAAGTTTGTGAGGTGTTTCGAGTTTGTTAAAACTTGCACATTTACCAAATTTTTCTTTTCCGCTTCCCTCAAAATACCATTTGCCTAAACGGCACTCTTTATCTGAAGAGAAATGTCCTATTTTTTGATTGTTAAAGACACTTTTGTATCCATTTGCTTTAAAAAGCAGGTGGTCGAGTTTTGTTAAAACCATAAAAATAGCATAAGTAACATCTTTGTTATCACATGAGATAAGCTGTGTATTAGTTGTGAGTTGTTCCATCTGTTTTGCAAAGAGATACATTTGTTCATTTGAACTTGAAGAGAGTTCTTCCATCGCTCTGGAATGCTCATGCACTTCTTGTGTGTTTTGTTTGAGGCTTTGAACTGTTATCTCTACTTCACTTGTTGCTTTTTGAGTTCTTTCTGCGAGTTTACGAACTTCGTCTGCAACCACAGCAAAACCGCGTCCATGTTCACCGGCACGTGCTGCTTCTATGGCTGCGTTTAAAGCTAAAAGATTTGTCTGGTCGGAGATATCTTTAATGAGGTTAATGACTTGAGATATATTTTCAACATTAGAGTTAAGCGTACTTACTTGGTCATAAGTGCTTGTAATATGGGTAAGTAAAGAGTTCATTGTTTCACTCATGATGCTTACTTCATTTGAACAGTTTTGTGTGTAATCGCTGTTTTGAATATTAAGATTATCTATGCTTTCAAGTGCAAGAAGATTGGAACTCAGGTCCGTTTGAATAAGCGCTAAATCTCTTGTACAGCCGTCACTTAAACCTTGTGTTAAAGATTGTATGAGCTCAGCCATGACATTGGCACTATCGGCTTGTGTGGCTTTAATCTCTAACTCTGCTATTTTTGTATCTGCTCGTTCAAGTTGAGTCCGAAGTATTTCAATTTCTTTTTCTTTTGCGCTGAGCTCCGCTTTGTGTTTATCATTATCTCCAAAAAACATACTTACCCTTTAACTTTAATAGGTCGAGTATATAGTAAATAATATAAGAATACATAATTTAACCGTTGATTATTATCTCATCGCTCGCTTTACCCTGAATAGTGTGTATATCTTTCTCGTTAAGCTGTTTGAGTGTTTCCAAATCCATAACTCCCGTTGCTATTAGAGATATTCCAACCGTATCTGTAATCAGACGAAGCGCAGAGAGTGACTGTTGGCTTTGTGTTAAAAAGTAGCTGCTCTCAGCTTTAATGTAGAGCGGGCGTAAATCTCTCAGGTATTGGTAGTCATTGCTTTCGCCTATAAATTCATAGATACCCATATCGATGTTATATTTTTCAAAAAGAGCTTTGAAATCTTTGACATCTTTTGTATTTTTACGGACAAGCTTATCCGGCATTTCAATAATAAGTTTAAGCGGAAACTTTGAGCCGTATACTTTGAGCAAAGAAGCAATCTCATCATAAGTCTCCTGGAGTTCAAGATACTCAAATGAGAGTCGAATAGAACATACTGAGCCTTTGAGTTTTGGGTCTGTATTTTTAAAGAGCATCTGAATGATGTTCTGGTAGATTTTATTGCTCAAACCGGCTTGATTGGCAGGGGCCATAAACTGTCCGTAATAGTACGTTTTGTCTGTGCTATTAAGGGCTAAGCTCAAGGCATTGTGCGCCACTTTTTTCGCTTTTGCATCTACTGTCTTGTATGGAACAAAACTAAACTGTTTAAGGGCAAGCGCTTCTTTGATAATCTCTCTCCATGCTTCTTTTCCCATGACTTCAATTGCATCTTCGGCTTTGTCAAAGTGAATATGCGTTTCAGAGAATTTTGCCTGAGTGAGTGCATTGTCGGAGTGAGAGAGGAGTTCACTTATTTTTTGTCTGTAGTTATATTCATAAAGGCCGATAGATAAAAAGGTGGTTTTCTCATCAAGCTCGAGAGCATTTATTAGCGTCTGGCTTGTGTTTTTAATCTCAAGTGCCATTTTTTCTGCTTCAACATCTGTGCATTCGGGAATAAAAATCGCAAATTCTGTCCCATTCATTCTGGCGATGATTGCTTCTTTGTATTTGCTTGAAGCACTTTTAAAAACCTCTGAAATGTCTAAAAAGAGCTTATCTACTTTTCTGTGGCCTATCTGTTCATTGGCTTCAATAACGCCGCTGAGGGCAATCATCATATTAATACCGCCCTTTGAAGATGCGTCTATTTTAAGGTATTCGGGAAATTTGTCTATAAGATATTTTCTGTTTCTAAGTTTTGTTGTCGGGTCAATGTACTCAAGCTCTTTTTGGCGTTTAAGCTCTTCGTTCCCTTTTTCAAACATGGCTTTTACTTTTGAGACCATGTTGTTCATACCTAAAACAACATCTTTAAACTCTTTGGTGTAAGGAATCTGCTCCTGAATGATAAACTCGTTTCTTATGACTGCTTCAGCTTGCTTTTGCACACCTTTGAGGGGCTTTAAGATAGCAACAAGAAGGAGATTGAGAATAGCGAGGCCAATAGCTGCCAAGATACCAAAAGAGATGAGCAGGTTCTTTAAGATAGTGTAAAGTTGTGTATAGGCATAGGCTACATCGCTCTGAACATGTAATATACCCACTTGGCTCCAGCCTGCAGAAACATTGGCGGAGGCTACGGGCGCTTCAAGAGTTATTGTGTTTAAAAACCACTGAGGCACATCAGCGGATTTACTCTCAATCTTTCTCTCATACAAGATGACATTGTCCACATCCACAAGAGATATAGTGAGATAGTTCCCGCTGTCAAAGTTGGCGTTTATCATGGTTGACATCATGGAGATATCCCCATTTGCTCCACCCAAAGAGAGGCTTAATGAGGAAGCGGTGTTTTTCGCATCTTCATAAAGCCTTTCAGAAACAGATTCATTTGCGCTTTTAAAGTTCAGTGTCAAAACTGTTCCAAGTATAGCAAGAAGAAAGAGTGAGAGCAGGAGTGCTATTTGTTTGAAGAGAGTCATATTTTTTGCCTTTTCATGTTGAGTTTAAGTTCATCCCATTTTTTGTGGGCTTTGTCGTTGTTCACTTTTTTACCGGTTCCACCGGCAGAGTTGGCTTTATAGAGAGATTCTCCGTTGAAGTTGTAGATTGGTGTGAGGTCTGTTCTCTGAGAGGCCGGAAAAATTTTGAGATTGTAGTTATCAAGTACAAGCGGTTCGGAGCGCGGTGTTTCGAAGTAGGTTAAAACCATGTGCGAAGCTGCGAATCTGGTTGATTTTACATAGGTAAAGAAGAGCTTCTTGCTGTCTACACCCAAATAAATCAGGGCAAAATATTTGCTGATGACATAATCTTCACAGTCACCCATATCTTTGCCTAAAAACTCCCACGGAGTTGCCCAGTAATCACTGACACCGTAAACCTTTTGGTCTGAAGTATATCTCACGCTATTAAAAAAATCATTGACAGCGTTTAATTTTTCCATGTCGCTGGAGCTTTTGACCTCGTCCAAAGTTTTTTGCAGATAAAAAAATCTTTTTTTTGCAAAGACCTTGTATTTTCCCTCAATTTTTGACATCAGTCCATCATCCACATAAGGAGTGTCTGCATAAACCGCATCAACAAAAAGCATGAGAAACAAAGTAATCTTTACGAGAATCATGCAGTGATTATAACTAATTTTGTCTTTTGTTGAAACCCGAAGTTCCCTCTTTTGCCTTTGTTTCAAAGTCGCCGGCAAAGGGTTTTAAATATTTTGGAACAGCACGCCCTTTGAGTTTCATCATATCTTCAAGCATCGCCTCTGCTACAGACTCGGACGAGAGCTTTTTGACTTCTGTGAGATAGCCAAATAAAAGCTCTCCCAGGCGCTCCAGAGAAATTTTCCAGGTAGAGTCTGTTTGAGTATAAATCCATGCGCTAAAGGCATAAAAGTTTTCATAAACGCTTTCATTTTTCCAAAGCAGCAGAATAGATTTTTTAAAATTTCCGCTGTTGTAGGTCAGGTCCCAAAAACGGGCAAAACGTTTCATAATCTGAATGTCATTAAAACTCAAAAGAGAATTCTGTAAAATATCATAGGGCGGTTTGTCGCTGTACACCATGGCAAACTCTTCATCATGGCGTTTAATGTAGGTTCCTGAGAGTTTTTTGAGTATGCCTATCTGAATCTCGCAAGAGCTCATGTTTACAAGTTTGTCCAAGTTCGCTCCAAAACTCTTCAAACTCTCGCCCGGAAGTCCGACGATGAGGTCGAGATGGATGTGCGCATGTGTTTGGTTTTCTAAAAAGCTGATATTCTCTTCTATCTTTTGCAGATTAAGCTGGCGGGATATGTTGTTTGCTACTTCAAGATTGAGAGTTTGTATACCGATTTCAAGCTGCAGGGCTCCATGAGGAAATTTGGCAATTTTTTCTCTGAGTGAAGCTGGAAAATGGTCAGGTATAACCTCAAAGTGGGCGAAGTACGGCTCATTCTTGGCAAGGAAAAAGTCCAGAATTCTGTTTGCGGTTTTCATATTGAGATTAAAAGTTCTGTCTACAAATTTGAAGTTTCTAGCACCTCTTTGCCAAAGATTTTCAAACTCTTCTAAAACTTTGTCCAAGTCAAAAGCGCGTACTTTTTCATCCATAGATGAGAGGCAAAACTCACACTCAAAAGGACAGCCACGGGAAATTTCTACATAGATGTAGCGATTTTTTACATCTTCGTCCGTGTAGTGTTTGTAAGGAAGTTCTATTGTTTTTAAATCAGGCAGAGTCATTTTTATGATTTTTTCTTTGGGTGGAGATAGTTGCAAAATATTTTTACAAAGGGCATAAAACGCAGTGTCTCCTTCACCTTCGATAATGAAATCGGCATCATCAAAATTAACTCTGTAAGGTTTGTAGGTGACTTCGGGACCACCTAAAATAATGGTCGTTTTTGGGGAAACTTTTTTAATTACCTCAATGAGTTCACTTACCTCTGAAGCATTCCAGATGTAAACTCCAATGCCTATAATATCTGGAGAATGAAGAAGAAGTTTTTCTGCAACAGTCTGCACGGCATCGTTGATGCTGAATTCTAAAATTGCCGTTTGGTCTTGAAGTTCCTGCATGTTTGCATACAAATAGCGAAGCCCGATGGCAGTGTGGGCGTACCTTGCGTTTAAAGTTGTTAGGATTATTTTTGTCATAAGGAGAAGTTTATCATAAGCTAGCAAAGAGTGCTGGCTTATTTATGGATTCTACTTCTGTCTATAAGCTGGTTAAGAAGATTCCCAAGTTGATCACTCGCTTCTTCCATACGTCTAAAGTTTTCTGTAATAATTGCTGCATTCTTTTCCTCAAATACAGTGTTGGAGAGTACATACCCATAGTTTGACAGAGCCATATCATGAACAATTTTATGAGGCTCTGCAAGTTTTGGATAGATTTTAGAACTTTTGAAAAGTTCAGCGCCTTCATTTGCATACCATTTTCCAAAGTGACACATCGTATGATCCGTCAAATTGCGATTAGCATCTTTATTCATGACACTTGCATAGACAGCAGATTTAAAGATGGAGTGGTCTATTTCTATTAGAGAGACCAGGAAAACATTTTGAAGTACTTTTGCATCCTCTGCTGTGCCGCGTGCATCTTGATCGAAGAGATGAAGTGTTTGCGAGAAGTTGCCCATATGTGCCATGGACCCTTCTGCAAGTTGTGCCATAGTCTGTGACTCTTCTTGAATAAATACGGTCTCTTGCTGAAGCGTTGAGATTGTAATGGAGATCTCTGAGGTTGCTTTGGCAGTTCTTTCGGCTAATTTTCTTACTTCATCTGCTACAACGGCAAAGCCGCGTCCATGTTCACCTGCACGTGCGGCTTCAATGGCTGCGTTTAGAGCAAGAAGATTTGTCTGTTCAGCAATATCTTTGATGAGACCGGCTATGGATGAAATCTCTTTGGATTGATTACTGAGGCTGTTAACTCCCTCAATTGTTTTTGAAATACTCTGGTTGAGATTTTCAAAGTTGTGGTTGACTGAGAGAACAGCTTCAAGACTCTCTTGTGAAAGTTTGGCAGTCTGATTGGCCTTTTCAACAATGTGACCCATGAGCTCATTACCGTCTTCAATATCTTTTTTAATATCATAAAGCCCGCCTGTAGTTCCTCCGCCTAAGCTGTTGAAGGATTTTGCTAGTTCTCCCTGAACAGCAAGAATTTTACCTGCAACAATTCCTTCGAGTGCAAGATTCAAAGAAGGGACATTTTTCTTAATAGTGCCCTTGAGACCATTAGAAAAAATGTAAGCTGTTTTGTCGCCAGCTACAGCAAGATCTATAGCTGAAGCAGTATCACGCATGAAAGCCTCAATTTGATCTGCTAGGTTATTATATCCCCATGCAATGTCAAAATATATTGAATCTTTAGGAATATTTGTAACTCTGCCATCAATTTTACCCTCTCCTGCATCTTTAATAATCTCTGTTACTTTTGCGAGGAGTTGGTCGGCTTCATTGTTCGTTTGTGCGGGAAAAAACAAGCCGATTGCAAAGAGTACGAATACGCCAAGAGCAAGAATAAACGAAGTAGAAAACGCAAGATAAATTGCAACAACAAGAGAAGCGACAAGGAAGTAGATTGTTTGCTTATTTTTGAAGATTGATAATGAATTCATCGTATGTCACCTTGTTGTTTTTTAAAGTAGTTTCCAATAGTAGGGCTGAAGCATTCATTCCACCGGATTTTTCAGCCTGAAGAAGAGCTTCATAAATGCCTTCTATGACTTTTAAAGCAGACTCTTTGGGTTTTCTACGAACAGAATAGTAACCTATTGTTTCTCCTCTATCGTTAAAAGATGGTGTGACATTTGCAAAAACCCAGTAAAAATCACCATTTTTACATTTGTTCTTCACATAAGCGTTAATAGCTTTTTTGTCTTTAAGTCTGTCCCACAAAAGTTTGAAAACAACTGCCGGCATATCTTGATGTCTTAAAATGTTATGAGGAGCATCAAGAAGCTCACTCTCTTGATAGCCGGACATCTTAATAAAAGTTTCATTTCCATAAGTTATTCGACCTTTTAAGTCGGTCTTTGAGACGATAAAATCATCTCCCTTCATAAAAATTTGCATAATAACCCCATAAAATAAAATAAACTTTTTTAATTATACAACAATAAGAGAATGAAGGAGATATTTTTGATAAGAAAGTAAAATTGTAGGACTTCTACCCAGGCTCTAAAGGGGAAAATGAAGCCTGGAAACAGATAATTATTAAGAGGATATATTCTCGCTTATGAAAGGGGGGGAAAACATAATTGAGAACAGGATTATAATAATTATAAGTTAATGTTTAGTTAATAGTCTTTGAATTATTTTTTAGATCAAACTGCTCCAACATAGCATTGAGTTTCGAATAAAGCTGCGTTGAAGCATCTTCCATAGTTTTAAAGTTTTCGAAAATCTGCTCAGGGTGGTCGTATTTGAGCGTATTTTTCTCTTTTACAAATTTTAAATTTTTAAAGAGACTGTTATGAACCAATTCATGAGGAGCATCCATTTCTTTGAAGGCTTTTGTTTGCCCAAATCTTTCTTTACCTTCTTCTAGATACCATTTACCCATGCGGCATTGTGTATGATCACCAAAAACCGCTTTATCATTTTCTTCTAAAACAGCAGAATAAGAGCGTGATTTAAAGATAATATGATCAACTTTAACAAGCGTAGTGAAAAGGCGATTTTGAATTTTTATAGCTGCTTTTGAAGAATCATTTGCAAGAGAATTAAGTTCGCTAAAGGTATTCTCAAATTGATGTATTACTTCGCTTGAGCTTTGTGCAATATCAGAGATTCTGTCCGAATTGCCTCTGATGTCATTTGCTTCTTGCTGGAGAGTTGAGATGTTTATTTCTATCTCATGTGTTGCTTTACCTGTTCTCTCCGCAAGTTTGCGTACTTCATCTGCTACAACAGCAAATCCGCGTCCGTGCTCACCGGCACGTGCTGCTTCTATGGCTGCGTTTAGAGCTAAAAGGTTTGTCTGGTCGGCTATGTCTTTGATAAGACCTACAATTACAGAAATATCTCTCGAGCGGCTCTCCAAACTTACAATTCCTTCATGTGAGGAGCTTATAAGTTCTAGCAGAGAACTTAATCTCTCTCCTATGGTGATTACACTTGAGAGACTGTTAGATGACTCCTGCGCCGTTTGCTCAGACATCTCAACAATCTCACGAGAGTTATTTAAACTTAAGCTTATATCTTCTTGTATAATTGCCAAACTTTGAGTCATCCCGCCGCCTAGATTTCCTATTTTGCGCGAGAGTTCTCCCCTGATTTTAGTTTCATAGCCGCTTGCAATCGAGCCTATGGCTTTATTGAGCTCTGCAGAAGTTGTTTTAAATTTACCATGTAATCCTGCTGGATAAGTACGTCTGTATGTTTTGCCTGCGGAGGCGTTTTCTATGGCTGTTGCAACATCACGCATAAAGGCTTCTAGCTGGTCAAGTACATCATTTACATTCCAAGCAAATTTAGACTCTGGGGAGTCGTTATGTGGAATATTCGTTACACGGCTTTCAAGTTTTCCAAGAGCTGCGTCTCTTAATACACTTTGTATTGATTGCATAACTTTGGAGGAGTCATCTGTATTAGACTCTGCAGGAATGAAAACTGTCAAAATTAAAACAAGAACAACGGCACCTGCAAGTATAAAGCTAGATGTAGCCAGACCGAAAACAGCTACGGCAAAAAGAGCGACGAATAGTAACAGAGATTGACTATTCTTGAAGAGAGATAATAAGTTCGTCATAACCAACTCCTTTTTCTTTACATAATTCATCTAAAATTTTTCTTGAAGCTTCAATGCCGCCGCTTCTTTCAGCATCCAACATTTTTGTATAGAGTGGCTTTATAACCTCGAGAGCTCTTGGATTTGGCATACGTCTTACCGAATAAAAGCCTACAATATTATCTCTTTCATCCAGAGATGCGGTAACATTTGCATAGACCCAGTAATCATTGCCATTTTTTGTTTTATTGATTACATAAGCAAAAATTTCTTCTTTGTTTTGAATTCTCTCCCAAAGAAGTTTAAAAACAAGTTTTGGCATTTGTGGATGTCGGACTATATTGTGAGGCTGCCCCAAAAGTTCAGCCTCCGTGTACTCGGCCATATCCATAAATATCTGATTTACATAAGTCAAACGGCCCTTTGTATCTGTTTTTGAGACAATGAAATCATCTTCTTTCATTTCTATAATCATTAAAATAGTTTCCCCTCGGAATGATTTTTTGCACGAGAAAAAATTATAGCATATTTGTAAGCTATAATTCGCCAAGGAAAATTTATGGCTTTACTGTTGGCAATATTTTATTTTTTTTATTTTGGCATTGTGGGAATCTACATTATTTTTATGCCAAAAGTACTCATGATGGTAGGCTACAGCGCCAGCGAGATAGGCATCATATTTGCCGCAGGTCCGCTTGTACGTTTTTTGCTTCCCTTTGCGTTTACGCGAGGTCTGGAACTTAACTTTAAAAACTTCAACATCTCACTTTTTATTATGCTTGTCAGTTCGCTTGCGTTTTATATGTTTTTATATGACTTTTGGGGACTTTTTTTAGCCAATATTACTTTGAGTATAGGAATGAGTTTAATCTTGCCTTATGTGGAAGTTATAGCGCTTGAGGTGCTAAAAAAAGAGGGGTATGGAAAAATACGACTCTATGGTTCCATAGGTTTTGTTCTTGTAGCTTTAGTACTTGTGAAGTTTTTAAGTTCCCCTCAAATTGCTCTTTATTTTATGATTACGTTTGTCTTTCTAACCGCAATCATTGCATTTATCATCGCAAAAGATGTCCATCAAAAAGCTCCAAAAAAAGAAAAACTTCCAAACGACATCACATTTCTTTCGCATTACAAACTTTGGGTAGGTTTGTTGCTGATGCAGATGAGTTTTGGCGCTTTTTACAACTTTTTCACCATCTACGAAACTGATCAGGGCGTGAGTCTTGACATGACAATCTACCTCTGGACTTTTGGCGTTTTGGTTGAGATTTTAATGCTTTTTTTCCAGGGGAAAGTTTTAAAGTACAATCTTGTGCTCTTGCTTCAGATAACGACATTTTCGGCTGTTGTAAGATGGTATTTGGTTTATTTGTTCCCTACAAATCTGGGAGTGCTCTTCTTTACCCAGTCGCTACATGCTCTGAGTTTTGCTCTGTTTTACTCCGCATCCATTTCATACCTGCATCAGCTCTACTCAAATAAAGTTCTGGCACAGCAATTTTTTTCCGGTATCACCTACGGGCTGGGCGGTCTTATCGGAGCACTCTGTTTTGGGTATATTTATGACTACTATCCCGAAGATATCTTTTTGGTTGCTTCTTTTGTTGCGTTTATAGCTTTTGTTTTCATAACTTTGTGGAGCAGAAGTCCTGATGGAAAAGGTGTATCTCTTTAAATTAAGGAAAATTAGATGAAAAAGATTATTTTACTGCTCATGGCTTTTTTTGTAGAGCTCTTTGCCAAAGATGTTTTTGTTCAGGAAATACTGGACTATTCATTCGTAAGCATTGATGGAAAAGCTATTACAGTCATGTTTATACTTAAAATTGTTCTTATTATGTTTGTAGGTTTCACTATTGGCTGGATTTATAAAAACAAAATAATTAATTCGAAAAAAATGTCTGAGAAAATATCTATTGCTACAAGAACGATGCTTGGAAGCCTAGGCTATTATTTTATAGTTTTTCTTACTTTGACCATTACACTAAACGCAGCGGGACTGAATCTTTCCTCTTTGGCGGTCGTTGCCGGAGCACTTTCTGTGGGTATTGGTTTTGGTCTGCAAAACATTGTCTCAAACTTTATCTCAGGCATAATTTTGATGTTTGAAAAAACAATTACGGTTGGCGACTATGTGGAGCTTGCCAGCGGTATACGCGGAACTGTACGTGAGATTCGCCTGCGTGCTACCATCATTACGACGAATGAGCAGATAGACATTATTGTTCCAAACTCAGATTTCATACAAAACTCTGTGACAAATCTTACACTCAATAACGAAGTTATTAGAATGCGGATTCCCTTTGGAGTGGCATACGGGACAACCATAGAAAAAGTGAGGGAAGCGGTTCTTGATGAGATAAACGCAGATGAAACACTGCCGCATATGCAGCATAATAATGAGTTCCAGCCAAAACTATGGATGGTTGCCATGGGTCCAAGCAGTGTCGATTTTGAGCTTGTCATCTGGGTGGAAGGTGAAAATACGAAGAAGTTGCGGACAAATACTTCCATCTATCTGATGAAAATATATGGACTTCTGTATAAACATTCCATAGCAATTCCTTTCCCGCAAATGGATATTCACGTCAAAGAGGTGGAAAAACATGTATAAACAGGTCAAAATTATTTGTGATGAATTGAGAAAGGATGCTCTTTTTGAGGGGATAGTTTCCTATATTAGAGAACATTATGAGACAGAAATAATAATTCATTCGCATAAAGAAGTTTTTGAAGAAAGTTCAGAGCATGAACTTTTTTTGCTCTTTTTGGATGATGATGAGATTAAAATGTTTTTTTATAATCATTTGGAGAAAGATCTCAACATCGCTCTTTTACCAAATGCAAATGCTAAAGTATCAGTGAAGCACTATGGAATATCTGCAGATGTTTTTGAAGCTGTGGACGATGCTTTTAATGAAGAACTTTTAAGTGAGATTGATATTTTACTCTGCAATGAACATATTGCCCTTTGGGAGATTGTTATAGGCGATATGCATGGGATGAACAGACTGGATTTCAATGACAACAACATCTTCCAAATAATAGCTATTTTTTGGCACAATCTAAAAAATATTAAGTTCAAAATTTACACTCTAGAGATTTCAAAAGAGAATAAAGTACAAACAGCTGCCTCTGGAATTATGATTTTGGAAAATTTCATCAGTAGAGAAAAATCTACAATCAGCGAAACCCTCTCAATTCATGACGGAAAGCTGAATGCTTTTATTTTGGCTCCGACTTCTATTCTCGCTTATCTCTGGTACCTGATTGCAATTTTTGTGAGTCAGCGTATTTTTGTATCTGCTTTGCCAAAAAGTCTGGGTTTCATCAACTCTTCATCTCTCAAAATTACATCCACAAAACCCATAGAGTATCTTTTGGACGGAGCGGCTCTTTGTTCACAAGAGTTGGAGCTTAAAGTCTTGGCCGATGCGCTGCGAGTACACTTAGGGCGCTCTTTGCTTGAAAGTGTCAAGCAAGACAAAGAAGTTTCAGAGCTAAAAGACACTATGAAGCTCAATACGCTTCCTGTAAAAGAGATGAGCGATATTTTGGTGGACGGCAAACTTCCTTTATTTAAAGTGGCAAGCGATGAGGAGTTTAAAGATCTTTTCTTGGCCTTGAGAAGCAGTTCAAAATTTTCTTATGTTTATTTGACTTTAATGATTTTAAGTACGCTTTTGGCAACAACGGGGCTTTTTGCAAATTCTGCTCCGGTAATTATCGGAGCGATGATTCTTGCTCCGCTCATGGCTCCTATTATTTCTCTTGCTATGGGCGTGGTACGTGCGCAAGAGCACATGGTAAAGAACAGTTTAAAAACACTTGCCATTGGCATTGGCATGGCTCTTTTATTCTCTTGCGTTTATACTTTGATGATGCCGCTGGAACAGATAACACAAGAGATGCAGAGCAGGTTGCATCCTAATGTCCTTGACTTACTTGTAGCCATCTTTTCAGGAATTGCCGGAGCTTATGCATATTCCAAAGAAGAAGTTGCAAAATCTTTAGCGGGTGTCGCTATTGCCGTAGCGCTTGTTCCTCCTTTGAGTGTAACGGGTATTGGTATCGGACTTGGAAACCTTGAGGTCATTTACGGGTCATTCTTACTCTTTAGCACGAATCTTGTAGGCATTACACTCAGTGCTGCGCTCACTTTCGTTGTGTTAGGTTATGCCCCTTTGTCTCGGGGAAAAAAAGGGCTCTACTACACAATAGCACTCTTAGCTCTTGTAACCCTGCCTCTAGCACTCTCTTTTTATAAGATAGTAGAAAAAAACGATTATCTAAAAGAATTAAAAAGTATTAAACATCTTACTATCGATGGTAAAGATGTGGAACTTGTTATTAAAGGTATCGTTATTCAAAAAGAGGTGCTTATCGTTGATTTGGAGGCAGTGTCTGCTTCAGGTTTGCACAATGAAGATTTTGATGAACTTAAAGAGACTCTGGAGAAAAAGCTAGACAAAAAAGTTGTTTTGGAGATTAATTCAAAGATTGTGGTGAGATAAAGTTGGCAAAGGAGATTTGCATCCTTTGCCGCTCATGTTAGTAGTCCATTATGAGGTTGGCAGTTAAAGTCGTATCTGTGTTTTCTTTGTCACCCGGATTGTTTACATAATCCACTTTGTAGCTCAGACCGGCTGAGAAAAGTGTTGAAAGTTTGCTTGATAGTCCTGTTTTTGAGTAGACAAAGAAGTTGCTTTGGTCTTTGAAAGAACTTCTATAGCTGAGCTCTTGACCAAACTTGAGGTTGTCCAGGAGCTTTCTTTCATACACGCCTTTAAGTCTGTAAGCAGCATATTTTTCCATGTAGCTAGGCTCTGAAGTTACCGTAGGTGTATTGTCCGGATTTGGATATTTAATAAGATTTCCTGAAGCATCATAGTTGGCTGTAGCAATGGAGTCTATTGCATAAAGCAAGTTTCCATCTACTTTTAAGTTATGAATATCATCTTCAAATACAAGATATTTCGCACCCGGTCCGGTATAGATTTGGTAATCAAATCTTGAGAACTTGTCATCTTTGTAGCCGGCTAAATAGTTAAAAGAGAGTCTGTGTGTCAACACATAATCATAGTTTAATTCCGCAACAAATTTATTTTTGGATTCAATGTTGTTGTTCTCTGCATACTGCCCGTCAATAGAAGCAATAAGAGCATGTCTTCCCCAATTTTTCTCTCCCTTGGCATCAAGGTTGAGGGTTGTTGTCTCTGTGTTACCGGTTGTCTTGTTAAATCCAAGTTCTGAGTGGCTTATGAAAGCATCAGGGTCTTCTGCTGCCATGAGCAGTGACGCTGTTGCCAAAGAGATAATCAGTAGTTTTTTCATTATTCGTTTCCTGTTGTTAATTTTATTTTTGGTGTATATCCATTTGAGGGAAAGGAATGGAAATTCCTTTTTCATCAAACGCAAGTTTTACTTTTTCTGTAAGGTCGAAGTAAACATCCCAGTAGTCATCTGTTTTTACCCATGCGCGTACGGTAAAATTCACGCTGCTTTCCGCCAGAGCACTTACTGCTACAAACGGTTCAGGTTCTGCGAGCACTTTTTCATGAGAGCTTATTATTTGCATAAGTGTCTCTTTCGCAAGTTTTAAATCATCTCCGTATCCAATGCCGAAAGTAAGATCTACGCGGCGCTCAGACTGGCTTGTAAAGTTTGTAATATTGCCTGCAATGATGGCTGAGTTTGGAATGATGATAGCTCTGTTGTCGGCAGGAGTGATGATGGTTGAAAAAAGGTTAATGTTACTTACTTTTCCTGTTGCGCCACCCGCATCAATAACGTCACCGACTTTAAAAGGGCGAAAGACAATAATAAGAACTGCTGCTCCAATGTTAGAGAGTGTTCCCTGAAGTGCAAGACCAACAGCCAGAGAAGCAGCACCTAAGACGGCTATGAAAGAAGTAGTATTTACTCCCAAAGCATTGAGTGATGCCATTACAACCATGAGCAGGAGCAAGAAGTAGATAAGACTTGAGCCGAACTCAATAAGAGTCTTGTCAACATTTGCCTTATGCATAAAAGCTTTGATAACTTTCGTTACTTTTTTAACGACCCATTTCCCGATAAAAAAAATGAGTAAAGCACCTAAAAGTTTTAAGCCGTATTCACTTGCATAGTTTATTGCAATATCAGCATACTTGTTAACAGTCGTTGCGGTTGCTTTTGTTACTTCCTGGGTTTGGGCTAATGCGTCCATGGGAGTCCTTTTTTGGCGGAATTATAGCAGTAAATGGTAAAAAGTCTAGAGAGCCTTAGAATGATAGAGGGTATCTATATGTCTGCTTATAAAGTGATAACTGTTTTTGTACGGTGACGTTATTCTGTATAAAAGAGGTCTGTATTTGAGGTAAGTACTCCACGCTTTTTTACTCGGATTTTCACGGCCGAGTTTGATGAGTTCAAAAGAGACTGCTGCGTTTATGAAACCTTTGAGCAAAAACACTTCCTCATCTTTTTCAAAACGGCGCGGAAACCAGATCTCTTCAAGCGCTTCATGTGCGTCGTAGTAGCGTTTTTCATTTAGGCAGAGCATAAACTCTTCTAAAAGTTTTTCATGTTTAGAGAGCATCTTCATCCATTAGCATCATATTCTTCCGGAGTAT
>Ga0180732_1000617_pt1 | contig 28202 bp, 23 predicted proteins | sample KR11_01MetaG_FD_148674 | JGI IMG/M metagenome (GOLD analysis project Ga0180732, IMG submission 148674) | Groundwater microbial communities from the Olkiluoto Island deep subsurface site, Finland - KR11_0.1 MetaG | ecosystem: Environmental > Aquatic > Deep subsurface > Groundwater | place... | reverse complement strand
CGCCCCCATTTCAACAGGTCCCAGCAGCTCGACCTCATCCTGAAAATCCTGATTTCTTAAGCAGAATTTTCGAAAAAGGCCCACGATATTGTCTGTGGTTTCCTCATGGGCCTTGAACCAGGCCAGAGTCTTTTTGGGGGCCTGGAATCCCGGGGTGTCCACAAACCGGATAATTTCTTCCCCGTCAATCACAACCGGATAAGGATGACAAACCACGGTTTCCCCGGGAACCGGAGTGATTCTCACCCTGTCGTCTTCGGAAAGGGTTGAAACCACGGAGGATTTCCCCTCGTTGGGATGGCCGAGAACGGCGAATACAGGAATTTTCGATTTCACTCTCATATTACCGGACCTTTTCCAAAATAATGAAGGGATCATTCAACGCGGTTGTTTTCCGGCTCCAGAGCTTCCAGTCCGCCTCTTCAACCGGCGAAAAGAGTTTCCCGGATCGAGGTTTTCCCACCAGCCCGATATAGAGGGGGGCGGTTTTCCCGAACATCACCCGGAGGTCCTCAAGATAAGTAACGACCTCCTTGATGGGAGGCTGCCATGCTTCAAGGAGAACAAAAATAATTCCTGTTCCGGATTCAGGCTCATCGGTGATTTCGCTTTTGAGCATTGCACCGTCCAAATCCATATCCATGGTAACTTTCAGGCAAACCCCTGTTCGGAAACCCAGAATACGGGCAAAATGTTCAACCAGGTCTTCTTTTTTACAGGCATCAAAGATATCTTCCGGAATCAGGGCGGTAAAGCGGGGGGACATGGCCTTGGACTGGTCATGGGGCGGCTGCATGGTGGTTTTCCACTGAAGGGAGGAAGGCAACACGTCTCCCTTGAAAGCGCTTCCTGAGGAAGCCACCAAAGGGGTGATCAGTCGGGTGACCAACTGAAGGCCGTCGGCATGGGAAAAGGTCAGTTGGCGCAGGCGAACCTTTTCCATAAACGTCCCCCAGGCGTAGAACAGGGCCCTGGGAATCAGTCCGTAAAAAACCAGGCAGAAGAATAAAAACGGCCACCATGAAACCAGGTCCGGCGTGGACAGGTCGTAAATGCCGTCCTTTAAAATCATTCGGCTTCCCGCGACCTGGTCAAAGGTCGGGTGGGCAAGGCCCGAAGGCATGAACCATTTCCAGGGTACGGCCAGGTTGCTGATGAGACGAAAGATCAGCGAAGGAGCGGTTTCCAGGGTGGTTTGCCATCCAAAAGCAAGATCTTTTCCCATCACCTGAAGCACGGTTCCTACCAGGGCCCCCAAATTGAAACCGATTCCGAACATCTGGGCAGCCAGAAAAAGCGGCCAGAAAAATACCCTGCCGTAAACCTTCTTTTTCATCCTCGCCAGATCAAGGATAGCCTCCATGCTCTGCCTTCTTGTGCCGGTCAGCACTTTTCCATCGCCGGATGTTTTTAATTTGGCCATGCCCCTGGCAAGATAACGGGCGATCCATCCATAGAGGGGCGACAAAGCCAGGTTAAAAAACCCCATGGACCTCAGGCAAAGAGAAACCAACATCCATGATACCAGAAAGAACTGGGGCAAGATGAGACTCCCCAGAAAAATGGACACGTTGATGGGTTCTTCGCCTGTATATTGAAGAAGAGACATGGCCAGGATAGCCCCGGAGGCCAGGCCCACTGCAAGAAGAAGCACTTTGAGGGATCGAACAAAATCCGTATAAGCTTCGCCGGGAAGCATGATGTCGTCATCGCCCAGAAGATCGTCCCGACTTCGCCGGATGTTCAGCCATTCCTTCACCAGAAAACGGGAATCCCGGGGGGAGAAGCCATGACCAGAAGGAATTTTGGGAGCAATATTATGAAGAAAGATTTCCCGATCCCTGCGATCCAGGGCAGTCTCATCCATGTCCTGGTCCAGACGCCTGAAATATTCAAAGTCAATGATGTCGCCGCTTTTCCATTCGGTTTTCATTTTTCCCACAAACGCTCCCTTTCCACAGCCTTGAATTGACCCAGTCTGTTGAAATAGGCCTCCCGGCAGGTTTTTTCTATGGAACACAGCCGTTCAAAGGGCTCATTAAAATCGGTTTCACCCCCTGTGAACACCCCGTGGCCGTAGACAATCACCCCCTTGGCCGCCATCATGGCCGAAGGAACTGTGCGGCTGATGGACAGGGGACCGCTGCCCCCTTCGCCGGTGACAATGGGGATGGTACCCAGGGTTCTTTTTTCAGGGCATTTTGTATGGCATTCTCCCGACAAAGGACAATCCTTTTCTCTTTCACAATACATGGACATGATCACGGCGAATTTGGGGTGCCCATGGAGGATGGTTTTAAGATAGGAATTCCGGTATACTGCCATGTGGGTGGGGAGCTCCGAGGAGGCGGTGATTCCGGTACAAGAGGAATGATCCATGGGGCAGGCATCCACGCATCCTTCCAGTTCATCCAGAAAACTGCCGGTCTGGCTGATATACACCTTATGGTCAAAGCAACAGGAAATGTTCCCCATCACGGAATCCACCAGGCCATAATTAACCACAGGTTTACCGGCTTCACAGACCGCCCCGCAAACCGCTTCTTCGGTGTCAAAAGGTCCTTTCCTGAAGGAGGCCTTGGTTTCCGAAAATGCCGGAAGGCCTGAGAGCACATGGTCAAAGATTTTTCGGTCTTCCTCTTCAAGGGTTCCTGAAAAAGCCTTGGCCAGATAATCGGAGAAAAATTTCACAAAACAGGAGAACAGAACCGATGAAAAATTCACAAAGGTTTGCTCCGGGCTCACGGTTCCGCAGGTGACAAGCCCACGTCCCGGAAGGATCGCGGCCTTTCTGCCCTTTAAGGCCCCTGCCATGGCCTCGGAAGTAAAATCATGGAGAACCGGAATATCATGAAGAAAAGTCCTGGTTTCATTGTCCTTAAGATGAATCACGCCCATAGACCTTTGGGCCAGGTAATCCAGGATGGTTCCATAGGGTTCGGCAGGCCTGGCAAAGAGCACCGTACTGATGTTAAGATGGTCAAAGAGCGGGGCAAGCACGGCAACCGTTGGATCGGGCCGGTTCCACTCAAGCCCTGCGTCCCATTGCCCCATCACCGCGGTGCCGGGCAAAATCAAACTCTGGGCCACCAGTTTTTCCTCGAATTTTCGCATCAGGTTTTCCATGGGAGGTTCAATGCTTCCGCCTTGGCTTGCAGGGGCATGCCGTTTGCGTCCAGCCCTCTGATTTGATAATAATTCAACCGCGCTTCAACAAATTTGCCTCGGGGAATGGGGGGAATGTCCATTTGAGGGCTTCCGGTTCCCGGCTCCTTGAAAAATCTTTCCGGAAGATCATCGTCTTTGCAATCAAAACCATTGCGGCTGTTCATCATGCGTTCCTGGAAATAAATGCGCTCCCCGATTTTTAACAGGTCCTGTCCTGAGGCTTCCTGTCCGGTGACCGCGGAAAAGGCCCTGGCATATTCCTCCAGGGTGGCTCCTAAAAAAATAAATTTGCAGGCTGTGAGGGAATCCACCATGGCATTGACATCTTCGGCGATTTTCACCATGCGAGCTTTGCCGGAAAAAGTAAACCGGTCCATGGGAACCGGCTTTCTAAGCAATTCCGTTGCAATGGGGTAGGCCCGCAGATGGCAGCCTCCGCGCGTGGAAAGCGCATAACCCAAAGCCATGCCGTAGGCCCCCCGGGGATCATAGGCCGGAAGCTCGAGTTTTTTTACGGTCATGGCGGATTCGGGGTGTCCTACAGATGAGGCATATCGAAATGCGCCTTTCCCCAGCTCCTTGCCCGGCCCCCGGCCATGGCCCATATCCTGCAAAAGGGACAGGATTTCATCCGGCAAAAGCGCTCTTCCCTCAATTTCCGAGTAACAGGAAAGAACCGCCCCTGCAGAGATGGTGTCCATACCAAGATCATTGCACAATCCATTGGCCTTCATTACCAGGGAAATGTCCTTCAAACCCAGGAGGGCTGTGAAATGGTTCATGGTTTCAAATTCCGGAAGAACTTCTTTATCCCCGCTGATTTTCTTGCACCGGATATGGCATCCCCGGCAACCCGTATGACCGGGATGATACTTCTTCTCATAGGCATGGGCGTTCAATCCCGAAGCCGCCTCAAAAAAGGTCTTCCGAAAATTATCCGTGGGCATCATACGGCGGCTTGCGGTCAGATCATAGAGCGCGCCGGTGCCGTATTTTGAAATTCCGAATTCCCCCATGAGCACCGGAGAGGCTGCCACCAGCCGAAATATGTCTATCCGGGCCGCTTCCAGGCCTTTTGGATCATGGATTGGGATTTTCCCACTGCCCCTGATCTTAATATATTTCAGGTTCTTGGCAGCGCAGACCAAGCCAAGGCCGTTTCTTCCCGCAGCATAATGCCCGTCAAACAGAATATTGGCGAATTTGACTCCGTTTTCAGCCGCCGGACCGATGGCGGCATAAGACCCGGCCTGCCCTGCAAACCGCTGATCCATGCTGGAAATACTTTCACCCCCAAGACTTGATGCGTCCACCAGGCGGATCTGATCATCCTCCATCTCAATCCCGGTGAGGGTTTCGGCCCTGCCGGTAAGGATGACCCCGTCCCAACCCGCTTTCTTCAGTTCAGTTCCGAATTTTCCGCCCACAGAAGCATCCGCAACAGTCCCGGTCAAAGGAGACCTGGACATAACGGCCATGCGCCCGGAGGTTGGGGAGGAGGTTCCCACCAGGGGACCGGTGAAAAAAATCAGGGGCATTTCCGGGTCATTCCAGCTTCGGGTCACATGGTCCGCAAGATAATACCCGGCCATGCCTTTACCACCCACAAAGTCATGGTAAACCCGTTCATCAGGGGTTTCCACGTCAACTCGACGTTTTGTCAGATCGATCCTCAGGATTTTTCCGGTCCATCCGTGCATGGGGTGTCTTTTGTCTGGCATATCCAATGTTTCCAGGAGTGTTGCACAACCCGGCGGGCCGGGTTGTGCTGCTGAACCTGTATATCACAACAAAGGCATTGATTAAAAGATGAATGCTTGGCTTTTATGAATTGGCCAGTATCCGAAAGATGGTTCCTGCTAAAATGGATTGGTTAAAAAAATCGCAATGAGGTGGGGGAAAACCTCTTAAATGGAGATCCATCCTGATATCACCCGGAACGGCCCTGACCCTGTTCATCGGAATAGAATTCGGGGTATAATCTTTTTGCGCAATCCGGACAAATGCCGTGGGAGAAGTCTGCTTCGGTTTTTTCGTGAAGAAAGGATTCGATCTGAATCCATCGGTTCTCTTCGTTCCGGATGCTTTTGCAACTTGCGCAGATGGGAATAAAACCGCTCAATACCTTTGCAAGGGCGATTGAAAGCTGCGCTTGAAGTTCCTTCTGCCTTTTCAGGGTTTGTTTCATCTCGGTGATATCCGAAAAAGACACCACGCTTTGCCGGGTTCCTGGAATCATGTCCACGGCGGCCAGAATGTCCCTCTGGTCGTTGTTTCTGGTCACAAACTTGAATTCATACCGATTGGGGACCCTTTCCGGGGCGATCCTTCGGGTGTGGTGATAGGCCCTGATTTTTTCCTGCTCTTCTTCCAGCACAAAATCCAGGCAACTTTTCCCATTCTCAATCTCTTCCTTGGAATACCCGGACAGGGATTCAAATTCAGAATTTGCCAGGGAAATGGTGGTGTCTTCTTCGACAATGGCCATGGCGGTTCCCGTGGTCTCAAAAATTTTTCGATACCGAATTTCAGAGTCCGCAAGCTGCTTTTTTGCACCGGCCAAGGCTTCACTCAAGCCTACGGCAAGCAGGGAAACAATCGTCAGCATCAGGGCACGGACCCAGTCATCCACCCTGATGGCATTATGGAAATAGGTAAGTTGGCCCAACAGAAGCATGGCCAGAAGGGCACCGGTGACATAAAGCCCTTTTCTTCTCCACCAGATGCAGGACAAAATGATGGGAATATAAAAAAAGTGGGTGTAAATCTGACTGGTTTTCAGAATGTTCTGAAAATAATAGGCCAACAGATAGGCCAGGACCACTAGAAAAGCAATAATGAAAACCTGGTATTTTTTGTTGCCGGTTAATTCCAAAGTTACTCCTCCCGTTTGGATGGTTCTCAAATCTTCTTGCAAAGTCCCTGCCATCCACGGGGAGCTCTTCAAGCCACTGTTCCCGTCATATTCCGGGGGAGTCCACCGTTCCTGGCGGGGCCGGGGGGTTTAGAACGTCCGGATTTTTTACAGATTGTAAAAATCAGGGGTTGATTCAACCAAGGAATATATAGTAAATTGGGTCATCATCGTCATCCCGAAAGGCATTCCGTTAAAGTTTTTTCAAAATATTCACCCCCCTGGTTTTCAAAAAGGAGAAACAATGAGCGATTTCAAGTTCCATGCCCCGGATACCTTCAGAAAGAACGCCTGGATCAAAACCTATGAAGAGTACAAGGCCATGTACGACCGGTCGGTTCAGAACCCGGAAGACTTCTGGGCCGAACAGGCGGATCATTTTTACTGGGAGAAGAAATGGGATAAAGTCCGGGACTACAATTACCACCTTTCCAAAGGCCCCATTCACATTCAATGGTTTGCAGGCGGAAAAACCAACATCACCCATAATTGCCTGGACCGTCATCTGGAGGGCCGAAAAGATCAACTGGCCATCATCTGGGAAGGCAACGAACCCGGTGAGGACCGGGTTCTCACCTATGGCGAGCTTCACGAACAGGTCTGCAAATTCGCCAATGTCCTGAAAAAATGCCATGTGGTCAAGGGCGACCGGGTGGCCATCTACATGCCCATGGTACCGGAACTGGCCGTGGCCATGCTGGCAGTGGCCAGAATAGGCGCTGTTCACAGCATCGTCTTCGGAGGATTTTCCGCAGAAGCCCTGGCAGACCGAATTCTGGACAGCCGATGCAAAATCCTTCTCACCTCGGATGCGGCCATGCGAGGGAAAAAACCTGTGGAAGTGAAGGCCAATGCAGACACGGCCATGGCCATCTGCGCTAAAAATAACCACCGGGTGGATCACTGTGTTGTTGTGAAGCGGGCAGGCATCCCCACGAAAATGGAAGAGGGCCGAGATCTGTGGTGGCATGAAGAAATGGCCCTGACAGACCCCCATTGTCCGGTGGAATGGATGGATGCCGAAGACCCTCTTTTTATTCTCTACACCTCCGGCTCCACCGGCAAACCCAAAGGCGTTCAGCACAATGTGGGCGGATACATGGTCTATACGGGAACCACCTTCCGTTATATTTTCGATTACCATGATGGAGACATCTTCTGGTGTACCGCAGATATCGGATGGGTCACCGGACACAGCTATATTGTTTACGGACCCCTGTCCCAGGGCGCCACCAGCATCATGTTTGAAGGGGTTCCCAATTATCCCGATCCCGGAAGATTCTGGGCAGTGGTGGACAAATGGAAGGTCAACCAGTTCTACACTGCTCCCACGGCCATTCGTGCCTTGATGGCCCAGGGGGAACAATGGGTGAAACCCTATGATCTCTCCAGCCTGAGAATTTTGGGGTCGGTGGGAGAACCCATTAATCCGGAAGCCTGGAGATGGTATTTCACCAACGTGGGCAAAGAAAAATGCCCTGTTGTGGACACCTGGTGGCAAACGGAAACCGGAGGCATTTTAATCACACCCCTGCCCTATGCCATTGATCAGAAACCCGGGGCCGCCTCCCTTCCCTTCTTCTCTGTAAAACCTGTGATTTTAAATGAATTCGCTTCCGCTGTGGAAGGCCCGGGGGAAGGGATTCTGGCTATCTCCGAACCCTGGCCCGGCCAGATGAGAACCGTCTATGGAGATCACGCGAGGTTTGAGCAGACCTATTTCCAGATGTTTGACGGGTATTATTTCACAGGGGACGGCTGCAAAAGAGATGCGGACGGGTATTACTGGATCACCGGCCGGGTGGATGATGTCATCAATGTGTCCGGCCATCGCCTGGGCACCGCCGAAGTAGAAAGCGCCCTGGTGGGTCATCCCGAGGTGGCGGAGGCTGCGGTCATCGGGTTTCCCCATAAAATCAAGGGTCAGGGCATATACGCCTATGTCACCCTCATGGTGTCTTCACTGCCCAGTGATACGCTTTTAAAAGAATTGAAAGACCATGTGAGAAAAGAAATCGGGCCCTTCGCCACACCGGACATCATTCATCTGGCCCCTGCCCTGCCCAAAACCCGGTCCGGCAAAATCATGCGCCGGATTTTAAGGAAAATCGCTTCCGATGAGTTTGACAACCTGGGGGACACCTCCACCCTGGCGGACCCCTCGGTGGTGGAAGCCCTCATCGAGACCCATAAAAGTTTAGCCAAATAAAAAAGGCAGGAATTCAAATCAACGGGGTTTGGCCAGAAACGCCTGCTTGGCGTTCCGGTCAAACCCTGCGGCTTCGTAAAACCGGTACACGGCCTCATCTTTTCGACCGGTAAGGAGCATCACCTTGTAACAGTTAAGGCCCCAGGCATCCTCCAGGGCATGCTTCAACAAAACCTTTCCCAGCCCGCGGTTTCTAAATTTCGAATGAGTGACTACGTTTTCTATCAATCCATAGGGGCGGAAGCCCCTTGTGAGATTGGGAATCACCACTAAAACACAGGAGCAGATCAATTGATCGTTTATGAAAAGCCCGAAAATCCGATGCCCCTTGTCCTCCTGAATCCTGTTCCATACGTCATCGAGAACCTCTTGCGCAGGCAGCGGATCATCCCTGTCATGCAAGTGCCGGTATAACGCCAGAAGCATTCCCAGTTCGTTTGTTTTTAATTCTCTGATTTCCATGGCTTTTGTCCTTTGCCGGAAAATGATTTTGATCCATTCTGTTTCGAGGAGTTCCCTTCTTTTCTTTGGTTTTTGTTTATTTTTCAAGTGAATTTTTGGCACAAAAGGTTCCATCGGCAATACGTCTTGATGGAACTGCGTTTTGAGGATATAGAAGAACATATTATTCTCATAGAAATTCAAGAAAAATCAACCATTGAGGAGATCCGTGTGACGGGAACAAAATTCGACCTTGAAAATTTCCCCAAGGGAACCAATCTTTTAAGAAACTCCCTTCTGAACAAGGGAACGGCTTTTACGGAAGAGGAACGGGATGCCCTGGGTCTGATGGGTCTTCTACCGCCTCGAGTAACCTCACAGGAAACGCAACTGGTAAGGGTTTTGGGAAATATCCGGCGCAAGGAATCCGACCTGGAAAAATATATTTTCCTCACTGCCTTGCAGGACCGAAACGAGGCCCTGTTCACCCGGCTATTGCTGGAAAACCTGGATGAAATGCTGCCCATCGTTTACACCCCCACCGTGGGCAAGGCCTGTTTGGAATACGGCCATATCTTCCGAAGGCCCAGGGGCCTTTTTCTATCGGCCAAACACCGGGGGAAAATTAAAGAAATTCTAAAACAGAATTGGCCGAACCGGGATGTCCGGGTCATCGTGGTCACCGATGGGGAGCGTATTCTGGGATTGGGGGATCTGGGGGTGGACGGCATGGGAATTCCCATCGGCAAATTATCCCTGTATACGGCCTGCGGTGGCATTCATCCCGGCCAATGCCTGCCGGTGATTCTGGATGTGGGGACCAACAATGAGAATCTTTTGAAAGATCCCTTGTACATTGGAATGCAGCACCGCAGGTCACCGGCGCGAAATATGATGAAATTGTCGATGAATTTGTCATGTCCTGCCATGAGGTTTTTGTCTCCCCCTTGATTCAGTTTGAGGATTTCGGGAACCGCAATGCCTTTCGCCTGCTGAAAAAATACAGGTCCCTCACCTGTTCTTTCAACGATGATATTCAGGGCACGGCAGCCGTGGCTCTTGGAGGCCTCTACGCAGCCCTGAGGATTACAAAACAAAAGCTTGAAGGTCAGAAAATATTGTTTCTGGGCGCTGGAGAAGCCGGCACGGGCATCGGGGAACTGGTTGTTTCGGCCCTGACTGATCTGGGTCTTTCTGAAATCGAGGCCCGTAAACGATGCTGGTTCGTGGATTCAAAGGGGCTTATTGTCAAGGAACGGGAAGATCTCTCTGAACACAAACTTCCCTTTGCTCAGAATCATCCACGTGTCCCTGATTTTCTATCCTCGGTCAAGGCATTAAAGCCCACGGCTATCATCGGCGCATCCGGCCAGTCCGGTGCCTTTACCCCGGAAGTACTGCAAGCCATGGCCCAGATCAATACGATGCCAATTATTTTCGCGCTTTCCAACCCCACGTCCATGTCCGAATGCACTGCCGAAGAGGCCTATACCCATACCCGAGGCCGGTGTATTTTTGCAGGGGGCAGCCCGTTTCCTCCCTTTGATTTCAACGGAAGGGTTCATGTTCCGGGTCAGGGGAATAATGTTTATATTTTTCCGGGTATCGGCCTCGGCACGGTGGCCTGCGGAATCAAACACATCATCGATGAGATGTTTTTAGTTGCGGCTAAAACTCTGTCTGCCCTGGTCACGGAAGCGGATCTGGCAAAGGGGAGCGTTTATCCGCCGCTGACTAGAATCCGGGAAGTTTCGTTGAATATTGCACAAGCCATCTCTGAAATCGCCTATGCCAGAGGTTTGGCTCTTACTCCGGAGCCTTCTGATATCAAGACGTTCCTTAAAGCGCGGATGTATGACCCTCGCTATGAAATTTATGTCTGAGGGCTTTTCCTTATTTTATTTTACACCCTGTAAAAAGAACGGACACAATCTTCGAATGATTTTTATCCGGCGTCTTTGAATGCTTGAGTTGTACTGGGCAACGTGTTAATCAAGGGTTGGCATTTTAATTGCTACCTTATTATTTATCTTTTTATGGATGCAATTTCGAGAATTTAAATTCACCCCGGACCGGGACACAGATTTCCATAAGGATGCAGTCGAATAGAACCATTAAACTGATAAAAGGAGAACATTATGCTGGCGAATACTAAATTATTATTTCCCATTGATTTTTCAGAAGAAAGCAAGAAGGTCGTTCCCTATGTAAAAGAGATGGCGGAGAAACTTCAATCAGAAATACACGTCCTGTATGTGGTCCATGTTACGCCATATTATGAAGGCGTTGGCGTGGAAATGACCGTAGTGGCTGATTTTGAGGGAGTGGTGGGTAAACAGGCAGAAAGCAGAATGGAGCATTTTATCAGTGAATATTTTAAAGCCCAGCCGGTTACGGGAAAAGTTCTCTCAGGTTATCCCGGTGAAACGATCCTGGAGTATGCGGATATGGAAAGCGTGGGGCTGATTGTCATGGGCCACAGCAAGAAAGGACTCCAAAGGGTCCTTCTCGGGAGTGTTGCCGGGTATGTGGTAAAACATGCCACGATCCCGGTGATGATCATCAACACCAATGAATAAGGTTTCAGCTTTGGTTCAGCATTTTTAGTGCTTCAGCTGCCGAAATGCCCTGATGGACCATGGCGCAGGCGGCCTTTAAAAACTGCTCCGGATTTTTATGCTGGAAAACATTTCTTCCGATGGACAGACCTGCAGCCCCGGCCTTCATGGCCCCTTGGATCATGGCAAGGGTCTGTTCATCGTCAAGCTTTGATCCCCCTGCAATCACCACAGGTACTGGACATCCCTCCACCACTTCGGCGAAAGCGTCCGGGTTTCCCGTGTAGGGACATTTGATGATATCCGCTCCCAGTTCGGCCCCCACCCTGGCGGCGAGCATCACGGTTTTCACATCCTCTTTCACATCTTTTCCCCGGGGATACATCATGGCCAGAAGAGGCATTCCCCAGCGGTTGCATTCCTTGGCGGTTTTCCCCAGGGATTCCAACATGGCGGATTCGGTTTTCGCTCCGATGTTCACATGGACGGAAACGGCATCGGCCCCAAGACATAAGGCCTCTTCCACATCACAGACGGAAATTTTATTGTTGGGGTCGGGGTTCAGAGAGGTGGAGGCGGAAAGATGGATGATCAGCCCGATGTCCGTGCCTTCCGTGCGGTTTGTGGAGGTGACGATTCCCTTATGCACGATGGTGGCGTTGGCCCCTCCCCGAATCACCATATTCACCGTGGCGTCCATATCCTTAAGTCCCTTGATGGGTCCCAGGGAAACCCCGTGATCCAGGGGAACGATGACTGTTTTACCCGATGCAATATTGAAAATTCTTTTGATTCTGATCCTTTTGCCGACGCTCATGGGTTTTCCTTTTATTTGATATTTGCTGCTTTATGACTTGAAAACAGATGGCTATCACAATCTGAATTGGATGTAAAATATTAAGAGGCATGATGTCCTTCCTTTCCGGTGTGATTTGCATGGCCCTTCAAAATGTACGGGCTTTCTTAGGTTTGATCGATTTTATTATTTTTGTTTTGTCTTTCAACGGTTACCCTTGACACATCAAAAATCAATTGGTATAAGAACGCGATTTTTATTTTGTTTCAATGGTTAAACACATGGAAAAGAAAATCGATTATTCTTTTTCGGTTGTATTCCTAAAGGTTCGATAATAACCTTTTTATTCAATACTTTTTCAATACTTTTTAATTAGTTGCATATTAAGCAACCAGAGGAGAAACAAATGATTAAACCCCTTGGTTCAGACAAACTGATGCCCTTGTACGTGGCGGACGACGCAAAACGCGCCCAGTTGGAAAAAGAAGCAGCCGGCCTTCCGTCAATCCTGATCAGCTCCGCTGCTGCCGGAAACGCGGTTATGCTCGGTGGGGGTTATTTTACCCCTATTACAGGTTACATGAACGTTGCAGACGCCATGAGCGTTGCCGAGAACATGAGAACCACCTCCGGTCAATTCTGGCCAACACCTGTTCTCAATGTGGTTGAAGATGCTTCTGCCATCAAAGGTGCAAAACGCATTGCCTTAAAAGATCCCAACGTTGAAGGCAATCCCATTATAGCCGTCATGGATGTGGAAGCCATTGAAGAGTTCACCGATGCTCAGATGGCCACCATGACCAAAGCCATCTACGGCACAGATGATAAAGAACACGTAGGGGTTGCTGCATTCAACACCGTAGGAAAAACCTGCATCTCCGGTCCCATTCAGGTTCTTAATTTCTCCTATTTCCCCAAAGAATTCGCCGGCACCTTCAAAACAGCCGTTGAAATCCGTGAAGAAATGAGCAAACGCGGCTGGGAAAAAGTCGTTGCCTTCCAAACCCGGAACCCCATGCATCTGGCCCACGAAGAACTCTGCCGCATGGCTTATGAGGATGAAAAAGCCGATGGTATCCTGATTCACATGCTCCTCGGGAAACTGAAAAAAGGCGACATTCCTGCTGATGTTCGTGATGCCTGCATTCGTAAAATGGTGGATGTTTACTTTCCGCCCAATACGGTTATGGTGACCGGTTACGGATTCGACATGCTTTATGCCGGTCCCCGTGAAGCCGTTCTCCATGCCTGCTTCCGTCAAAACTCCGGTTGTACGCACCTGATCGTGGGACGTGACCACGCGGGTGTTGGCGATTATTATGGTCCTTTCGACGCACAGACCATCTTCGACAATATCTCCAAAGACGACCTTCAGATCGACATTTACAGAGCTGACCATACCGCTTACTCAAAGAAGCTTGGAAAAGTTGTGATGATGAACCGTGTTGAAGACCATACGAAAGATGACTTCGTCCTTCTTTCAGGCACCAAAGTTCGTGAAATGCTCGGCAATGGCATCAAGCCGCCCAAAGAATTCTCACGTCCCGAAGTTGCGGATATTCTGATCAAATACTATCAATCTCTTTAGTCATGTTTCTTGTGCGACTGCACAATTAAAAAACAAAAACCCCCGCTTAAAAACGGGGGTTTTTTATTGTTAAAATGGAAGTCAAACGCCACGGCGCTGCCACCGGAGAAACCAAGAAATAACCAACGATAAAATCCGAACATAAAAAAGGGAGGTGGTTTTAGCAACCGCCTCCCTTTTTGTTTTAAGCGTTTTTTTGAATAGGGCGGATTGAATCCTCCGCCCTATTTGGTGGTCTTAATCCTTGACCTAAAATCCCCGGTTGGAATATTCCGCATAGGCCATGGCCACTGTTCGGTAGACCAGGTGGGCCAGTTTGGTGTAGGGGAGATAAACAAACAGTGAAAATACAAGCATCAGGTGTATAAAATAGAGAAAATACGTTGAGCCTGCAAATCCGGCCAGACGGGTCATTTCCGATCCCATTCCGGTAACGCCCAGGCCAAACACCAAGCCAAGCAGAAGCCAGTCTTTATAGGCGCTGATTTGGTCGGTCTTGCCCAGGCGGGTCTTGATCATCAATCCACTGCCGATCACCAGGGCAACCCCTGCCACATTGGCCAGCCATTTCACAGGATTGAGCTGGGAATAAGGCCCGTGAATGCCGAAAATATACAGCACCACAAAGAAAATGCCGGTGACGATAAAAAGGCCAATGAATCCGAACAGCACCATGAGATGCTGGGTGGAGCGTTCTGTGTTTTCCGTACATTCGTTGAACTTATCATGTTTCAGAATGCCCGGGATGATGGCGATCAGGGCTTTAACGAATTCCACCGGGTTGATGTTCTCTTTGGTGGTTTTGCCCTCTTTGACGGCGTTTGCATGAATGTCTTTCATAAAACGCATCAAACCCAGGGCAAAGACCACCGTGGTAAACATGGAGGCGGGAATCATGAATAGATCCACCAGCCAAGTGGAGAAAAATTCGCCATGGGCAATTTTACCATAGGCATTGAGTTCCGGAGAAAAATCCAACAGGCCGGTAATGAACCCCACCACGATGAAAAGAACTGCCGGAATGGCCAGCAGGATGGGAAGCTTTTTCGGATCATTCACCGCCTTGGCCAGGGCCTTTGGTACGGCGTATTCGGCAATAGCATAGGACCGCACGGCGGACAGAACATCCCCCGGTTTTGCGTCCCTGGGACATTTTGTGGAGCAGTCCCCGCAGTTGTGGCAAAGCCAGATGTCGGCATTGCCCACCAGTTTGTCTTTCAAGCCCCAGGATGCAGCGATCATTTCTTTTCTGGGAAAGGGTTTGTTGTCCGGCGAAATCGGACAGACAACGGAGCAGGTCGCGCATTGAAAGCACTTCTTGACATCCTCACCCCCCAGGGCAGCAATCTCTTCGATAAAACCCACATCGGGGTCTATAATATAGGTATCCGCCATTTTTACCTCCTAATTTGGCAGTGGCTTGTTTTTTGTTCATCAGATGAAAGGAATCAGCCTTAGAATCCCTTGAAGGGATTCGGGCCCAGTCCTTCAATCATCTGGACGAAGTTGTTCACCATTTCCGGAATCTTGTCATAATCATCAATGGCGATTTCAAACTGTTGAACGCGCTCGTTTTCCAAGGCCAGGCTGGATAGGGCTTCACCGATTTTCTTCATTCTGATTTCGGCAAGCTCGCTTCCCTTGACAAAATGGCACTGGTAGTCATCCCCGTGTTTGCAGCCCATGATAAAAACGCCGTCCATGCCCTGGGCCAAAGCGTCCTTGATCCAGATCACGTTCACCGAGCCCAGGCATCTCACCGGAATAAAGCGAACATCGGCGGAATAGCTCAGTTTGCTGAGACCCGCCATGTCCAGGGCCGGATAAGCATCATTCTCGCAGATCAATCCGAGAATCCGCATGGGCGGCTCATAATAATCATCTGAAGACGGAACATTGATGGATTTCACCATGGAGCCAATACTGTCCACATTATAATCGGCAAATCCGATGATTCTTTCCGGGCAAGCTCCCATACAGGTGCCGCATCGTCTGCACCGTGTGGGATTGGGTTTGGGTGTCCCTTTTTCATCATCGTCCAAAGCGCCGAAGGGGCATTCTTCCGTACAGCGTTTGCACTGGGTGCAGCGTTGAAAGAAGAAATCCGGGAAGGTCATGTCCCCGGACCTGGGATGCACGGAAACCCCGCGGTTTGAAGATTCCAGACACTGAATTGCCTTTAAGGCGGCGCCCGTGGCATCTTCCATGGCTTCTTCCATGGTCATGCTTCTTCGAACAGCCCCGGCTGCATAAATGCCGGTTCTCTGGGTTTCATAGGGAAAGCAGATGAAGTTGGAATCCACATACCCATTGAACAGCCCGATATCCCTGAAGGCCGGCCCCTGGCGGTATGCCAGGTTCACCACGGGATTATCCTTGGTGGCAGGAACCATTCCTGCGCCAAGAACCACCATGTCGGCTTTGACCTGCACTTTTTCTCCCAGAAGCGTATTGGTGGCTTCAACGATCAGCCCGGTTCCGTTTTTGGAAACGCTCACGACTTCGCCCTTGGTCAGGAAAATCCCCTTATCCTGCTGAATGCTCTTATAGAAATTTTCAGACAGGCCCGGGGTCCTCATGTGCTGGTAAAATACAAAGGCTTTTCCGTCGTTGTAATCGTCCCTCACATATTTTGCCTGTTTCAGAGCCACCATGCTGGTCACAGAGCCTGTGTAGGCAAAATCATTATCACTCTCGCCCTTGCCGGGACTCTGAACAAAAACAACGGATTTGGCTTCTTTTCCATCGGATGGTTTGACAATCTTTCCCTTTGCGGCAATTTGTTCAAACTGATGGTTGGTCACCACATCGGCGATCGCTCCATATCCCAGATGAGCACAGGCTTCTTTTCCCAATTCATCGGGACGCCAGCCTGCAGCCAGAATCACGGCGCCGAACATCTCGCCATTGGGGTCGAATTGGAGAATATCTTCCTTGCCCTGGTTGTATTCGAGGTATTTTTCGCGCAGTTTATCGGCATCCAATTCCTTTCCGCTCTCATCCACTTTCATCTCAGCAGGCAAAGGGAAGGGCACGTCAAAGGGAGTGTTCTCGCCGGGTTTTTTCAGGGTCACCACAAAAGCACCGGGCTGGCCCGCAATTCTTGCCACTTCGGTTTGGGTTTTCACGGTGATTTTCGTTTCCGCTTCAACCTCTTGGATTTTATCCAGAACCATTGGCACGATTAAGCCGTCATAGGGTTCTTTCACCGGAAGCTGCTTTCGGATCTTCGCTCCATAGCCCCCCAGGGCAGGTTGTTGCTCAACGATGGTCACCTCATACCCTGCTTTGGCCGCATCAAGAGCCGCGGACATACCGGTGATCCCGCCGCCGATCACAAGAATCTTTCGGCTTGAGTTTTCCAGTTTATAAGGTTCCGGAAGAGTGACTTTCTTGACCCTGGCCATGCCCATTCGAAGGTAGTCATCGGCCAGCATCTGGATTCGGTCGAAATGTTCGCCGTCCCCCTTTTGCTCTTCGGTCAAAGCCGGAAAATCCGACCGGGGATGGGACCAAACCACCTGTTCCCGGAAATTCACGCGATCCACAATACAACCGTCGAACCGGAAAATATCGAAATTCACACGCCGTGAACAGGCCGCAATCACCATTGTATTGATGCCTTTTTCCTGCATTTCCTTTTGAATCAGGGCAACACCGTCTTTTCCGCAGAGAAATTCGTGGGTCTGAACCGGAAAGCCTTCTTCTCCGGCCACTGCTTTCAATGCTTCCGCATCCAGGACGTCCCCGATACCGCAACCGGTACATATAAATACACCATATTTTTTATCCATGGATAACCTCCTCTACCTCCTCACCAGAGTTTGAATCGCCTTCAGGGCCATACCGGTGGCATTTTGGTTGGAAGATACCACATCGGCCGGCTTGTTGGCACATCCCGCAGCAAACATACCGCCTTTGCCATAGTCATTGATGATAAACCCGTCTGAATTGTAATTAAGATCGGCAGGAAGCTTGATATTTGCTGCCGTGGGCTGCATTCCTGTGGCCAGAACAGCCATGTCGACGGTCTGGCGAATCTTCTCGCCGGTTAATGTGTTCTCCGCAACCACGGTAATGCTCTTGGTGGCCGGATCTTCACTGACTTCGGCGACCTTCCCCTTGATCAGAAAAACATTCTTATCTTCTTTGATTTTGTCGTAGAATTTCTGGTACCGGTCCCCGGGGGATCGAATATCAATATAGAAGATATACACCTTGGTGTCCGGATACTGGGCGCGTATATAGGTGACATGCTTCAAGGAAGCCATGCAGCAGATGTACGAGCAATAGGGCAGATGATTTTCGTCCCTGGATCCTGCGCATTGTACAAAAGCAATGCTTTTGGGCGCTTGATCGTCCGAGGGCCTAACAATTTTTCCTTGGGTGGGGCCGGTTTTGGAAGCAAGTCTTTCCATCATCATATTGGTGACGATGTTCTGGTGCTGGCCGAAACCCAAATTGTCTATCTTGGCCGCATCATAGGGCTCCCAACCGGTGGCCCATACCACAGCGCCCACTTTCAGGTCCACGGTTTTGGCCTGCATGTCCAGTTCCACTGCATTGTATTTGCAGACATCTTTGCAGCGACTCGCATCTTCCGTCCCGATGATCTGGGGAGAAATCACATACCGCTGGGGAAAAGCCATGGGATGGGGCAGATAGGCCGCCTTGGATCGGTTCATGGAAAGGTTGAATTCATTGGGGATTTCGGCCTCACAGGCCTCCCCGCACTCGCCGCAGCAGGTGCAGTTTTCGTTGACATACCTGGGGGTCAGTTTGATTTTCGCCGTGTAATTTCCAGGTCCGCCGTCAATCTTTTCGACTTCCGCCAGGGTCAGGACTTTTATTCTGGGATTGTCCTTGATCCTTCTGTAGTTAATTTCAAGTCCGCAGGTGGGAGGGCATAGCTTTGGAAAATACTGATTAAGCTGTGCAACTCTTCCGCCCAGGGATGGATTCTTTTCGACCAGGAACACCTCATACCCTACTTCCGCAGCTTCCAGGGCCGTGGTCAAGCCGCTGATTCCGCCGCCGACGACCAAAATGCTTCCGCTCGTAGGGGCTGCTTTGTCTTGTGTCATGCTCTCCCTCCGTTTGAGTGATTAATGGATGATATCTATTTAGTATCGACCTTTTTCCTTGGGCGATACCCGTTCATATTCATTGTCTGCCTACCTAAGCCATGAGATGAGCCTTATGAACCGGGCTCATGGCTTAAGTTGCCAGACACCTTTTTTCCATGGGATATCAGCCAAATGTTTTTCCGTGATAAATCTGTACTTATGAAAAAACCTCCAGGCGTTTTGCAACACCTGGAGGCATGGATTCTATCCACTGACTTGGATTAATTCCTTACACATCAGGGGATGATCTTAATGTACTCTTTCTTGAAAATATCCCAGGTTTTGGCTTTGGGATCGAACTTGGAGTTCACGAAAGCAAACCAGTTGACATCATCCTGTCCAGGATAATCCGCTTGATAGTAGAAACCGGGGTAGCGGGTTTCTTTACGGTACTGGATGTGTCTTAAATGGGCTTCCACGGTCCAGATTCTGTGCTCGATTTCCCAGGCTCTCATGAGCTCATGGAGATCGCCGGCTGCCAGTTTTTCGCAGTCTTCACGCATGGTCTGAAGAAGGTCCATAACCACTTCCAACATCTTGCTGCTGGTTTGGTAGAAAGTGGATGTTCCTGCACCATATTCATGGGTGGCTTTCATCAACCGGTACATCATTCCGTTGGGTTTCATGTAATTGGGGTTGATGTCCACGGCTGTGGTGTAGTCGCAATTATCCAGGTAGGTCCGAACCGGTTTGTAAACCATGTCAACCAATTGATCTTTGGTCTGTGACAAGGCCGGTTTGGCATCCGCATGGTCGGCTGCGTAGCGAACCATCTGTTTGGCAACCATACGACCTTCAGCATGTGAGCCTGAAGAGAACTTGTGGCCGGAGCAGCCCACGCCGTCACCGGCGGTGAACAGACCGTTAACCGTGGTCATACGGTTGTAAACTTTACCGTTGTCTGCTTTGATCTTGTAAGATTCCGGGACCCAGTCAAAATCGGGGCCGGAGGTCCACAGACCGCAGCACCCTGAGTGTGAGCCCAAAAGGTACGGTTCGGTCGGCATAACTTCGGAGTTCTTCTTTTCCGGTTCGCAGTTCTGAGCGCACCACAGGTTGGCCTGGCCGCAGGTCATGTCAAGGAAATCTTCCCAAGCTTCTGATTCCAGATGCTTGAGTTCTTTTTTGTCCATGGTTTTTCCCAGGTCGGCAAGAGCTGTCATGGTGTCCATGATGATGGGTCCGCGGCCTGCTTTCATTTCAAACAGCATCAAATGGTTACGCAGACAGGTTGGAGTAATGGCTGCGGTTCCGTAAGGTGCGTATTTTTCCAGTTCTTGTTTAGCAGCATCGCTGGCGGCGAAGTTTTCACCAAGTCCATTGAGGGTTTTGGCTTTGAACAGGAGGAACCATGCACCAACCGGGCCGTATCCGTCTTTAAAACGGGCGGGCGTGAAACGGTTTTCCATCATGGAAAGTTCTGCACCGACTTTCATGCACATGGTGTAGGTGGAGCCTGCATTCCATACGGGATACCAAGCGCGGCCCTTGCCTTCACCCATCGAACGGGGCTGATAGATATTAACAGCGCCACCGCAAGCCACCATCATGGTCTTGCATTTGATGATGTACACTTTGTTTTCACGAACGGAAAAGCCCACAGCACCGGCGATGGTGTTGGGTTTGTTGGCATCCAACAGAAGTTCAACGATGAAAACTCTCTCAAGAATGTTGTCTGTTCCCAGAGCTTTTTTTGCCGCTTCGGCAACGATCCTCTTGTAGGATTCACCGTTGATCATGATCTGCCATTTACCGGTTCTGACCGGCTGGGCACCGCTCTTCAATGTGCCGGCAGCCTGACCTTTTTTGCCGTCCATGTTTTTGCCGTCCGCAGATTTTTTCCAGACGGGGAGTCCCCATTCTTCAAACAGAAATACGGAATCATCCACATGGCAACCCAAGTCGTAGATAAGGTCTTCACGGACAATACCCATGAGGTCATTACGAACCATGCGAACGTAATCTTCCACAGCATTTTCGCCGACGAAGGTGTTGATGGCGGAAAGTCCCTGCGCAACAGCGCCGCTTCTTTCCATGGCGGCTTTGTCAACCAGCAGAACGGTCTGGTTGTCTTTTTTCCATTTGTTGATCTCAAAAGCAGTTCCGCAAGCAGCCATCCCGCCGCCGACGATGAGAATGTCGACTTCTTTCTCGACAACTTCCGGATCTCTTACGGCCTTAGTTTCTCCCAAAGGTTTATTTGGTAATGCCATATTATATCCTCCTTAAATAGGAATTCAAAAGTTCATCAAAATAATTGTTCAAATAAAATATTAGCTTCTTACACAGTTTTCGGGGTCGGCATGACTTTTCCGTCTGCTTCTTCCGTAAAGAGCAACTGCGATTCCAGGTCTTTGCCTTTTGCGCCCGGATAATCGTTGGCAGCTCCTTCGGGAGTTGTTCGGATGGGGAACTTGAAGCGTTTTATAAGACCGTTTCTGAACTTACAGGTCCACATCACGTCTTCGGTACCCATCATGGGCATGATGCTGCTTCCAAGGGGAACGAAGTCGGCATAGCCGCGAACCTCAATGGCTTGTGTGGGGCAAATCTTAACGCATGAAAAACATTCCCAGCACTGATCCGGCTCTTGGTTGTAAGCCTTCATCGCGTTGGGGTCCAATACCATTAGGTCGTTGGGACAAATGTACATACAAGCTGTCTTATCCCCGCCTTTGCAGCCGTCACATTTTTCTTGAATTACAAAACTTGGCATTTATATACCTCCTGATTGTGCTTTGTAAAATTTTTGTTAATAATTCCGAATGTTTGATTAGAATATCAGTGACTAAGTTTCCAGCACCTCCCTTCATCACAATAACCAAAAACATCACCTGGTTTTTGGCCTTTTAAATTTCGTTCTAATTGAAATGCCTTACATCAAAGGGGATTTTTTGAACCCCGCAGACTCTCTCTTCTTAAAATGTCCTGTAAAATCAATGGCATATTGTTGGTCTTCAAACAAGTTTTAATGAATATCATCGGCCATAATACTTGTCAAGAATTTTTGGCCGGGCCGGGGATTGACGAAAAAATAATCATGGATCATTCCCGGCACGTTCGATTCATCCACGGGTATCCGATTGGCATTGACAAAGTTCCGGTGGAAATTTAAGTTTCGGAAAACGTCAATGAAATAAACCGGAAAAACTCCATTATATATAAGGACCAAAAGACGATGAATGATGATCCAATGATTCCGCTTTCACCTGATGACTCTTTCTCTTTTGACTGCTCTTCAAAAATAGGATGTTTCAATGAATGCTGCAGGGACCTGAACCAGTTCCTCACCCCTTATGATGTCTTAAGAATTAAGCAAGTCCCGGGGATGTCCTCCTCCGGCTTTCTTGAACAATACTGCGGACAGCATGCGGGGCCAGAATCCGGCCTGCCCGTGGTAACCCTAAAACCCGCTGATCCCTTTACCCTGGTTTGCCCGTTTGTGTCCCCGGACGGTTGCACCATTTATCAACACAGACCCTCTTCCTGCCGAATGTATCCTCTCGTGCGAGCGGTTTCAAGGTCCCGCGAATCCGGCCGGCTAACGGAATATTTTGCCCTTCTTAAAGAATCCCATTGCATGGGCCATGAACAGAATCAAGAAAGCACGGTTTCTCAATGGATCAAAAACCAGGGCCTTCTGCCCTACAATGACATGAACGACAAACTTCTGGAAGTCATCAGCCTCAAGAACCGGATTTGCCCGGGCCCCATGGATGTGAAAACCAGCCGTTTCTGTTTCATGGCCCTGTATGATTTGCATCCCTTTCGCAGGCATGTTTTTGAAAAATCCATTCTTAAGGATATGACACTGGATGAAAACCTATTAGAAAAGGCTCGAACCGATGATGTGGCTCTTTTAACCCTTGGAATGGAAGCCATCAAACAACTGATTCTGAAAGAACCTTAAACCAGGGCTTCTATTGACAGATCTTTTTTGAATCTTAATTTGCCTTTAAAAAGGATCATGGTATATCGGAACGGAAACAAGTTAGATCTCGGCCTGAAACGGCTGAAATATAAAACCCACGGAGATAATAAAATGGTAATTCAAACCAAAGAGGATATTTTGGAAGAAATGATGTCTAAGGAAAAACCCCGTTGTCCTCACTGCGGGGAATCCATGGGCATTTATGAGGTTCCGTCAATAAACTTCAGCGATGGGCTGGGATGGGGCTCTCCTTATTTATTTTTGTGCCTGAATGACGATTGTCCACTGTATGTTCAAGGGTGGGACAACATGAAAGAAAATTACTCCCACAATGCGTCCTACCGGTGCATCACCTATCCGGACGCAAAAAACTTTGAATGTATGCCGGTTTTCAGCCCCGTGGGAGCCACCGGGCAGGTCATTGACGACCAGGTGGTGTTCCAGCAGGAAGCCCTGAAAGAGTCCATTAAACGGGGTTTTTCCATTCTGGCGGATTGTTACATCAACAAAGACGATCTCACCGTGGTCAGGATTCTTCTGGATTCCGCAGAGCCGGTTCGGGTTCGAATCAAGGCAGCGGAAATGTTCGGGGACATCTGCGAAACGGAGGCTGTTGAGGCGGTTAGAAGTGCTAAATTCGGCAATGAACTCCTTCAGAAGACCGTGGATAACGCCATCCTCAAAATCCATGAACGGAATTTCACCCGGGAATGCCCGTTTTGTGCTGAAACCATCAAGAAAAGGGCCAAAATCTGTAAACACTGCAAGTCGGAAGTTGCCGGGGTTTAGCCCTTTGGGAGTGGGTTTCCATGGAAATCCATTCCCCTGATCATAAAAAACTGACCTCCTCCTTCAACAGACAACAAGCGATTTTATTACGAGGAGCCCCCTGGTCATCATAGGGAATATTGTCCGGCTGAATCAACCTGTTCATCACGCATCCTTCTGGAATATCCAGTTCAAACAAATCCCCCTCGTTAATCTTGGGGGTTTTTTCCAAGCGGTCGTTCTTGAACGCATACCGGTTCAGGGGAAAATCCTCGCAGAGCGGGCATTGATATACCCTGCCATTGGGAAATATAAAATAGTTGGATGCTACTTTTCCTGCACATTCAAACGGCTCGCCCGGATGTAAAAACACCTTTGGATACACCACTTTTTTCCCTTGTTTCGCCATGGATTCAGCAGCTTTTGGCACCAGGTCCAGCCATTGGTTCAGGGATACTTGGAGGCCGTCCTGCTGATCCGAGCCGGATTTTCCCCTTAACCCGATCACCTGGATAAAAACCCTGTTCACCGGCAGATGCCTCACCCTTTCTGAAAACGCGTCAAGCTCGTGAATATTCATTCGGCTCACGGTGTAGATCAAGCTGGTCTGGAATCCAGCCCGTGAGGCTTTTTCCAGTCCCGAAAGGCATCGGGCAAAGCTGCCTTTTCCCCGGATGCCGTCATTCAATCCTTCGGTTGCCCCATCCAGGCTGAAGCTGAAATAATCCACTTCTTCCGGACTGACCCGATCCAGGATGTCGTGAAAGAGATACCCGTTGGTGTCCACGGTAACGGATTGATAGCCCAGATCCCGGCTGGTTTTGATGACCCTGTGAAGATCTGGATGGAGGGTGGGCTCTCCCCCGAGGAGAATCAGATTTGCATCCTTGTGTTTTTTTGAAAAAAAATACAGCCACTTCTCAATGACTTCCAAGGCAAGGGTATTCTTTCCATGCTGTTTCGGATTGATGTAACAGTGGCGACATTTGAGATTACACTTCGTTAAAATATGAAAAAAAATATTGGCGGCGTTTTTTGAAAACGAAACGGTTTTTTTTTGAATGGTTTGCATGCGACCCCTTCCCCTACTCCCTTATGCTTGGATTACCAGTTGACATGCCCCTGACAATTCCTTTAATTTATGGAATAGTCAAGAAGGAATCCAAGACCATCGTCTACACTTTAACCCCAAGCCTTCGGAGGAATGATTATGACTTTTCAGGGATTTTCAGATTTTAAAATGGAATCCCCGGCGTGCCATCCCGGGGTAGTGGTTTATTCCGCGGATTTTACGCTGAATGATGATATTTCAGCTCTATTTCAATATATTAACGCAGTGGCCGAAGATCCGGTCTACTTTGAAATGCCGGACACCATCCAGTTCAAGCTCAAGGGCAGGCGTTGCGCTCTCTACGCGAAACGCCTCGTGGTGGGGGGATTTGAAAACAGGGACAGCGCCATCCTCTTTTTCGAAACATTTTCCGAATTCATCAACGGGATCATCAAGAACCGGGATACCATCACCCCCAATCACAAACGTTACAAACCCATTCCTGTGATGGATATTTTCAAGCTCCTGCCCAGGTCCAATTGCAGGGAATGCGGTTTTACAACTTGCCTGGCCTTTGCGGCGGCATTGACCAAGGGAGAGGTTCTCATGGAGAAATGCCCAACCTTTAGCGAGACGGATAGCGCAAAAACAACGCAGCTGAGGGCTTTATTTTCCTGAGGGGTTTTTTGGAATTACGCCGGATCATTAAGAAAGCAGTTGGGCAAGACCCACCACAAAATGTCCGGCAAACCGGCCTGAATCATGCTTTGTGATATGAACGATTCGGGTTCGAATGGTTTTCGTCAATCGAGCCTTATCCGTGTAATAATTCATATCCAAAATATCGGTTACGCTCAAAGACACCGACGAATCCTGCTTGACGAGAATGGACATTCCTCCATTGGATTCATCCCATAATTTAAAGTGATAAATGGGTCCCGTGCCCTTAACCTGGAATTCCACGCTGTAGTCTTCCGAAATCGCCGTCCTCGGCCCGGATCTTTTTTCCACAAATCCCGTATTTACCATTTCACCCGCCATAATGCTCTGCTCCTATTGAGGATGATTATTGAACCATGATCTTACCGGATGGCCCATCAACCACTTTGCCGATCACAACAGCCAAGGGCGAGTCGTTTGCCCTTAGCTCGGAAATCAAATCCCCGGATGCATGGCTGTCCACGCTGATGAGAAGCCCGCCCGAGGTCTGGGGATCAAAAAGGATGTCCCTGATGACAGGGTCCAGGGAGGGGTCTTCTTCCAGCATGGCCTGACGGAATTCACGGTTTTTATAAGTCCCGGCGGGGATCAGGCCCATGTTCGCCAATTCAACAGCCCCGGGAATCACGGGAATGTCTTTTGCGGACAACAAAACCCCATGCCCCGAGGGGACCACCATTTCCGCCAGATGCCCCGCCAACCCGAACCCGGTGATATCGGTGCAGGCATGCACGGGATATTTCAGCATGATTCTGGAAGCTTGGTTGTTCAACTGGGCCATGAGAGCAGTAGCATACGCAATGACGGCTTTCGATGCCAGGCCACCCTTGATGGCTGTATTGATGATGCCCGTACCCAGGGGTTTTGTGAGAACAAGATGATCCCCCGCAAGAAGATTATGCTTTATGAGAATCCGGTCCGGATGAATAAAGCCGGTAATGGACAGCCCGTATTTAAGCTCCTTGTCCTCAATGGAATGCCCCCCGAGAAGCACCACTTCCGCTTCCCGAAGTTTAGATACCCCCCCCTGAATAATGGCTCGAAGAATGGAAATATCCATGGTCTTCACAGGAAAGGACACAAGGTTCATGGCTGTTTTTGGAATCCCGCCCATGGCATAGATATCGCTTAGGGCATTGGCCGCCGCGATCTGGCCGAAGGCATAGGGATCATCCACAATCGGTGTAAAAAAATCAACGGTTTGAATGATGGCCAAATCCGGGGTAATCCGATACACGCCTGCGTCATCCGCATGTTCCAGTCCCACCAGAACATTGGAATCCGTGGGAAATTCCAAACCGCAGAGCGCTTGGTCCAGGTCCCCTGGAGCCAGTTTGGACCCTCAGCCGGAGCCGGTAACGGTCCGGGACAGGGGAATAGAAGGGGTCGGTTTCATTGGCTCACTTCCAATCCAAAGGATAGCACACTTTAATGATAATCACATAAACCATCATAATTAATATATATTTCAATTATTCTTTAAAAGTCAACGCAAGAATGGCCAGGGGCTCTCAAAAACCGCCAAACGCTTTACCAAATGAATTTCCAGAAGCCGGAATCAACATCCTTTGCACGGTCCCCAAAAATACGGGTACTATGGGTATATAAGCAGTTAATACATTAACGATATAGCATAAATAATTGCATCCCTATAAATTACAAATTGTTTTTATATATTACTTGATATATAGGAAGTTATACAGATGGTTTTTCCGATGAAAAATAACACGGTCGCCCTTATTTTTTCCGGCCATTTTTAGCCCGGAATAAAAAATCAGAGAATTTGGATAAAGGAATATTTATGCCGTTATCTTCAGATGAGCTCCAGGGTTTGGATACTCAATCCTTTGATACAAAAGAGGATGTTTTCGCGGTTATTTTGCCGGACCAAAAAAAGCTGGGCAGGATAAAGGAGATCAGCAGCAACGGGATCACCTTTCAATATTTTCATGATCGACCCGATGAAGATGAACCTGAAAAAGCCCTCAGTGCCGATGATCACAAGGTAGACATCTTCATTCGGCAGAATGGGTACTTCATGAGGAATCTGCCCATTCATCATGTATATGAAACCACGGCGGCCAACACCCCTTCCTTCTGCCGGCTGCCCATGAGGATGGTTAAAATCCGCTTTGCGGAATTGGACCCCTCTCAGAAAGAGAAACTCACCTATCTGGCCACTCGGTATTCGTTCGATATGTAGTCCCGAACCAAAAGCAGGGGCAAATTCCATCCCGTGTTGAAGGATTTATCCACCCGCCTTCCCTTCTTTCCTTGACATGACGCCCGTATTGACTTAAAAAACGAGTCTATTTTGAAGTGATCCATGTTTTTTTTGGACGGACTGCTGCAACCCGAATTGAACAAGGCCTGATTCATACGAATTCCCCCACAGCAAAAAACAGTATCGGACCATGAACAAGAAAAATACCATAGCGAATATGCGAAACATCGGAATCATTGCCCATATCGACGCAGGCAAGACCACCGTCACCGAACGCATATTATATTATACGGGAAAATCCTATAAAATGGGCGAGGTCCATGATGGTGAAGCGGTGATGGATTGGATGACCGATGAACAGGAGCGGGGCATCACCATTACCTCCGCAGTCACCGCCTGTGAGTGGAAAAACTACGATATTCAACTGATTGATACCCCGGGACATGTGGATTTCACCATTGAAGTCGAGCGATCCCTCAGGGTTCTTGACGGAGCCGTTGGGGTATTTTGTGCCGTGGGGGGTGTTGAACCCCAATCCGAGACGGTATGGAGACAAGCGGATAAATACCATGTACCGAAAATCGCTTTTATCAATAAAATGGACCGGATCGGATCGGATTTTTTCGCCACCATCGAAAGCATGAAGGAAAAACTCGCGGCCAACCCTTTGGTTCTTCAACTCCCCGTGGGGCAGGAAGACAGCTTTTC
>Ga0180732_1000616_pt1 | contig 28230 bp, 28 predicted proteins | sample KR11_01MetaG_FD_148674 | JGI IMG/M metagenome (GOLD analysis project Ga0180732, IMG submission 148674) | Groundwater microbial communities from the Olkiluoto Island deep subsurface site, Finland - KR11_0.1 MetaG | ecosystem: Environmental > Aquatic > Deep subsurface > Groundwater | place... | reverse complement strand
ATGGCAAGATGCTCGTGGCTGTGCTCATAGTCCCCATGCAGGCGCTCCTGTGGCTGGCTCTTGTGGGCATAAACCGTATCGCGGTGCATAATATCCCTGGCATACTGCTTGTAGCGACCGTGACAGCTGTTGTTATAGTCATTCTAGGCGCCATTATTGCAGTAAAATACAGGGACAGGACGATCTCACAATATTTATATTCACTGATCCTTATTTTCTTATTCCTGGGCGCATACCTGTTCGCTGATTCACCCTTTAACCTTGTAACAAGGCTTTCATCAGGCGCGGCAGGGGGCGCAGAGGCGCTTGCCGGCTGCGCGGCGTATATGGTCGCGGCTGTACCACTGTATATTTATGCCGGCAGGATGAGGGGATAATGCGGGATGCTACAAACGGAGGTAAAATCGTGGTATCTCCGTCATCTTTTCCAATGTGAACAGGGAAAAAAGTGAACGCCTAAGAGAGGGTGACGTTCACTGCATGGTCCACGATGTGCAGGTAGTTAATGTTCGGGGGCATAATGGAATAGGAAAGGGTATAGGTTGAATTGGTCGCGTTAAAACCGTCCCATTTATCGCTCGTCTTTGTTCCTGAATATATAGAGAAGGTTCCGGTGGGGCTTACCAGTTTCATATAATGCTGCATGACCACATTGATGGGGACCGTTTCACCATCATTTTTTATGTATGTCTTATTATAGAGCGGAGGGGTTTCATTCTCCCATGTCACTGAGAGGTCATTTGTATTATATTTTGAATTTACGCTTGCATTTAATAGATCAACAGTAGCCGTATCAGCCGTGGTGATAAGTGCCAGTTTATTTGCGAACCATGATTCGTTGGCACCGCCATTGTTATAATTTACATACACAACGACACCCTCTTCCCCGACTCCTGTTGCTTTCTTGATCTGGATCGAAAAAATCTCTGAATCCGATTCTGGAGCCCTTAGCATCATATTGAGATTACTACCAACCCCAGTCAGGTTGAACTTGAACTGCGTAAGAGGTGTACTGTTCGTGGTATCCAGCCCGAAAACTTCGATCGGAACTTTCAGTTCCACAGGACCTTCCGAAGGTTTCGAATTAAATGACACCACAACTTCCTTAGTAACATCATTCGTCAGAGGGACTGCATCCGTCCGTTCCTCAATATACCTCCCCCACGCTTTATAGTTATCAGACTTTAACCTGATCTTTATCTGTTTTCCATATATAGGGTTCATGAGGAAATTCGATGACAGGTCAGGATAAATTATCTTCTTTTCTTCTCCGGAACGCGCCATGACGGAAATCGTACCCTTCCCTCCAACGGACGCCGAATTATCCAGTCTTATTACAGGAAATGTAAGAGTCTCGCCATTAAAATAGAACTCAGGAGGTGATAACATCACGCTCTCACCATTTGGATAAACCCTGAACATCCCTCCGTTTTCATATATCAGCCTGTTTTCGCCAAGTTTATATTCTATCAAACCGAGTGTTTTGTTGAAAATCGTAATGGAATACCCGGTCTGATTGGTAACAGTTATATTCAGGTAATTATCGCTGTAATTTCTTACATACATGGTGCCGCCATTCAAATTTATACGCGTTAACTGTGATGGTGACGAACCCAGAGCCACCGAACTGATCCTTCCGTCCAGCATGGTGAGCGCCTGTATCTGGCTCTCAATGAATGCTGTATCCTGGATATTGGATTGTATGGGATATGCGATCACGACCAGTACCCCCACAGCGACAAGAACGATAGCGAGTATTAAAGAGTATCCAATGGTCTCTGATACCCCTTCTTCAGAATATATCAATTTAATTTCATGATCTTTCATATTATTCCTCCAGCATTTTTATTATTATCTGGGAATGGTCAACGTTAACCATATCCGTTGTAAAATTTGTTGTTACTGTAGTTCCCGCATCGTCTATAACCGGGTCAGTCGCGCCGATACGGACAAGGTATTCCTTCCATCCTTTGTAGTAACTGCTGTTCACTTTTATAGACACCGTACCATTTTCTGCCGGGATAGAGTAAAGGGTAGAGGATAATATCTTTGAATGGATCCTTATACCCCCTTCTCCTGCGATCCAGTAATCTCCCAGGAGTTCCAGCATAGGAATGGTAGTCAGGTTTCCGGTAGAGAACCTGGGTTTTGATACGATAGTCACCTCGTCTCCCGGGTGTTTGATCCATATCCCCCCGTTCTCATAAGCTATTACTCTATCCTCGAATCTGTACTCTATCGAACCAACCGCAAATGAATAGTCGTTGATAGTGATCGTGCTATCATGCGCCACCAGCATCGCCCCGCCCATTATTTTCAGTTCAGTGTTCCGTATCGGAGCCCTGTCAAACCCGATTTTCTCGAGGTTCCCTGATAAAAGAGTGAAAGCTTTCTCCATCTCAAGAAAATGTGCGTTCTTTTCTGCTTTTTCGAGCATCGGCGCGCCTGCAAAATAGACTATGGATGTCGAGATTATTACGATAGCAAGGGTCTGGATGAACCCGACTGCCTCGGAAACTGCGATCTCGGATTTGATGAATTTTTTCATATGCCCCCTATGATTTTGCTTTAAAGGTAACTGTCCTTGTGGTACCATCGTCCAGCAGGAACTCGATTGTGAAGTCTCTGCCGCTTATATCGACGTCAAAAGTCAAATCAACGGATTTGAACGCGCTCTCGGTTGTGTATGGCGTGGTCAAAGTCAGTTGTGTTCCTGAGGCGCTGCTCCCACTCCATTTGACATTATTATCTATTTTGACTTCTAATATCCTATCTGAAGTTAAATTTGAAATCCAGGTGACAGTGATCTTCTTTATTTTCGGGATAACGCTGTCTGAAGAAACATTATCCTTGATATTGATGTTCTTAAGGCTCTTGCCAGGAGTCGTGTTACCGCTAGTATCGATTTCTAGCTGGCTTTCCTGCCCTGGAAGTGATACATTAAGCGGTCCAACAATAAGCGAGATCCCTGTTTTTCCGCTCCGGTCAAACACAGTAACATTATATGTATATGTGTAATTCATTCCCCCCACATATTTGTTGGAGCCCAAAGTCCGCGTTTCCTGAGGATCGATACTATAAACCACGTATGGATATATTGAAATATTTTCCACGTATTTATACAGGGTACCATCGGGGCTGCGCCTGACATTTATAGTCAGGTTATCTATACCTGAATCGCCAATATCAAAGGCGCGATACGTTACGGTTATAGGAGAGCCTGGCGCAAGAAGAGTGGTTCCTGCCGGATAAATAATTTCGGCTGTCGGATCAGCCGCATCCGTTATGTTTATCACTTCAAAAGACCAGTTTGCAGGGATGGCATACAATGGCGTGGCATTCTTGTCTTTCACAGTGAGGTTGGCATAATGCCATTTTGCTTCCATGTCCTGCGATGGCGTGTAGGTTACCGTGTACAGTTTTGGGTTTCCCGTAATTGAGATGTTGGCAGTCCGGTTTACACCGTCTACTATTAACATGATCGATGAGTTATCAACGGCAACGTCATCGCTTATCTGTGCCTGGATTACCGGTCTCTTGAAATCTGTGGAAATCCCATTAGGCGGGGATATCACTGATATTACCGGAGGATCTGAGTACGGATTTGATATTGTAAAATTACGTGATGCAGGCGTTGCATGTCCTGCCGCGTCATAAGCCACTGCTGTAACCGTATAGCTACCATCCAGGTCTCCCTTTGTGTCCCAGACCCAGTACCATGGGGGACCTGCTGTGTATCTGTAAATACCATTCACGAAAAACTTAACGCGCGCTACGCCATTTTCATCATAGGGGGTGGTGTTGATATAAGTCTTATTTTTTATCGTAGCGCCTTCAGCCGGTGAGTCAATAGAGATCGTGGGCGCATAGAAATCAGCAGAGGGCACCACTCCTCCGTCTCCAAAATAAATTTTACTGCTATTCGAATCATACTCAATTGTGTGTTTTTCATCATTACTGTACATAGTGCTGTTTTCAGCCAGGCTCATATCAGTGTTGACAGGAACCTCAACACGGATATATGGTGAAGAAGTGGATTCAAGAATTATCTTTCCGGTCGTCAGCGTGACCCTGTAAGCGCTATCAGCGATACTGACCGGTATCTGGAATTCTGATGTTATGATGGTATGTGAGCCCGCCCTCTGGCTGGCTCTTGCCTCTACTGTCAGGTCAGACATCTGTTTAGCTATGCCGTTCCCGATCGTAAGGAGTTCTTCTTCCATCAGGACCTTACTCTCCCTCTGGCTCATGTCGTGGAATGAATAGTATATCATCCCGAGAAAGATCACTGATATGGCAAACAGCAGGATAGTCTCTACGGCTACGGTAACCCCGGAATCATCGGACAGGAATTTCTTTAGTATCATAATTTCACCTCATGAGTTTATAATGAAAGTGTCAGTGTACCTGACTTTACCATCGTAATATTTTATTGTGACATTGATGTTTTTCGCTGCGATAGTGGTGACCAGCGACCGTCTCATGGAAGCGGCGAAGAAGTTATCAAAGATCAAACGTTCTCCACCTTCGCGCATGGTTTGATCGTGACCGGCAAGATATGAAACAAGCCCGTTTTCATAGGGTGCCTCAATATACATTAACTGGGCATCTTTGAACGTGTCGAGTGTTATGTCTGCATCAATATAGACCGGTGTACCGGTCGCATTTGTCGCAATACCGAGTATGTTGGCTGCAGGATTCACCTGACTTTCGTTCCTGCGCAGGGAAAATGCAGGTGTTGTGCTTTGTCGGGTCATATTTCCCAGCATCCCGCTTTTATTGTGGGACTGCGTAAGCGGATTGTAAGGGGTTCCCGGGTCTGCCAGTCCTGCGAGTGAGACAGGAGGTGACATGTTGAATGAGTATGATGTATTGAAACGTGTAACATTATCTATGAGTTTAATATAAGTCATATTTTTCAAATGAATCTTATTGCTTGCGTTTACAGACCTGTTGATCCCGATAAATCCATACCAGGGTTTTCTTGAACCAGCCCATTTCTCTACTGCATTATCCATGGTATGAGTTCCTGCGCACTGCACATGAAGAACCCCGCCGTTTGCCACCCAGGCTTCAATTGCAATTATAGTATTTTTTCTGGACGATGGAGTGTCCATATCTTCATGTGGAATAGTAAGTATATCATAATTCGTGAGATTTCCGTTCTGGATCTGATTGTCGCTGAGTCCTGTGTAAGGCACTTCTCCATCAGCATAGTATTTCTCCATCACACTATCACTTTCGGGAAATATCGCGATCTTTGGCTGGACGACCATCTCAATACCCTGTTCATAATAGAAGGGCTCAATCAGTTCATGAACAATAATGCTCTTGTTATTAGACTCATTCAGTATCAAATCTCTATTCCCGCCTACGAGTTTGCTCACATCTATCAGGAACGGACCGCCTGAGTAATTCCTGTACGACGAGTTTAATAAAGTGGACGCGTTTCTTGTGTTCATGGTACTTGAAAAGTTAGTAACAGAACTGTTGACTGGATTCTGCAGGATTGTCCAGACAGGAATCGATGTACCGTTCAGCTTCCCTGAAGGTCCTGAACCATCCACTATCTTGTAGATAAGCCCGTAAACTCTCATTAACCGGCTCTGGTTCGTGGTCTGGTTCTCATCCATAGGTATGACAAGCGACCCCTCAGGGAATGTGTGGTTCTTCCACTCGACGTGATACTTGTTCACCGTCAAATTTGAAGTCGTTTCATTGAGTGACATATTATTTATTATGACCTCAACTGACGCGCCCCTTGCCGAGTATATCTTTTTGATAGTGTCATTATATGATTGCATATATTTATAAAAATATTCTGACACCTGTGTCTGATTGGTAGAATTTAATAAAGTGGCATATTTGGCGGCTTTAATTACCTCAGCCTCGGTTATCAGTCTGAAATCCCTGATCTCCTGTTTTGATTCCTCAAGCCCGGTTGACTGGAGATTGGCAGAGAATATCATGCTATTGAGTATCGTAGTGAAACTCACCACTTCGATGATGATCATAAACACTGTAAGCAGCATGAGCTGCCCTTTTTCGTCCCTTATTACATCCGCCATAGCGTCATCCTCACTACCACGATATTGTAAAATTTTGTGCTATTTGAATCCATATTAGGTATACTATCTATCAAACTTTGAGCGGCACCCTCCATTTCTTCATCATGCAGTACTATCTTCCTGGACACTATAACAGCGTTGTCAGATGGTCTTCCGTTCCATAAGATCGCTCTTGATTCAGCGCCTGAAAGCGTGCTGTAATAAACCTCAACATTATAAGCTATCCCGGCAGCCCCCAGCACTTCCTTAAAGCGGTTCGCAGTTACATTGGTAGGACCGCCCAGGGGACGGACGGCAGCCTGCCCATCGAATTGCCCTCCTGTCCATCCCAGAATAGCCTGCTTGAGCTGTGATGGCTCAGTATCAGAAGGAGTGTAATCAAGAACCGTGAGCAGGTCCTGCCCCCGCATCTCAAGTTCCTTTTCCACATGCATGTGCGAGGCAGAAGCCGTGTTAGGAGTAAGAGGCGCAGCTTTTAGCACAAAGATCACCACCACTATCAATAACATTGCTGAAGCTATTGCTTCCATCGTATAGAGTTGAGCCCTGTCGTTGCGTATCATAGCCATACCCTCACATCAAGTAATAATATCTGCGAATCCTGGGAAAGATATACTACCCGCGTTATCTTTCCGACATTTGCATAATCGTCAGGCAGTGCCCCTGCATTCAGGACGGTTTTCCCGAGATTCTTGTATAAAGTATTGTTAATGTGGCGTAAAGAGACATTTATGTTGTAATTTATATTCGTGGTCGAAAGACCAAGCTGGATCAACATATCATTATACTGCGAAGGGTTGTTCAGGGAGCTGTTAAGCCATTTCGCCTTATCCAGATCAATGACATTCGGATTCGATTCACTTATAGCAAGCCCGCTTGAGCTTTCCGCAAGTACCGTGCTGGCTCTTTCTGCCATAGGTACAACCTCTCCTGCGTTGAACTGGAATGGAAGAAGCAGACCGGTTAAAAGGTTATACATAAATAAAAAAGAAAAAATAAATATAGTGATACCAATGATGTAATCCAGACTTACCTGTCCACGGTCATTTCCCGGTTTCCAAATCATCATAATAATTATAATAGTACAGGTTGAACCTATATTAAGATTGCGACAATTCAGGGTATTTTACCAAAAAATATATTACTATCTAATATAATATAACAGGAATAATCATGAGATTACCTGCTGGCAGACCAGCCCTTATACTGATTTCCATCATCGTCATTCTTGCGGCATTGATAACTTCTGTGCTGTGGATACTGTTTTTCAGCGATATGTCGCCTGACCCGCAGCTTTCGCGGAGCGTACAGGATGAATACTCTGTTCCAGTCAATTTGAAGATAGTCAATATTTCAGGGAAGAACGCTGCTTATATAATCCCGGACAGGGTCAGGTGGGGTTCAGGTCATAAGAAACTGCTTTATAACCTCTCAAATCCGAAGGAGGTTACCCTTGCTTTTGTTGAGATCCTGGCAAATAATGATGCAGAGGCGCTTGAGTTCATAATGTCGCAATCAACCAGGGACTACTGGGCAAGCAAGGGATATAGCAATGTGCAGGCACTTGATACTTATCAATCAATGTATATGAATATGAAAGAACCATATATATTCAATCTCAGCCCCGGAGAGGATGATCCTTCAGAGGGTATGGTGTCAGTGTCGTTGATCAGGGATTCCGGAGATTTACATTTTGAATTAAATGCAGGACTCGACGGCACCTGGAAGATATAATGCCGTTATGATTATTATGATATTCTTAAATAAGTATTAAATAGTTAGATATCAATATATTACCAGAGACTGAAATAAGGTAATTAATTACATGATCTTTGGAAAAAAGAAACGATTGCCTGATACCAAGGGAAAAGACCCCTCTGTGGGTACTGCGCCTAAAGGTGCAGGCGCAACTACCGATGGAGGCGCCTCAGTCTGGGTAAACAAAGGCAATAACCTTGTGGAGAGCAGTATGTACACAGAAGCGATACAGTGTTACGATAAAGCACTTGAGATAAATCCCAGATATATGGAAGTCCATAACAATAGGGGACTCGCTCTTGCCAGGACTGGAAGGTTTGGAGATGCCATACAATCATATGACCGGGCTCTTGAACTGAAACCAGGCGACCTTGAAGTTCTATATAACAAAGGGATCGCCCTCGCGCAGATGGGAAAAGGGGATGAAGCGCTTGCGTGCTATGACAAACTGCTTGAGTCTAATCCGAACGACGCCAATACATGGTGCAGCAAAGGCGATGTGTTTTTTGAGAGTGAAAAGTTCGAAGAGGCTCTAAAGGCATATGATAGATCCATACAGTTGAACCCGAAAGATGAAACTGCATGGAACAACAGAGGAATGACGCTTGTAAAGTTCAACCGCTATGATGAAGCTATAGAATCCTATGATAAAGCGCTTGAGATAAATCCCAGGATCGAAAAGATATGGAGTAATAAAGGGCTTGCTATTTCAAAGATGAACGAAAAGCAAGACAAGATAGATCTGCAAAAGATCGCTGTTACGCTTCCCAAAGAAGACAAAAAAGTTACGCTGGCTAAGCCCGGGTCCGAAGAACCAGCGAAAAAGGAGAAAGAGACTGAAATATCATTTATCCAGGAATTGATGGAGAAAACAAGACCGGCTTTCGAGAAACCAACCGAAATTCGATCTGATAAAACGCAACCTCCGGTCCCCAAGCCCGATATTTCCAGGAAAGATACGCAAATCCCTCCTAAACCTGTCACCGCTCAATTATCAACAAGAACAGATGAGAACATGAAGAACGGGAATTCTTTGTATTCAAACGGCAAGTATGAAGAAGCGCTGGAATGTTTTACAAAGTTGGTTGAAAAAGACCCGAAGAACAAAACTGCCTGGAACAATAAAGGGCTGTCACTCGGTAAGCTCGGAAGGGTATATGAAGCGATCGGGTGCTATGATAAAGCGCTTGAAATAGCTCCAAAAGACCATGTTGTGCTCAATAATAAAGGGAGCGCGCTTTTCAAGAAAGGGCGGGTCAATGAAGCGCTGGAATGTTACAAGACAACTCTTGGTCTGGACCCGAATAACAAGACAGCTTCCAGAGGTATAGAACTCTGCAACGAGTATTTCGCAAAATCTGCATGATGAGATGAATATATGGCTGCTGACAAAACTATGCTCAAAGAGGAGGCAAAAGCTGGTGCTTCGGCTGATATCAGCGCAGATAAGATCCAGGAGCAGCTAACCCGGACAACTTCAATACCTGTTCTTGACCGCACAATGGGGGGTGGACTGCCGTCCGGCTCGGTGGTATATATCTACGCAGACCCAAGATCTATGGCTGAAGTATTTCTTTATCAATTCACACAGGCACGCAAAACATATTATTTCTCAAATGAAAGGCGTCCTGCATATGTGATGAGGGATATAAAGAATTACGGGTTCAAACCGGATAATATTACTTTTGTGGACATTTACAGCCAATATTATATCACCCCGCATGGAGAAATGGCGGAAAATATAGGCAATGAGATGACAGATTCCAGGATAGTGGAATTTACGGAGAGCACCCTTAAGAAAATAGTTACACAGGAAGAATCCGATATTAATATCATTTTTGATTCATTTTCGTTCTATCTCAACCTGAAAGTGAATCCCGGCGTTATTAAACGGCTTATCAATTCAATTTATGAAACAGCCAAACGCCTTAACGCCCTGGCATTTTTATACGGTCTCAAGGGTTCTAAGAATGAGATCGATAATGATATATTGAAAGCATGCGATGTGATATTCGATGTGGAGCTTGAAAAGAGCGGAGATAAGATCATCAACCGCCTTTCGATCCCCAAGCTGAGAGGCAGGACGCCGACAATGGAAATGGTAAAGTTCAAAATTGCAGATGGCATCCAGATAGATACCACGAAGGATATCGCCTGAATTCGATCGATCAACAATTGCTCTTCGTTTGGGATGCACCCTGTTAACAAATTTGGTCCAGGTATTCTGACTTGGGTATCTCCACAATAAAAATAGCTCCGCCTTGCGGATTATCTTCAACTCCAATACCTCCCCTGTGGAGTTCTATTATCTTTTTTGCAATTGCCAACCCCAACCCTGAACCTTTTATACCTGTCTTTTCCAGCCTGCAGAACCTCTCGAAAATAATGGTCTTATCTGTCTTTTTCAAGCCTTCGCCAAAATCTATGATCATGATATTCCAGAAAGGATCCCTGTCCTCACCTTTCACTATGATCTTTTTACCACCAGGGGCGTATTTTATCGCATTCGATATCAGGTTGGAAAAGACCTCTTCAATTATCTTATTTGCTTTAACCGGCATGCTTCTTGTAATTTCGGATTCAATTTCCATACCCACCTTTGCCGCCATGGGGCGCAGATTTTCAATAACCCCACCGATCACTTCCACAAGATCCATGTAAACAAAATCTATGCGTTCAAGACTGTCGATCCTTGAGAATTTAGTGGCGGATTCTATGAGATCCATGGCTTTGAGAAGATTTTTTTCAATGGTCTCAATATACATCCTGTTACCAGTATTTTCTTCCTTGATAAGTTCAGCAAAACCACTGGCAGTAGCAAGAGGGTTCATCAGGTCATGATGCATTATGTCGATGAACAGTTCCTTCATCCTGTTTGATCCCTCAAGTTTTGCAGCGTATTTTTTCATTGCTTCTTCAGTTCGCTTTCGCTCTGTGATATCTATGATAGAGACATTTCTCCTTGAATAATCTCCCTCATATCCAGGCGTCACCGACCATTTCAATATGACATTGATCACATTGCCTGCGAGGGTTTTTACGAAATCCTCTCCTTCAAACTCTGTCCTGCCTTCCGCGATGGCAAGAAGTTCTTCCCTGTACACATCATAAGAATGCTCCGTGAATATCTTATTAATACCCTTTAAGAGTTCTTCTTTATTGCGGGCCCTGAACTTAGAAAGCGTTGCATTATTCACGTTAACAACTTTCACCATCGATGCACAGCGTTCAACTTCTTCGGGATGTGACTCAAAATAGGTTCTGAAATCCTTAACTCCCTTATTGCGCAAACTATCAATATATTTTTTTACCAGCGAGCTATCCTCTTCCCATAGAGATATCGGGGAATTTTCAAACAGACTGCGATACCGTTCCTCGCTTTCTTTCAAAGCTTTTTCAAACCGCCTGCGTTCAGTAATATCCCTGATAATCCCCACCATGGCTATCGGTTTACCTTCCCTGTCTTTAACTATGGAAGTATTCAGTAATATTGGAAATTCATGCCCGTCCTCATGCCTGACCATTAGTTCCCCGACCCAGCGCCCGGTCTCTTTTATGGATGGCAGTATAAACCTGCTGGCAAACTCAGGATCCACGTTCATATCATTTACGTGCTTTCCCCTTAATTCTTCCAGAGGGAACCCGTACATCTCCTCTACAGCCCTGTTGGAATAAGTAACATATCCGTTCAAGTCAACGATCTGGACACCGTCAGGCGCTTCTTCCACAGCCTCTGAGAATAGCTTCAGTCCTTCCTCGGTCTGTTTGCGCTCTGTGATGTCGCTCACGATGCAGACATGCCCCCTGTAATTACCTTTATCATCCCATAGACCTGTGGCTTTAACTTCAGTAGGAATGGTCGTGCCGTCCTTCCTTAGTCCTGGGATCTCTACTGTGAATGTCCCCTTATCCTTGTTGTACAGTGTGCTTGATAAGATCTCTCCAGATTGAGCTGCTACATCCTGGGGTGTTATATCCATCCAGGTCTTCCCGATAAGTTCCTCCTGGGTATATCCATATATCCTGGCGTGGGCGGCATTCAAATATATGTACCTGTCTTTTTCATCAGTTATTGCAATGCCTTCCTTACTGCTGTGGATGGCTTTCAATAGCCTGTCCTTATCTTCTGCCGCATGCATGCGCTCTGTGATGTCGCGCACATATTCGATCACCCCTTTCATCTTCCCTGTTGCCGTGTCAATCATCGGGTAACTGTATATCTCGACCCAACCAACGGTCTTCCCTCCTGGACTGTGTTTCGGGATAATATCATAGGCAGTCTCGCCCGTCTTAAGTGTCCGCCAGGCGGGACAGACCTCGCATCGCTCGCTGCTGCCGTGAAAGGCTTCATAGCATTTCTTTCCCACAAATGACGCGACATGAGGATACCATTTCTGTGCAGTGGGATTGACGCGGATGATGTTCATGTCCATATCAAGGATGCCGATGCCGTCCTGTATGCTTGCAAAGATGCTTTCCATGAAGCGTTCACCTTCCAGCATTTTTGTCTTCTCATCCGAAAGCATCCGCTCACCCCTCACCAGTTTTTTCTTATTTGTCCTACCTGGTTTGACGTGTTTGGTTTTCATGGTAGCACATTTATAATTTTTGATATCGCATCTGATACATCCATCGTGGAATTAGACCCCCCCAGGTCTGGCGTCACGATCCCTTTTGCAATGACGGAATCAACCGCCCTGCCAAGAACTTGCGCTTCTGTTTCACGCCCCATCCATTGAAGCATCATTTTGACGCTCAGGATGGAAGCTATCGGGTTCGCGATGCCTTTCCCGGCGATATCAGGAGCGCTGCCGTGTATGGGCTCAAAGAGCGCATGTTTGTCTCCGATGTTGGCGCTGGGGCACAGTCCAAGCCCTCCAACAAGGGCTGCCGCCACGTCGCTTAAGATATCCCCGAACAGGTTGGTGGTCACCATAACATCGTACTTCTCAGGTCGCAATATCAGGTCATAAGCCATTGCGTCTACCAGCATTTCATTATGTGAAATCCCGTTACGCTTTACAACGCCTATGCAGACATCGCGGAAGAATGAATCGGACTTCAATACGTTCGCTTTATGAACGATGGTTATCTGCTTTTTTCTTTTTTTTGCTATTGAGCAGGCGCTTTCTGCAATCCTCTCGCTCCCTTTGCGGGTTATTACTCTTGTGGTATAAGCGACATTTTCATGCAGTTCCTCAATGCCAGAGTACATGCCTTCAGTATTTTCCCTGACTATGACAAAATCAAAAACCTTTTTATTGCATGGCAATTTTACGTTCGCAAGGGGTGCAAAAGGACGGATGTTGGCATACAGGTCAAGTTCCTTGCGAAGCCGCATCAGCACGCTTTTGTAATTCGGGTCAGGCGGGGTAGTAATCGCTCCGAAGAGGACGCAGTCGCAATCTTTGATGATGCTCATGTCCTCGTCCGTGAGCGCGCTTCCCGTGCGTTCCCATTTTCCATAACCGATCTCAAGAGGCACTTTCTCAATGTCAAGACCGAAGGCATCTAGCACTCTGAGCGCCGCTGGTATGACTTCTTTGCCTATGCCGTCACCGGGTACGACTGCGAGTTTCATTTATGTTCCTTCTTTTATTTTCGAAATCACAATTTGTTATTATTGTTTTCCTGAGTACCTTTTAAAACCCTCACAAGTATCCTAATCGCATCCACGATATCATATTCGGACGCCCCCCAGTGAACAACCGCGCCGTCTATGCCGTTTATGTTCACCATGCCTGATTTCCTGCTCTGGCAGCACCTTGTGATGAAAGGCTTTGTAGGCATATACAGTTCAGCTTTCAGGGGGCACATGTTGATATGCTTATACGTGAGCCTGGGGAACCGCAGCTCGAATATCTGCTTTGAGATATCGCATCCCACAAGTTCTGAGTTATCTTCAATATCGATATCCGTATCGAGATATTTTCCATTAAGCTCTGAAGCGTAACACGGGAAGACCGTTTTTTCCCCCTCGAACTGCCGCAGGTCGATGAGTTTCTTTGTGAACCTTATGTTCAATTCCCCAAGAATACCGCTGCTTACAAGCCGGTCTATCGCAGAGACAAGCCATGGGGGTTCTGGTGGAATAATATCTATAATTTCTATCTCCATGACTTCGATCATACTCGGCTCATGCACGAAAGTGATATGCCTGTCCATGCCTTCGAAAATAACCGTATTTACGCTCCTTTTGCACAGGGGTATGGATGATTCGATAAGCCTTGTCCTGTCATGCGCATCGAGTTTTTCCTTGAATTTTATGATCTGGTTCCCTTTTGCGATCAATTCCAGCGAAACCAGCCTGCGCAGTAACCCTTCCCCTTCGCTTTTCACATTATATATCGAATAACCTGACGGCAGGTCAGCTATAAGGTATTCTGTTGCAAAATAAATTGGTCCTCCGACCCTGGCATTCGGGTCTGTCCTTGTAACTCCCAAGCTTTTGTAATCCGAAGGGAATATCACTGTTGCACCTTCTTTTTGTGGTGTTCCACAAGCCCGCCGTCTGCCAGTATCTCACGCAGGAAATCAGGGAGCTTTGTGCCCGTGTATGACCTGTACCCTGTTTTCACGATGCCTTTTTCAAGGTCGATCTCTATGATGTCGCCCTCATGGCATTCTACCGCAGCCTCGATGATGGGCAGACCCACATTGATGGCGTTCCTGAAAAAAATCCTTGCGAACGACTGTGCCACGATGCACGCCACGCCCGCGTGCTTTAAAGCAAGAGGCGCCTGTTCCCTTGATGAACCGCAGCCGAAATTCTTTCCTGCAACAATGATGTCACCTTTTTTTACTTTTTTAGGGAATTCCGGGTCTATCCCTTCCATGACGTGTGACGCAAATACGCTCATGTCAGTGGTGCGCAGGTATTTTCCCGGGATTATGACATCAGTATCTATGTTGTCTTTGAATTTCCAGACCCGTCCTGATATTTTGCTGATAGTGTTATTCATTGCGTGCACGGGTATTGTTCACGGGAAGCATAATCATTTTGGTGAAAAGGAAAAAATCATTCATTTCTTTTTCCATGACAGGTAAACGGCACTCATGACCGTTATCATAATGGCAACTTCAAAGCCCGGGGATTTTTCAGCCTGTGTGGTATCAGTATCCTGATCCGTTCCCGCCATCGCGGTCACGCCTGCTGCTGGCTTCGAAACTGTTGGAACGTAAGTACCTTTAAATCCGCTTATTGCAAAACTCGAGAAAGAATTGGTTTTTGATTCGAAGTATGAATGGCTTTCATCTTGTCCTTTCGCATCAGTCTCAAGCATAAGCCAGCTGCTCCCATCCCATTTGAACATCCTGATATCGCTCTGGGATAGCCCGCTGCTGCTTATCCAGGTATTCTCTACCCTGAACCTTATTACGGCTTCCTTTATGTTCTTCGGTACTGCAAAGCCTGATGTTCCGACCCAGATGTTGGCATTCCTGTAAACAATGCCAGGGGCATGTTCTTTTACAAGTGTTGATGTGTCCCTTAACACTTCCACAGATGTCCTGATATCTCCTGGGCTGGTGTTGCCTGTAATATTGACAAACAGCACAGGGTTGCCGCTGCTGGTGAACCTGTATGAAGTGACCTTATCTTTATAAATATACAAATCGTATTTTTCATTTACTTCGATGTTGGTGAAGTTCTCAGCTGAGAGCCCACCACCTCCACCCCCGCCGCCGGATGGGGAAGTATATGTAACAGTACTTCCTCCGATTAAAGTAGTAGTAGCTTCGCCACTGACGGTAATATTGCCTGCTGTGACGCCTTCAACCTCAAGAGTGGTAACTGTAATTACTGATAACATCATCATTAAAGTCAGTACAAATTTTATCATATGTTTTTAGTCATTCATCTGATTATATATATCTTCCTGATTTCATCCACGTATTCAAAATGGAAAAAATGTAAACACCGACTGGAAACAATACAGTTAAATGGACATGGACTAATAAAATGACAATAGAGGCTCTTTCATGAGGACAAAAGTAATAATAATGGGCGCCGCAGGACGTGATTTCCACAATTTCAACGTATTTTTCAGGGGCAACTTAGATTACGAAGTCGTTGCTTTCACAGCAGCGCAAATCCCGGGTATCGCAGGGCGGGGTTACCCGAAGGAACTGGCAGGAAGTCTTTATGAAAAAGGCATCCCGATCTATCCCGAAGAGGAACTCGCCAGGGTGATAAAAGAAAAACACATCGAACAGGTCATTCTCGCATACTCAGACCTCTCACATGAAACAGTGATGCAGAAAGCTTCGCTTGTCCTTGCGGCAGGCGCTGATTTCAGGCTTATGGGAACTGAAAGCACAATGCTGCAGTCAAAAAAACCCGTGATATCTGTCTGTGCCGTGAGAACAGGCGCAGGTAAGAGCCCCACATCGCAGAAACTCCTTGACATATTGAAAGAAAAAGGTTTCAGGGTGGTCGTGGTGCGCCATCCCATGCCCTACGGCGACCTGCGAAAACAGGAATGCCAGCGCTTTGCTGTGATGGAAGACTGCATCAAACATGAATGCACCATAGAAGAAAGAGAGGAATACGAGCCCTATATCTGCTGCGGGAGCGTAGTTTACAGCGGCGTTGACTTTAAAAAGATACTTGATAGTGCTGAAAAGGAAGCGGATATTATAATATGGGACGGAGGGAACAACGACATCCCGTTCTATAAGCCCGACCTCCATATCGTTATAGCAGATCCCCACAGGGCAGGACATGAACTCACATATTATCCTGGCAATGTGAACGTGCGGCTTGCAGATGTTGTTATCGTGAACAAGGTGGACTCTGCGAGGAAGGAGGATGTGGAACTGGTCATCAAGAATGTCAGGTCATTAAATGAGAATGCTAAGATCATTAAAGCCAATTCCGTGATAACAGTGGACATGCCAGAATTGATAAAAGGAAAGCGCGTCCTTGCTGTTGAGGACGGTCCCACGCTCACTCACGGCGGGATGGCTTTCGGTGCGGGCGTCCTGGCTGCTAAAAAATTCGGGGCAAAAGAGGTTATCGACCCGCATTCTCATGCTGTCGGCTCTATACTCAGGGTGTATGAAGCATTCCCCCACCTTGGTGCAGTGCTTCCTGCTATGGGATACAGCCCTGACCAGGTGAAAGAACTGGAGGAGACGATAAACGCTACAGATTGCGATACAGCCGTCGCTGGAACACCCATCGATCTGGGCAGCCTCCTCTCCCTCAATAAACCTGTGGTGAGGGTAAGGTACAGGATCGAGGAAGTGGATGTCAGGCTGGAAGATGTGATTGAAGACTGGCTTAAAAAGAAAAAATTACCAGGAAAAATTATTAAGTATGTAGATAACTTGGGAGGTCAATATGAACCTAAACGACCTTAAATTTGAGAACGGTCTTGTTACAGCCATTGCCCAGGACTACAAAACAGGCGAAGTGCTCATGGTAGCATTCATGGATAAAGAAGCACTCAAAAAGACCATAGAGACAAAAAGAGGATACTACTGGAGCCGGAGCAGGCGCAAACTCTGGAAAAAGGGAGAAAGTTCAGGTCATGAGCAGATAATCCATGATATACTGATCGACTGTGATGCTGATGCAGTGCTGCTCAAGGTCGAACAGATAGGCGGAGCATGCCATACAGGCTACAGATCGTGTTTTTACAGGACGATCGAGGGCAAAGTCGTGGGCGAAAAGTTATTTGAGCCTGAAGATGTATATAAGACTTAATGAAAATATTAATAATAATATTTGCATTGGCAGCAGGAATTGCGTTATCGGGGTGCACTGAGAAAGCGCAGGGTCAGGATATGGAATTCCCGCCATCCGATGCAACGCGGACGCAGGCAGATATGCAGGAGATCGTTCCGACCGATACTCCGGAACCAACGCCGATCGCCACTACTGAAAAGCCCCTGACAAAATATGATAAATTCGCAGCGTGGCTCAAGGAAGATGCGACCAATAAACATCCATATATCCTTGATCCTTCAAAAGTATATGAAGACCAGTATGTGTGCGCGCAGTTTACACGGGATTTTCTCAAGAATGCTACGGACGCGGGTTTTGAGACGTATGCAGTCCTGCTGACAGGAGCAGTAAAAGGACAGAATGCATGGCATACGATAAACGGTGTTATTCTTGATAATAAGCTGTATTTTGTTGAACCCCAGAAGGATATTATCCTGAAGAAAGAAGACCTTTTGAAGACATACGGATTTGAATACGCCTATTTTGGCAAAGAAATGTATATCAGCAGGAATGATGCAGAATTGAGCCAGAAGATCAATTATCATTCAGTGATCGGATTAAATGGGGGTAATTTCCTGTATCTAAAGTAATTAAAGTAATGCCGCATTTTCAAAATAATCTTTAACTCCCTTAAACCCATTTTTCCTGGCGAGCTTCTCGATCGCAGAGTAAATGCCGCTGCTGTATTGGGCAGCTTTCTTTTCTTTCAATGCAAGTTCATCTGGAAGCAGCCTGCCTGCGGCAAGGCGCAGAATGTATTTTCGCATGCCGCTTTTTATCTTAAGTTCAGGCGCGATCCTGAGAGCCAGTTCAACTACTTCCCTGTCAAGGTAAGGTACGCGAAGTTCAACGGAATTTGCCATGGTCGCAGCGTCGTCCCGCTCAAGGTTATTTTCTGCTATGTTCTCAAGGTCGTGTTTCAGCGCGCTTTCAAGTTCTGGGGGGGGCATGGATTCATATCGCTTGTAACCTGCGAAAAGCTCGTCAGCGCCCTGACCAGAAAGCATCACGCGGATACCGTCCATGTGGGCATCTCTTGAAGCGAATAACAGCGGCAAAGCGATGCTGACTTTCAGCGGGTCTGCTGATTCGACGGCTCTTATAACATCAGGAATAGCAGACTCGACCTCATCCATAGTAAGCTCATGAAGATGCAGTTTATCATCAAGACCAAGGAGTTGGGCTGCCTTTTTCGTCTGCATAATGTCGTGCGATCCTGCCATACCCACCGAATACAGTTCAGCTTCGGGGTACAGAGCCGCGATAAGCGAGCTGTCAAGACCACCAGAGAACGCTATGGCGCATGGCGAGTATGTGCGTTTTTTCACAGCCTTTTCTATTGCATTGAACAGCGCTTCAGAAGCGATGTTTTCATCGGTGATCTGTTCCCCTTTGACAAAACCTGTCACTGATTTTTCATTAAGCACGCCGCCGCTGTACATGAGCATGTGCCCGGGTTTGAGTGAAAGTATATCCTTTATTCCAATCGCAGAAAGGGCTTTTTTCTCAGACGCGAAAGCGAACAGTTCGCCTGTTTTACCATAGTACAGCGGCTTCACACCAGCGGGGTCGCGCGCCAGGTATATTGTATCATTATACGCGTAGGCGAACGCATAGTCGCCATCAAGAGCTAAAGGCGCTGCCTCGACACCTTCCGATTCGATCAAGTTAAAAAGCGCTTCACTGTCAGATCCTGTTTTCAGACCGTGTTTTTGGGCGATCTCCCTGAAGTTGTAGATCTCGCCGTTGTACGTTAGAGCGCCCCTGTTGTGGATAGGCTGGCTCTTGTCGCCTGTTATTTTAAGGAGTACGCTGCCCAGAGTGATATCGCCCAGAGAGAACATTCCTGTGCCATCAGGTCCCCTGTGTCTTATTGCTTCAAGCATCTTTTGAACTGATGCTTCGGGATCTTTTCCTGCCGCGCCTGCGATGCCGCACATAGAGGCATAGATAGTCATTCCATGGTTTAAAAATGTCACTCTTCATCCTCCAGGGATGCAAGGACAAAATCATCACGATATTTTTCCAGTTTACCTGTCATTTTTTTTCTAATGACATTTTTTATTAACGGGACACGCAATAATTCCACTGCGATGTCGATTTGTTTCATGAATTCAAAAATCTCCCCTGATGTGTATTCTTCAACCGTCAACATGAAAGTTCACAAAATGGATAAGAACCTGTCCACTTCATATAAGCGGTCTTGGCTGCTTCTCATCAGGCTGCACTGGCAGTTTCATGGTATTGATGAGTATCGGGTCAGTAACCTCTTTCGCTCTCTCAAGCAGCAGTTCCTTCCCGCACTGGGTAATCGCGAATATGGGTATCGCTGTCCCGAACTGCGCTATGGTTTTCCCTGCGATGCAGCCGCGTATCCATTTTGAAGTACATCCTGTGGTCATGTCCACAAGATCGATGAACTCTTTTGCCTCGCTCTCAGATATGCCTGTAGTATGGACGCCAAAAGCCACAACCTGAACCCTGTGTTTTTTCTCAAGATCGCGGATGGCGCGCATGTCCTTTGGATTAGTGACCGAGACTCCTATCTTCTTAAAACCCGTCTCGATGGCTCTCTTCACGCCTTCGACCTGGTCAAGAGCCGCGGTCTCTGGGTCAAGCACTATGCCTCCCACTTCCTGTATCCTCTCTATGAGTTTTGGTATCGGGGTTGTCTCAACAAGTCCTGAGATACGGGAACCCATGCCCTGTGCCAGTTTCGGGTTGCTTGTGATCACAGTCCCTGCACCGTCACATGCTGTTACGCAGGCATCCAGGAGCCCGCGGCGCAGTCCTGTCATAAAGGTCTCGCTCGCGCCAAAACCCACGAATATCTCCATTTCGATAGCCCTGTCCCCTGTGAACAAACCGAAATCCTTTATCCTGAACTCGATATTCTCTTTCGCGGTCTTTCCAGAAAATTTCTTTATCCCGCGCACCTTATCGAAGATCGGGCAATATTCTGTCTGCGGTTCGCCAACTTCAACGACCTTTCCATCCTCTACAACTACGCGCGTTTTTCCGAGCGCTTCCATAACATGCCTGTCTTTTGCCATGAGCACCAATATATTTCTTAAGGGTATTAATCGTTAAGATACAGACAAACTTTGAAGAGTTTAGGCAATATTTGCCGTAATTTAAAACACTATCTTTTTCCATGGTGAAGTTCGAAAATAACCAGAATATCCATTGAAAAACCACAGAGGGCACAGAGGACACAGAGAAAAGCGGCAAAGCTCTGTTCTCTCTATGTGCTCCGTGGTCAATATTCCGTTATTTGCCATGAGTGCCCCCGCCGCCCATAGTGTTCGTTCATAGCCCGCCTGCGCGCGTCCCTGGGGTGCGGGAGGCGGCAGTAATGCGCGCCCGGGGGTGCTATAGATTAAAGATGGCTGGGGAAGAGGAATAAGGTGATGGGGCGGCTGGATGAGAAGGGCTATGACCCTGCTTTGATCGAGATCCTGTTCACTGTGGAGAAGCATATATAACCTCCAAAATATTCAATTCCGGCGCCGATATGCCCCCGGGCAACCACCCACATCACAAACCGCGCATTATAAATTTCATCCAAAAAGAAAGAGTTCCTTTGCAGTCTTCCCCTGAGAGAGTCTCAGGCTCGTGTTAAGATTCGGCACGGTATCTCATCAGATTATATATCCTATAAAAGTAAGTTTAAGTGTATTAAGTGAGTATCATATACCAAGAGATCAGTTTAAGATACGAGAAAGCACCTGAGATGCAAATAAAGAGGACTAAACCATGGAAGCAGTCAAACAGATTTTCAAGATACCAAAAAACCATGAAATAAAGATAAAAGTCCCAAGGGAATTCCCTGAAAATGAGACAGTTGAGGTAATTTTGATCATGAAGAAAAAGCAGGATAGCTTTAGAGAGAGAATACGTGAATTAAAGAACGCTGCAAAAGACCACCTGTTCCTCGAAGATCTGGAAGAAATATCTGAAGATTTCAGATCGATTGACCTAGAAGGATTGGATGATGCAGTATAAATGGCATATATTCCTGGCAAATCTTGACCCCGTTATTGGTTCTGAACAGGGGAAGACACGTCCTGTCCTTGTAATAAGCGAGGAAGAGATAAATCAGATCTTGCCGGTCTTGAATGTTCTTCCGATAACTTCGAGAAAAGAAGACAGGAGGATTTATCCTAATGAGGTTTTACTCCCCGCCTCTATTGGAGGGCTTGAAAAGGATTCAATTGTTCTCTGTTATCAAATAAGGACTCTTGATAAAAGGCGCCTTATCAGGGATTTAGGTAAAATTGAGGATTTTAGTTTACAGGAAGAAATAATCGATGCATTATGTTTTCAGTTGGGGATTATAATGTAAAATGTAAACATTATACTGTTTCAAGAATCTCTGCGTATAATTCCTCTCTGCTATAGAAATATCCCGATAGAACTTCCCCTCATCCTCGCTCATTTTTCTGATAAGCCGCAAGCTCAGCCATCTTATGTATGCATGCCCCCTCCGCCCCACGACACCCATAGTATTCATTTATAGCTTTATCCGTCTGCGCGCGTCCCTGGGTGCGGGAGGCGATAGTCCTGCGCGCCCGGGTGCTATAGATCCAAGATGGCTGGGGAGAGGAATAAGGTGATGGAGCTATTGGACGTGAATGGCTGTGATCCTGCTTTGATTGAATTACCTTCGTTGGGATACTAACATTATCTTCAACATCAGGAAGATTTCTTCGGTTTTCTGGCTTTCGTAAGAGTTTCCATACCTTTATTGAAATCGCTTTCCGACAGATTCAGCGGAATTCCGATCTCCTGAAGTTTATACATGAGCAGTCTTTTGGGCATGCCTGCTATTTCGGATGCTTTTCCTAGAGAAACAGAACCATCGGTGTATTTCCTTATGGCTTTTCCGGATTTATTCTCCCGATAATTATTCATATATTTTATGTTGTCATAACTTCTATCGGAACATTCACCTTCTTATCAGTGAAAATATTCAGCTTTTCAAACCCGATAACTCTGTTATCTTTATCTTTTTTGAGGATTACTTCATCTCCTGATTCTTCACAGATGAATTCCTTTTCAGCATCATCAAACCATACATCAAGGGTGTTTGATTCGCGGTTCAGGATCACTTTGATTTTTTCCATATCTGGACACCTTCTTTTATTCTGTCAGTTATATAAGCTGTAATTATGAATCCTTCACTCTTATTTGTCACAACACACATATGATAGTTTTTATCATTGTATTCTATTTCTCTGTAAAATAGATATACATTCCTATCAATCCTGCTCTGACGAATGAATTCAGGATTTTTCAGGGTAATAATAACATCGGATTCCATACCTTTTATATGAGGATGCTTGACTGTTGTAATGTACTCCCAGTAGCTTTTTGTGACTGAAACCTTAAACCCAATGGGTGTGATCTCTTCAAAAAGCAGCTCTTCAATTTCATTCATGATTTTGGCTCCTCTTTTTTCCTTGAGATGCTTCCCTCTAATATTGCCAATTGACTCATTCGACCACCTTATTCAGTATGCTCTTACTCAAATAAGCTCTAACTAATATAAAGATTGTTTAATGATCCCAGCATTAGATACAACGAATCTTAATTCGAACGAAATGCAACATCCTTATATACTTTCAACAAAAAAACTTTTCAAAAGCAGGGCATTCGAAGATCAACAGATGCTGTTATTAGAATCGTAAATCAGTTGTGCCATACTATTATAACTTTTAAAATATTAATCCCCCGGCGCCAATATGCCCCCGGGCAGCCTCTTCATAATAAAATTGAAACACCAAAGATGGCACAGAGGACACAGAGAAAAACCGCAACGCTCTGTGCTCTCCTTGTGCTCCGTGGTCAATATTCCGTTCTTAGCCATTCGTGCCCCCGCCGCCCATAGTGTTCAGCCCGAATCCGCCTGCGCGCGTCCCTGGGTGCGGGAGTTTGGCGCCAGTTCTGCGCGCCCATCTATTACGAACCCACTTGCTGCTGAATCTCAGCCATTCTTTTGTCCAGTCTTTAAATAACGATATGCGAAACCGCAGATGAACGCGGATGAACGCAGATGGACTACGAGAGAACACGGATCGCGCGGATGACGCGGATGCACGCTAATACGAAATCAGTGTGTATCACATTCATCTGTGAAATCAGTTTTCCGTGGGATGCGCCACACATTTATCACTTTGTGTATATTTATATTCCGGCGCCCGATATGCCCCCGAACAGCCACAAAGTGCATCGTTCCGACCCTGCTATTATCGAAGATACCGCATTCAACCATGTGCGCTATCTTCGCGGTGATGGTCGTGGTCTTGCCCGTGCCTGCGCCTGCGAGGATCAGTTGGGGGCCTGGGTGTGTTTTATGGCTTCAAGCTGACGGGATTTTAGGGTTGAGAGGGTCGAATCTAATGTAATAGTACCACCGTTTTATGTTGGTTAAAGGAATACGTCTGGAATAATAATACTTTGCAAGAATTATTTCCTTGGATGTAAAGGGCTATGATCCTACATCGATCGAAGCACTGTGGACCAGGCAACCCCCTCACATCAAAAACCTCGCCAGATAAAAATGCATCTTTAAGCTGCGGTCTCGCTTTGCAAGATTAGGCATCTTGTGTATGCGTGCCCCAGCCACCCCAGGCACGCCGCCAGAGGGTTCGGGCAAAGTCCGCATCCGCTTGCGGGCGTCTTTAGTGTGGGAGGTTGGGGGGCGTCCTGCACCCGGCACCGGAAAACGGGATATCCTATAAAACATGGTGTAGTCTGATGTGGCCAGAATTGGAAAAATTTATAGTTAAATTTAATATGTTTAAATATTATTATAGTTTGGTTACATGAAAGATAAACCAATTAGAGTTCAACCAATATCATTTGAAGAATTAAAGAAGTTTTTTGACAAAAGAATTTTTGCTATACCTAAGATACAAAGAGATTTTGTCTGGACTAAGAAAAAGATAGTCAACCTATTAGATAGTATTAAAAAACACTATCCTATCGGCAGTTTTTTGATTTGTGAAATCCCCTCTAGAAAACACAAGAATATCAGAGAAGGTACTGCACTTCCTTCATTTGATCCAATAAATGACACATGTTATTTAGTTATTGATGGGCAGCAAAGACTTTCAGTTTTATATAATTTAATCTACGGAAATAGGATAAAAACAAATAGGTATCAAATTCCACTCGATTTTAATTCTATATGTCTTTCTCAAAGACAGAACAAGGAATCAGAGTTTGAATTTTATGATACTGAGAAAAGAAATTACATCAAACTTCATGATATTTTAAAGGAAAAAGCAAACTATTTTAACCATTCAAAATTAAAAGAAAGGCGAATTAGAGATTGTATATCAGCTTTTGAAAGTTATTCCTTTCCATTTATCTTTATTGATGGTTTTGATAAAGAAATGATGGAAGAGGCTTTCATTCGACTTAATACGGGAGGAACCACATTAGATACTGTTGATAAACTTTTTACAAAAGCTTATCATAAAGATACAGATCTAAGAGCTCATATTAATAATTTAATGGCACATGGTCTGAAAGATGGATTTCAATATATAGATAAGATTCATATCGTTAAATCGATAGCAGCGAATATAGGTCAAAGAGATTTTGTCGGATCGAATCTAAACAGTTTTGCCAAAAAAATATCAAATCCACGAGAAAAGTATCACGATGATTATAAAAAGAAACGCATGGAAATCGAAAGATCTATTCAACGGGCAGCTGATTTATTAACGGGTAAATTTACAAATGCATCTTATATTCCATATCCTGCGATGTTATCGATATTATCCATCTTTTTTTTTGAGAATGATAATTATTCCGCAAGTGATAAACAGATCAAAGAAATTGAAAGATGGTTTTGGGTCACGGGATTCGCACAAAGATATTCTGGTTCAAAACAGAGAGACAACTTAATAAATGACTCAGAGGAAATGAAAAAATTGGCAAGATCTGAAGATTACGAATTAGATCTGGAAGGCAAACAAAGATTAATTGAAGTTTCTGTAAAACATTTACTTAAAGTAAAATATACTAATAGAGGTACTTTAAGGAATACTTTCTTTTGTTATTTGATTTCAAAGCAACCGAGAGAATTTTATAACGGGGAGCTGATTAATATAAAAGATGATGTTTCATCTATATTCAACTCTAAAAATGATCACCACATCTTCCCAAAAGACATTCTTAAATACGATTTTCATTCTGATAAGATAAACATTTTAGGGAATATTTGTTTTTTAAAATTTGGTGAAAACATAAAAATAAAAAATAAACCTCCATGGGTTTATTTAAAAGAATATAAATCGAATGATAATTTTGAGAAAGTTTTAGCAAGTCATGTTATTCCTAATGATAAATGTGTTTTAACAGAAGGGGATATCAATGAAAAATATGAGAAATTTCTTGAAAAGAGAGAAGAGATGATAAAAAAAGATTTGACAAAATATATGGGTCGAAAGTATATAGAAGATTTAGAATAAAATAAATTTTCGTGTTATTTCATTTTGGCATAAATCCTTTTCCTGTGCTACTATAGATTCAAGATGGCGGGGTTACAGGGTTGAGAGAAGGGAATCTAAGGTAATTGGATAGCACAATTTTAATTAAATTAATAATCATATTAATCCTCATCTGAATCATCTTCCATTATATCAGGATTTGTCCATATCAGCGTCTCTCTAAGACGACTTGGGAATAATTGAGGATAGGCATTATTAACAGGAATCAAGTGGACCGTTTTAGGAAATAATGGATCATCGCCCATCCCTAAACATATGTATACTTTTTTCCCAGTTGATTTTTCAACTTCTTTATATCTATTTAATTGCCCAGATTTACATATTTCGCAAACAACCTGCCCTTTTTCATTTTTAAAAAGACCTGCCCGGTATTTTGCTTCAATCCAAAATTCTTCCCCAGTTCTTTTATCTCGAAAGCGAAAATCTGGATTCATGCTTCTTTCTTCAAATCTTTCAGAATTAGAATTGAAATCCCGAGTCATTTCAACCAAATCAAATAATTTATCAATAAATATTTCATCCATAACAAATTTTTCAAATCTACTGCCTTTAATTTCAGGTCTTTTACTTATACCAGTAATATCTTCAAATATTTCTTTAAAAAATCCCATTTAATTCTCTCCTTTTTTTAATTTATATTATCACATATCATAAAATTATTTTTACTTTTTCCAATCTGAGATCAAATAACGTGTTTCCTGGCGAATTATCTTAACTTCTTTAAATCTTTCACTTGGATTTCTTATTGTGAAAATCTTCTTTTTGGGTTCATTCAATGCGTTCTCAACAACATAAAGCCAGTAATTATCCTTAAGTTTTTGAGCAGTTTTCCACTCATTTTCTGTCATTTCCACAATTCCAGTATTTTCAAATGCTTTAACTTCAATATATCTAATTTCTTCGTTCGATGTAGATTTAAGATCATATCCCACGAACTCCAAAGATACATCTGTTGGGGTTCTTAGCTGTTCAGTTTCATATTGAATTACAGCTTTCATCCCTGCTAACTCTATTTTCTTTTTAGTTTCAGCGTCTTTAGGGCTCAGAGTTGCTCCTTGTTTCGGGATGATCAAGCAAATATTTTGAAGAACAGGAATATGAAATGCAAGGTTCTTTTCCTGCTGTAATTTTTGCTTTCTGGTTTTATATTCAAATCGTGTGCGCTCTAAATCCCCTTCAGTAGTTCTTATTGCAATCGCCATATCTCGATATTGTGCCTGAGCTTTTTGAGATTCTAGTTTTTCTTCCAGACGTTTGATTTTGCTATTAAAAAAACGATCCGCATCCTTCTCTTTAATATCAACCTCTACATATCGTTTATCTGCGAGTTCTTTTGTAAAATTGACTGTATCTTGAATCGCTAACTGGTATGCTTTAGGTTCTATTTCATTTAGATGAGTAATTATTTCAGCTAACATTTCTTTTTCCAGGTCATCCACGATGCCGCTGTGGCTTTCAAAATCCCAGTGGAATTGTGGGCTTACCTTATTCATGCCTTCTTTACCTGATTCCCACCAATAAGTTTGGATCTGCTCCGATACTATAGACTGACCATAATCCTTCGACTGAGTAAGATAATTGAAAACTATTCCATTTCTCCCACCTGCATCAATTTTAATTGCTATTTTCCCTCCCCATTGTGGTTTTAAGATATAATCAATTAACCTATCAACAAAGGGATGACCAACTGCCATGAAAGTTACTTTGCCCCGTCCTAAATCTATGGCAACCTGTCTATCAAATGTTATTTTGTCATACCGGGGATGTATGATGGAATTATCTACAAATTCCAGGGGTACTTTCAATGAAAAAAGTCCTTGTGATTGGGGTTTCAATGACCCGGTTTCCCATTTTTCGATAGCCATGCCCATAAATCTCTCCATATCAGTATGGTCTATGGACGATTCTTTTGAGAGTACTTCTTTTTGAATTTGTGGATCTATATGGATATTTTGACGGATTAGAGCTTCTTTATCTACTTTTTCTATAAGTGCCCTTTTTTTTCATCTACCTTCAAATCTATACATTTTTCAATGATGTTTTCTATCTGATTGGGCTTTTTCGATAGCACGTTCATAATGAGGTTTGTGATATTTACATCCTGAAGAAGAGTTCCAAGCACATCGAAAACCCGCTCACCCAGTTCATGACG
>Ga0180732_1000615_pt1 | contig 28284 bp, 27 predicted proteins | sample KR11_01MetaG_FD_148674 | JGI IMG/M metagenome (GOLD analysis project Ga0180732, IMG submission 148674) | Groundwater microbial communities from the Olkiluoto Island deep subsurface site, Finland - KR11_0.1 MetaG | ecosystem: Environmental > Aquatic > Deep subsurface > Groundwater | place... | reverse complement strand
CGTGGTGCGCCTACGACCGCATTAAGGCGTCATTATTCTTTTCGGCGTGGCGGGTGTTGTTTTGGCTCCGGCGACTTAGACTTGTGAAGCGTAGCAGGGATTCCGTCTCCGGTCAGTTTCCCGCCTGTGTTTCAGCCATTATTTCCTCATCACGCTAATATAAAGTCCAGATAATACTCTTGCCCCGGCACAAACTGTTTGACTGCATCGGGATTGTCAATCCACATGCTTAAAGTGCCTGATGGAGTATACTTCCAGAAATGCTTGTTCTCTTCAGAGCCACTTGAGATAGGCTCCATCATTACCTCTGCTGCACCATGCTCATAATTCTTTACACTATTCACTTTAAATTTTGCTCTTACCATAGTTTCAGCCTTTCGTTTATTTCCTTCTTCAATGCCCTTAAGAACAACTCATTATACTGCTCATCAAGCTGCTCCATAAATTCCTTTGCCGCTTCTGCTGCAACCTTCTTATAATCTTCATTATATATAGGATAATCAGTCGTCCACATATCCTCAATATGATCCGGTCTTGTAAAGACTGTAATCAATGCAACTGCGTTTTTATTCAGATAAATTGGTTTGCGATCTTTCATGTCATCCACTGGTAATGGGGTAGGTCTTTATTGTTTTTAAAACTACCACCCCAAATTATTGGATAATCAAATTCATGTGCCAGTTTTATTCCGAGTTCACCAAGTTGTAGATAATCTGGCTTGGTATCGTTGTTGGTGTCAGCCTTTTCACTCCCCTGATATACTCCGTACTTATCAAGAATTCCGAAATCAACTGCCTTGGACTTGTCGTTTTCGAGAGTATTATCATCCAGATTGATAATATGTTTTGAGTTCAAAGTCCAAGTTACTTTGTTATTAAACCGAGCTTCAATTGGCAACATTCCCGCCTTCTTCCGAGCTTGATTCACTTCAAAAAGATTCATTCTGCCCTGAGCATACAAAGCCACCTGTTCGACATATGTTCTCATAACAGAAGTTACAAAAACCTTGAGCTTTAATTCTTCGTTGGCTCTTTTAATAAGCTCCATTGCAAAGATTTTTATCTGATATACTGCATCATCAAGGTTTCGGGAACTCATCATTTCCTCGCTTTAAGTTCCGAAACTATCCCAAGAACAGCATCTTGTTTTATTTCAATATTTTCCAGTCTTCTCTCGACTGCTTTATGAATTTCAACACAGGTGTCGATATAGCGAATCTTCTCCTTCATGCCGTCAGCGCCCTTTTCGATTCTGTCAATCCTTTGTTTCATGCCGAGGTAGGTCAACACTGTCCCAAGTAGAGTTCCTCCTCCAAGTCCCATTCCAATTTCATCAAGTGCCATTTTTCAGATTCCTTCAGTTAAGGGTTTATTCAATTTAATGCGTGACAAATATTGCGCGAATATAAATAACGGCATCATTCACCAGATTTCCTATGATGTTCGCAGTAATATTGCCCGTGACCGGCCTTTTAAAATAAACTGTTGCCGAAGTTCCTGCGGGAACAGAAGTATAATCGGCTGAATCAAGCATATCTGTTCCGGCACCGCCAAGCAAATCAACCCCGAAGTCGTCTGTTATGGTTAAATCTGAATTAATTGTAGCCGGTGTATCGCTGAATTTTGCCCGGACCTCGTAGAGATACAATCCTTTAAGATCATAATCCGCTATTCCGGATATCGTATTTATAACCGTTGCGGTATAATCCGGGGAAGTCACTCCCTTTGTTCCGCAGGTCAAATCAACCTGAAGCATTTCGAGCTTACCCGTTGCTCTGTTATAAACAGGTGTTGCGGTGCCGGATATTCCAGCCGAATACGATACTACAGGTACAATCAACAAGGCCAGTATTAAGATGCTGATTAAAAACCTTTTCATAATAGAATCTCCTTTTATATTATTGTAGCCCTGAAACAGACTTCTTTCTTTGAGCCGATTGAATCACATCGGACATATTAATTGTAATCCCGAAAGCCTTCTTTTCTTTCTGCGCCCTGTTGAATTCCATGAGTTCCATTCTGATTTTATCCAAAGACCGGGCATCCTTCTTATTAGAGGCTGACAAATATCTATCCGACCAATCGTTTATTTTGTCCTGGCGCATAGCACGTTTCTTATCCGGGGTTCCCGGTAAGGAAAGACCCAGGATGTTCATTTCGCCGGGGACTTTGCTTTCGGGTGGCGTTGCCGGCTTTTCTGTTGGCGTTTCAGCTTGCCCCATAATCATCATCATAAAAACAGCTATTTTTTCTTCCTTAGATAAATCGGCTCTTGTTAATTGGCGTAAATAAGCACCGCCATATTTTCGACCAAGCAATGACATTATCTTGTCTTGCCTTACGTCTTTCTTTTGTATTAAAATTTCAAGGGTCTGTTCCGGGGTCAGTTCTTCGCCGTTTACCAGACGAATAAAGGCCTCGTTCTTTTCAAGAGTCTGTTTCGCTTTGGTCTGTCTGATTCTGGAGATTTCCTTCTCAATCTTTTCCGTAATACCTTGATCTGAAAACCTTAAAAATGTTCCAAGCGCACTTAAGGGAAATGTATGAAGTGCTTTCTCATATGATTTCTCGCTCTTTTCAAGTCCATCCCATGCAGGTTCATATATCAGGCTACCCCCGAGCTCTTTCCATGTTGATTTTGCCATCACCTTATGTGCCGCCGCTCCACCTGCCGTGTACGTTGCGTCTGACATAATGCTCCGGCCCCGGTAATCATCGACTGGATTTTGTCCTTTAACATAATATGCCGACAGTCTGGATATTGCATTAATATAGGGATGCCAACTATATGGGGATTGGTCGCCAATAAGGTTAAAAACTCCTTCATGCCCCAAAATCCTTCCCGTCATTAATTTATGAACAAGAGCCCCCCAGAACTGTCCTTCGTAGTCTTCCGGGATTCTCAGGAAAGCCGACTTTCCACTATCAGTTAAACCAAGCGGTATAATCGTATAGTTTGCCCTGTCGTATTCAGATATGCCCTCAATAACCCTTTGAAGTGTTTTGACTTTCTTGATATCTTCATCGTCTTTATCGTCATATCCGAGTTTATTCATGCCCCATAAAATAGCCCCTGAACCAAGAGCGTTAATAATGAGCTTCGGCATTACATTCATCCAAAGAGTTTTCCATGCGTATCCGCCCGGATCTTCGGTTGCAGATTCTATTGCTGCCCGAACACCCTCCTTGCCTATATTGGAAAACAGAGCAACGCTGTTTGTAATCTGTTGCCCTGTGCCAGTCCTTTTATAATCAGGAGTTCCAACTCTGCGCCTTACCACGCCGGCTATCTGCTTTGGAGTTCTATCCGAATACTTCTTGAGATATTTTCCGCCAGCAACTTTTCCCCATATGTCAGATATCATGCCGACCTTGTCCAAAGCATCCCAAAAACTTTTTATTGCTCTTATCGCTATGGCGGAATCAAGATTCTGTTTTCTCGACAAGTCCAAAGAGATACCAATTCTGTCAAGTTCGGATTCGGTCGTTTCGTCAAATCCAGCCCATATCCTATTTACTGGAATTGCTTTATCTAAAAACAGTTGACGAATAGCGGGAGACATTTCTTTTCCAAATACGTATCTTCGGACTTCATTGAAAGCCCTTTTATATTCAAGCAAGAGTTTCGGAATATCTTTCAGTGTAACTTCCGGAATATTTTTAATCGTTTGCCGAACGTCTCTGATTACGTTTCTTGTCATCCATATCGGATTCTTTGAAACGAATATTTCGCGTATCGGTTGTGATAAATATCTCCATATCGTTGCAAGCTGTTGAGCTTCAACCGGGGCATATGCAAACATATCAGCTATTTTCTTACTGACATAATAATGCTCTGCTTTACCCTGAACCATAAAGGAATACGGGGATTTTTTAGGGTCTGTCGGCTCAACCGGTACATTGCCGTTGGCATCCTTACTCCATCGCATTTTTGCCTGTTCAATCGCTCCGGCATGATAGAGGTCTATTGAAAGCTCTCTTTTTGTAATGTTTATTCGCGCCGCCCTGACAAGGCTGATATCTTTTAATATCAAAGAAACAAGCGGATTCTCTATCTCGCTAAGCGTTCCTATCTGCCGATAGAATCCAGCTCCGGGGCCGGAACCCCCTTTGTTTTTAAACCATTCGATATTGGAGAAGGTTGCATATGATTTGGTATCCTTGATTTTTCCCATAAATTCAGGGGTTGCCAAACCCGATTCTTGCACCAAGGGAAGGACGAGGCTTTCTCTTATGGATCTTAACTTGTCTGCAAAATCATTAATCGCCTTTGTTTTTTCCTTGCCCCAGATATTATCCTCAATGTTCTTGATATCAACTGTTGTCGTTTCCGGGGAGTGACCGAGCGGGTTCCCGATCTCTGATCTATCACCTAAAACCCTTTTCTGGAAAAGTACGAGTCCGAGTTCTTTTGCGTCATACCCCATAGCTTCAATCGGATTCATAATATGTTCAAAGATATCTCCAACATATACGCTTATTTCGCTGGCGATATAGTTGGCTTCTTCGATCATATTCCTTGTTTCTGTTGCATGATCCGCATTAACGCCTTTCTCTTTCTTTAAAGTCCGTAATAGTCCGAGCGCCTTGTGATTCTTATCCCAGAAATATGTCATTAAGCCGTCATAAGCAGATACAATCGAGCCTTCGCGCTGCTTCATCAGTTCATCAATCCGGGCTTTGTCGTTCTTTTCAAACATATCGTATATGTTCTGCATACGCTCTTTGGTAACTTCTTCGGAGCCAGCACTTATTTTATTCTGCCAAGCTTCCCATACCGACTTAAATTCCGGCTTCCTGTGTATCCATGAGAACCATGCCGAATAGAACCTGGGCGCTACAACCCTGAAAGCGTCCGGGTTCGTCAAGAGGCCGCTCATGGCGTCTGCGTAAAGCTCTTTGCCGCTGAACCGATATTTCGTGTATGTCGGATCTCCGTCGGGTTCGAAAGGTTTCCATTCCTGCGTGAAGGCTTTAAGCTCGTTCCTGATCTCGTCAAGGTTATAGATGTTCCTCTTTTTGAGTTCTTCCGCAATCAACTCCTTGTATTTATCCATAATAGCCTGATCGCTTGCAGGAATCTTAACCTTGATTTTCTTGCCTGTGTATTCTTTGGCGATCCGGGCGAATTGCTTTACATCATCCGGGATAATTCCTTTCATTGCAGCGACAACGATGGCTTTCTTTTCTGCGGTATCCAGGCGCATGATATAATCAAGCAGGCCAGCATGAAGGGCTTCTTTCGGTAACCCGGAGTTCCAGATATCAAGGATATCGTCCGGAGTGATCGGGAGTGTCTTTTCGATAACCTCATCAATCCATCTTTCACCGCCTGCCAGCTTTTTAGCCTCCCTCTTAAAAAACTTCTTGTCGGCATCCGTGATACGTCCTTTACCGCCATAGATATCATCGAGCCAATGATCCATATATCCCTTGAGAGAGGCGACCCTGCCGAGTATATTTCCTCGGCTTAGATTCTTATCTGGCATCCAATCAATCCAATGGCCTATCTCATGCGCGAGTACCTTTAAAGCCCAGGTCTGATCAGCAAAGATATCTTTCTGTAATCTGACTCCGCCAGTAACAGGATTAAAGGCGCCCTGAGTTCTAAGTGAACGGCCTATGATTTTCGTGATCTGGGGATACTTGCCTTGAGATAGTTCTTTGAATAGCTGAACGAGTTCCGGCATCTGCATTGTGACCGGCTTATCGCTGAAATTACCTATATTAAATTCCTCTGGGCTTTCAGGTTTCTTTTCAGCAGCCTTAACCTTACTTGCAGGAGGAGGTTCTTGACTGAACATCTCCGGTTGACTCGGATCTTCAACAACAAACCCGAATCCAGCCTGTTTCCCTTTGGTTTCCTTCCCGGTTACTCCGGTCTGTTTGCCGTAACTATCCTGCTTTAAATTAAGCCCTTCGGTTCCCTTGAGGGTTTTTAGACGGTCAATCTCGGTCTTTGTGTGCCATTTCTTAAACGAGCCATCTTTATTGTAAGTAGCGTAATATGTCCCTTTTACGCCGTCCTTGACTTTGGTTTCGACTTTATTCCAGTTGACGGTTAAACCTTCGGGAAGGGTTTCGGTCTTTGCTTTCTCCGCCGCTTTTCTGGCCTCCGCGAATTTCCCTGCAATTTCTTCCGGCGTTCTCACATCAAAAGAGGTCTCATTCCCCGGCATGCTTAAATCGGTTACGCTGAAAGTTCCCCTGTCGTGTGCATATCCCGGCTTACCATCTTTTGTGTAGTCGAGCCTGCCGCCTGCCTTTATTGCCGCTTCCTCGATTTTCTTTCTGAGTTCCTCCGGCATTTCGGGTATTGGAGCTTTCTTAATCCTCTCAATGGTAATCTCGTCAAACACATCAACCTTAATCGGTATGCCATCCTCAAGGGTCATGGTTCCGTCTGCGTTCATACCCTTGTTTTCAAATTCCTCTCCCCGGATAATAACCTTGTCGCCATCTTTCAGGTCGCCTGCGATAATCTTTTTACCGCCAAGAGGCTCGTAACCCTTCTCTTCCATGAAGGCAAGGTCGTCCATCGCCTTAAAGTCTGAACTTTGGGCTTTGAAATCGGGGATCACCTGTTGAATGAAAAAGTAATATCGCTTCTGAATCTCAGTCAGAGAGTCAACGCCTTTGGCCTTAATCTTTTTCTGGATAGCAAAGAAGGTGTCTCGGCTTATGCCATCATATTTAACAGTCTTCTCGCCGTTGAAATGTTCAAAGTCGATAGACTTGTTCAGCTTCTTGAACCATTCTGGGTTTGAACTTCCGATTTGATGCACGGTTCCTTCTCCATAATCGCCTCTTTCATTACCTTTGGTGTTCAAAATATCGACCGCCATAAGGTCAAGGGCGTCAAGATCGGGAACTTCCGTTTCAGCAGCCTTATCCGTACCCGCCTTTTCGGTTTGCTCTATTGTGGGGGCTTCTGACGAAGGCTCCTCGCCAACCTTTACTGCCGTAAGGGTAGCGGACGCGTCTACGCTTTCATACGCCCGTTTTGCCGCTTCGAGTGTCGGATAACCCTTTACGCCTACCGCCTTCCCCGATTCGGTATCAAAAATACGATAAAAACTCCGATTGTCTTTTTCAGAGGCCGCTTTATAAAGTTCGTGACTGACCCCGTTTTCTGTTTTTGACTCAACGATATTTACGGGAATGTTCATCAGCTTCTTGGGGGTTTGCGAAATAGGTTCTTGGCCGGGAACTGTCTGCGTGGTTTCCACCGAGGAGGTGTCGATGGTTTTAGGTAGGACGCTTTGAATTGGTTCCCGGCCAAGAAGGGGGCCAGCCATTGTCGGGGTAATATCCTCTTTGCTTATTGTCGGTTTTATTCTTTCGGCAATAAGCGACTTATACGCATTAAGATTCACTTCCTGCTTCGGGGTCAGCTTAATTCCTTTGGCTGCCTGCGATTCGAGTATTTCTGTCCTTCTTATAATTTCTTCGGGGGGCAGTCCGTCTGTCGGTGATGGTTTCGGTGCGGGCGTTCCGGCGGAGGCTCCTGATTGTGGGGTTTCGCCTGTGGCTCTTTTTGATAAGGCTTCCTCTCTCCATTGCGGATTATCCCATTTCCGGAGGATCTCGCCCTCGGTCATTTTCGGATTCATCTTAATGGCATTATCAAGGGATTGAACTACGAGTCCGCGTTCCTCGTTTGCCAACATCCTGAACCAGTTTGATTTTGCAATCTTGGCTTTCAGGGCAGGGAAAGCCAGAATAACGGCGGCTTCCCCGATTGTTTTTCCGGTAGGTTCAAGGTATGTTGGTGCTGATCCCATCTTCTGAAGTTCGGTGTCTGCGATTTTCCCCATCCATGCAAGGGCTTCTCCGCCTTTCTCCGGGAGGTACATCATGGCCTTACTGATGTTCTCAACCACCTTTGCCTGCTGTGGGGTCTTAATGAACTTGGCTGGCTGTGCGCTTATCTCGTCAAGAACTGTCTTTGCCTTGTCAAGATCGCCTGTTGATACCAATCTTAAAAGAGCGGTATATCCGCCAAGTGCTTGAGCGCCTATTCCACCCAATATTCCAATAGCTGACGCCGGTGCATCTCGCATGAAAGCCGTCTGCTCAAACTTTTCATCTGTTGTCGGTATCGGTTTCCCAGTAATAGTTGAAATTGGAGCGCCCAGCTGGTCTGCCTGTTCCTGTGCGCCCCTCTCCGCTCTCCGGGCAATGGTAGAAATAGCCGGATTAAATCTGTCGGAAGCGGCGATCTTTGGTTGTTCCTTAAAAGGACTCTTACCTTGAGAGATTCTTTGCCTTGCAAATGCTACTGCCTTATTTACAATCGCGTCTGTGGGTTTGGCTCCTGACAGAAGATGGTCGATTTCAGGTTTTATTAATGTCGGAACAAGGGCGGGTATTTCTCTTTCTTTTCCATCAAATTCAACGCCTATTGAAAGTTCGGTCGATACTTTTCCGTCAGGTCTTTTTAACTCTCCGAGCCAACCTGTTCCTTTGGGTGTACCGTCTGCCCTTAACCCATAATCAAGGGGCACAGGGGTATTGGGAACAGAAACAATCGGGGCAGATTTTTCCCTCTGGCCGTATATCTCGCCCTGAATAGCCGTTTCGATTTCCTGTGCGGTCATGGTGTTCGGAAAGTCAACGACCATCTGTTTATCGGGTATTTCAATAACAGGCATTTACCGCTGTCCTTTCGGATTCTTTAAAACGATTCCCTGGCCTGGAATATAAACGTGAGTCGCTCCTGAACCGCCTCCACCAAGGTCTTTCGCTGTTTTGTTGGCAGTCAGGAAGCCCTTATAATAATTCCTTTGCTCGTTAATGAATTTCTTGGCTTCGGTTTTGTCGGCTCCCTGCATTTTGCCTGCGAGATCGGGGTTGTCTTTTGCTATCATGGCAAAAAGCATATCGTCCATGCCCCCGGTTTTATCGAGTTGAGTTTCCCATTTTGCGAGTTTAAACAATTCCTCTCTTGCCTTCGGCTCGTTCATTTCCGGCTTTTCAGGAGTCTTGGCGTATTTGCCGGCCGCAATTTCCTTATCAAGCAGCTTCTTCTTATCCGCAAAATCAGCTTTCCGGGTTTCGGTCTTATCAATTTTATCCCGGTAAATCTTGATCTTTTCCTCTGTCCGCTTCCTGGCGAGTTCAGCTTCCGTGCCTTTGAATCTGGCAAGTCTTTGAAGTTTTGCCTCGTATGCTTTCAGGTGAGTTTGATCGTTATCGTAGCCCTTAACTTCTTTCTGCAGGGCGGCATGTTCTTCTTTTGTAATCTTACCCCTGTAAAGATCATCATCGATATTTTCCTTGGTCATTTTCAAGAACTTAACCGGATCTGCATTGGCTTCAAGAATCATATCAACCTGCGGCATGAATCTTTCAAACTCCCGTTGCGTCATAGCCTTGCCTGTTTTGGCGTTTATGAAAGCTCCTGCTGTGGGAGAAAATTCGTCCGTATCAAGGATGGTCCCGGTGACCTGTTTTATCTTATCGATGTTCGTCATGCCATCTTTATCGAGTGAATATCCGAATTTCAGTCCGGATATTGAATCGCCCAATATATCAGTAGCCCTTACAGGAGCATTGGCGCGGGCTTCTTCTTCTTTAAACAATGCAGCTTTATGCTCGGCTTCCGGTAAGTCCAGATCAAATGTCTTCTTCTTTCTCTCAGACTCTTCCTTCTGCTGGCCGATATCGAAACCGAGTTTCTTTTCCTCAAGGCCCAGCTTGGCATTTTGAAGCGCATAATCAGCCGGAGCCGTAAGGCCTTTATATACCGTATCCCCGATTGAGCTTAATTCTCCGAATAAGTTTTGTCTCATTTATGGCACTCCTTTTTATCAAGCAATCTGCCTGCCCAGAAACAAATGGGTTCCAGAATAGCCCTTTCAATCCTGCCGATTAAATCCCGTTTTGTTTTGTTCATTTCCGCGCTTAAATCGTCCGTCCTGCGGGTTGCGATATGTTCAAGGGTCTTTCTTACAATTAAATGATACCATCTGTTGCCTGATTTAAAGCCTATCTTAACCAAAGGCTTAAAGAGGAAGTGATACCCTATGGCGTGTTCAGGTTTTAAGCGATATTTTGAGTATCTCAGCCATGCGATATTTCTTTCATGTCCAAACCCGTAGAGTTCATTCATGGCAGAACACACTATCTTGCCAGCGTCAGACCCGATAGCATCAGCAACCCCGGCATCCATGTGGCCGTCGTCCATAGAGTTTGTGCTTGCAGCAGATGAACCAACTACACCTCTTGGATTAGCAAAACCTGAATTTACACCCATGCCTTTATTCTCTGCGCTTGAAAAATCAACAGATGGTGTTTGATTCGTCGTTCCCGGCGTAGCTTCTCCGAACACATTCTTAACCGCGCTCCAAATCGGGTCAGTTACATTATGTTTGGCAAATCCGAGTACAGGATGAGATTTATCAAAAGCCGCTTTTTCGGAAAGACTGCTTAATTGCTGTGCCGACTTTCTACCTTCATCACCCATTGCCTCTATGCCTATAGTTGCCAGATCATCGCTAACCGTTGTTCCGCGTATTGAATTAAGGGCAGACCTCCCAATCTCGGGAGAGATATCTTCGTTTTCGGTCATAATATCGTTAAGGGCAAGTGAGTTCTGCCTTGTGTTGATCGCGCCAAGCGTCTCAGATAGTACGTCTTCAGCAAAAGGCACCCCCATTGTAACCGGAGATGTGATGGCGTTCCAACCAAGAGAGACCGCTTTTTTCCCCATGCCAACAGCATCATATCCCATAAAGTCAGACATTATCCTGTCTGCCGCCTGCTGTGTTTCAGAAGGGTCATACCCTGCATCCAAAGAACCAGACTTATCTCCGCCGTCACCGCCAGTATAATTATATATATCCGGCAGCATAGACATGGGATCTTTCACCGATTCGTAAATAGCCTGCTTTGTAATGGGCTTTGTAATGGGCTTTGTAATGGGCGATGTAATGGGTGACGCTATCCTACGAATAGGGCTTCTCACGCCACTTGTATCAAGAAGATTTTTGTATTTCCTACCATAACTTGCGATATTTATTTGAGCCATCTTTCAATTCTCCTTGCTTAAAATCCAAACCAGCTTCCTACTGTTTTCCATAAACTACTCACAACAGGAGCCGCGTATTTAGAGGCCACGTTCCCAATAATCGCCCCGGCAACAGGAGCCGCAACCGCCCATTCTTTTTCTCCACCAGGGAGAGCCTCCGCAAGATCATCTGCAAAATAAGAGCCTGCGACAGCGCCTAACCCTGTGGCAATCGGCCTTTCTTTTATTGCGCCTGTGACTGTATCAAACACTCCGCCACCGCTAACACCACTAACACCGCCTGAGGGAGAAGGCGATAAGAACTCTCCAGCAGCTTTTGTAACACCGCCTTTACTATCTGAACCCGCTATCATGCTTGATGGAGTATCGGCGTTTGCACTGTAACCGAGATAAGCGTCAAGGCCGAGCTTGCCAACGCCGAGAAGGTTTGACCTTTTGGCAGCCGCCGTATCTTGCTTCAAGCCCTTAACCGATAAATCAAAATCCCTATCCGCATTTGCCGCGTCAATATCAAGTCCCTCTCTGGAAAGCGCAAGATTCTGTTCGTTATATTTACCCTCTTGAGCAAGTCCCTCTCTGGAAAGAGCGAGTTCATCTTCTCTGAATTTGGTATCAGCCTTAATCTGATTCCTCTGCGGTAGAAGATCGGCCTGCGCGTAAATCGCTTCCTTCTGTCCGAGGTTCTTTCTCAGGTTTCTGCCTGAGGCTAAGTACTGTTGCAGCATCTCTATCTCTCCTTGCCGAATAGTTTCTCATTAAGCAGATTAACCCTATCTGCTCGTTGCCTTGTTCTCTTAGCGGTTTCCGATCCAAAATACCCTTTCACCGCAATATCGGCTACACCGAGAACAGCTCCGGGCTTCCAATCATTATCCATTTTTAGATTCCTGCTTTTAAGATAAAAATCCCTATCCGCATTAGTTTTGCCGATATCGAGTCGCTGACGATCAAGCCCAAGCCGACCCCCTTGACTTGCTTTATCAATATCAAGCCTTTGCCTTTCCAGCCCAAGCCTGCCTTCCTTGTATTTATTATTCGCAACATTGATTGCAGCGTTCATTTTTGCCCTGAAATCTTTATCTGTTGTTCCCGCGGCTATGGCAGCCCATTCTTTTTCAACTCCGGGCTTCTTTCCCATAAGCCTTACCATCCGGGCAACATTGTCCGCGAATCTCGGATTATCCATTGTCAGGCGTGAGTTGCTTAATATTGTGTCTTCCATTTTATTACTCCTGCAATTCTGTTTCCCGTAAATGTATATAAACCACCCTTGCGAGCTATTTCAGTTTAGCTCTCTCGGCTTTTGCTTCCACATCATAAGCCACCAGATACTCTGGTGCATCCGCTTGCTTCACAAACCACTCCCGGATTGAGCGAATAGATTTTAGGTCAAGTTCTGCAAGTTTAGATTTAATTTTTGCCACTTCTTGCTCTGCTATCCTTGCAATCTCATTCGGGTCTTCGGCTTTTGCTATCAAGTATTCGGCATCAGTAACCCACTTGACCTCAATATCAGATTCAAGACGTCCGGCATTGATAGCGTTCTGCTTTAGGGTATTAAGCCGCATAGCTTCCAGAGCATCACAATCAGCAAGATAATTTTGATAAGTTTTATCCTTATCAGTATTGATTTTATTAAACTCGTCTTCTGAGACACGATCGACATTACCACCGCCCTGCATCTCAATCAACTTGCCATCTTTTGTTAAGCATACTCGGTTCATAGTTTTCTCCTTATCTAAAAGCTGCATAGTAGACAGTTAATGTCCCCGTTGGAGCCCCTACTTTAGTCCATGTGAGAGTAAATCCATCACTATCAAGAGTCTTAATAGCTGCGGCCTGATATACCCCTGCTCCTATATAATACAAAATACAGCCTGTATCAAATACCTGGAAATTATCCGCAGTTCCAGCCATATTTGCGCTAAGACCGTAGCTGACTGTCGCATTACCAAAGCCCCAAAAAGCACCTGTGGCTTCATTTATTCCCCCAAGAAATATAACCGTGTTAGGTTTGAATCCAACACCCGTGTAGGCAACATCACCGGTTGCCGCCGTTAAATCCCGCGTGGCCTTTCCAATATATAGACCCGCCGCCCACTCCGGCGCAGTCCCCGCAGCATTGACGAACTTTTTTAGGTTTGCTGCGCCTATGGCAAGTCGTGCGAGAAGACTTGAAGCCCGATAGTACATATCTCCATCAGCGTCAGCACCTATGGCAAGGTTGGAACCAGAAACTTTCATCAGGGATGTGTGCGCTTGGTTTGCTGTGATTAGCTTAACAGCAGTACCTGTCACTATCTCAGCAGCAGTCGCTTCAGATGCCCTTAACTGATCCGGTGCAACTGCCTTCGCTGCTTCTGTGCCTGTGATGATTTCTGCGGCAGTGGCGTAATTATTCAGCGCTATTGCAAGCAGTAACCATCTTCCGGCAGCCCCTACACCCAGATCATCGGGCTTAATTACGTCCGGACTCGATTCCGCGGCAGCGCTCAAAGGATCGTAGTAATGAGCATAAAATACCCCTGCGGCATCAATAGTCAGCGCCATGCTGTTATCTGTCAGGCTTGTTGATAATATCGAATCCAAGGACCCGGTTGCTCCGCCGGTCAGTCCATAACAGGTTGCGTTTTTCCTACTCATTTTTAAGACTCCTTTAGCATTTTTTCATAATTAAGACTCTTTGATATCCTCGAGGGTTATGTCCCAAGCAAGACCGTATCCGATCAGTCTGAGATTACTGTCTTGTGCTAAATTATCTATTGCTAATTTTATTCTGTGCGTTCTGCCTGTAAAATTTACCGGCTTCGTGCCTATGAACAAGCCCTTTGAAGTGTCTGCTGGAATTAACATTGAGGTTGATTTTACGCTGGAAGAAATTCCGCCTGTGGTCAGCCATTCATAATCGTTATCTATCCATTCGTAATCATTACCAATCCATTCATAATCAATAATCGTGTACTTGCTGCCGTCAAAGCAATCATATATATCAGCGGTAAGATCGATGTCGCCGCGACTGGTAATCAGCTTAAACTCCCTGATCTGTGTAACGTCCCAGATATTCCCGGACGGCCATAAATCGCCCATTTCGAGCGTATAGATAATTGGTTGCCCGTCCCATGAAGAGCCGTAATTCATTCTCACTAAATGGCCAGAATCCAGACAGCCATAAATATATGTAGCTCCATCGTTGTCTGTAACCGGAAATCCGCATTTTGGCGTTGAAGCGCCTATATAATCATATTGAAACCAACCTCTTTCAATTCTTGTCAGATCTATTGCCACATGAACATTGTTTGAAATCTGGCCTAATCCTGACGGAAATTCCAGGTGCCATACAAGATCGTTCGGGTCCAGCCATGCCCTTGAATTTTCTATGTAGCTCCAACTGACACATTCCGTCCTTGTTCTGTCGAAGAAGTTTTCGAGCCCTTTCACCGGAGCCATTAAAGCACCGTCAAACATCATAGGCCCGGAATTCGATAACCATAAAGCTACGTTCCGGGTTACGTCATTCGCCATGGAAAAACCGATATTTGCTAAACATAATGTCAAAGGCGCGGGACATCCTATCGAAGAAGCTATTTTCTCAATCTTGAAATCTTCCGGACCGTCACCGCTGAATACATGAGTGGTGTTCTGCGTGAACATCAAGGCAACCATAAAGATATTATTACCGAATCTGTTGAATATTGTAATTCCGGCAATCAGGTCTTCGATGGTATCTGCCCGTAATCTCTGAATGCCGAACATTGAGCTTTCTGGTCCGTTCCATGTATCGGGCATATTTGCAGGCGTGTAATCAATCGCGTTGCCTTCATTGGCTTCAAGGAGGGCGCATCCCAGAAGTCTTTCTTTAAACGGCAGGCAAAATCTGAATAAAGGCACTTCCTGTTGAGCGGGTATTCCTACGGCCTCATCTATTGCGACACTGATCGTTGCGTCACCGTGAATGCCGGTAAGCGTGTTTGAAACCGTCAGTTTATACGCATAACCGAAAGTGCCGAATAAGAATTGAGGCTTTTCGGCAGTAACCGCAGGCGGATTCCATGCGACATATCCGCCTTTGCCTAAAGTTGTTCCTGCCGGGTTTATTGTACCATCTGCCGCAGAGCATGAAGCGTATGCCGCGCCTGTATAATATGACCATGTTGCGACTGAGGCGGCGAGATTCTCACAACCCGGAGCCATTTTAATTCGAATACCGGCAAGCCTGACATCTGACATGAATATGACTTCATCCGTGGCCGTAAGCCCATCGAGTTCGGCACCTATCGGAGATCCGGTATAAGAATCTTTCAAGGCTACATCAGGCGTGTAATCCTCATAAACTCCACCAAATTTCACCTGGCATTGCAACATGGTCTCGAAAGAACCGTCCCATATATCGCAAAAAGCTTGCGGAGGGCAGTCTGCGGTTATGTGATAAATATCGGCTGTTCCTGCATCTATTTCAAACAGATAGGCGTAAGTATAGTTGCCTTTATAATGAAAAGGTATTGCGGCTGCTACTGTTGACGAAAAAGAGAATGAGCCTGTTTGAGCAAGGGATATTGTCGCCGGTTTTGTTCCATCAGAAGGAGCACCAACTGGAGTCCACGCACCTGTGTAAACCTTACAGGTCATTGTTGAGGCTGTATCGTTTGCAGTCTTTACATAGAACTTAAATCCTTTTGCTTTCCTTGTTGTCAGGCAAAGGAAAAACTTCTGTGTGCCTAAAGAGAAATAATGCCCGGTGGTTTGGAGCAGATCGTTGACAATCACGCTGAAATCTTTGGCATTCTCGGTATCGTTGAACGTGCCGTTATCCATTGTGAATAAACCGCCAAGCCGTAATTGCGAACCGCCCCATATTAATGACTCTTTGCTGTTGCAATAAGCCATGTTGTATCCGGGGGCTTCGGTAAAGCGGCCTAAATCGGCTCCAGCGGCATCTGTGTGCCAGAGTGTAGATTCAAAATCGCCTTGAGCCGGAATAGCGGTTTTATTCTCGATTACATATCCGTCTTCTGTCCAGACAAGAACATGACTGTCACCGTACTTTGTTTTGAAATGACAGCCGTTTCTGCCACTTGGATGTGCCGTGTATTGGGTTGTGTTGATTTTGCTATATCCGAGCACCGGGCGCAGTCCGCCATCTGCAGGCCGGAGATTCTTTAACATGGCAAAATTATCACCTATGGTTGCAGAATTAGCCGCAGGCATCCATTTTTTATCGAGAGAATATTGGGTACGTTTACCGTCCATTACCGCCTGTTAATCGTCGGGATGGTCTGCATCATCATCCAAAATCATAACCTCACCCGGCATATCAGGTAAGAGTGCATTAAGATCAGCCAAGGCTTTTGTGAACATGTTTTCGTGTATATCTGCCCGTGGATTCTTTAAGTTCAACCGGGATTCAATAAATCTGAATATTTCAGCGCAGGCATAATTAACCAGAAGACCGTATTGCAGGTGTTCCGGCGTTCCTTCCGCCCGGCTTTTGATTACAACCGTGGCTCCCAGGGCTTCTGTTGTGAGAGCTTCTTCGACAACCATTGAACCACCGCCTGCCGCCACCGTGGACACCGTGAGCTTGTTATTATTATTGGTGCTGCCGGTAACATCTATCTGCTGCCCTATGCCTCCTGCGAATACCCCAAGGCCGTTTGCCGTGTCCGTTATGGTTTTTGTCGCGGAATCGAAAGAGATCGTTGCCGCTGAATACGTTGCCATATCAACCGGTTTGCGGTAATAATGAGCTATCAGGCTTTCCGCTACTGTTGGAATTGAGACATAATAAAGCCTGTTTCCCTTGACGGTAGCTTGATATATCGCTCCTGCGCCATTAAGAAGAATATCCGACCGGACAAATCGCATCCATGCCGTTTTGTTAAGCAGGGGAATTTCCCTATTTTGTGTCGAGCTTAACAACAGAAACAAGTCACGCTGATATGCGCTCCCTGCCGCTGTCGGCAATGCAATATAAGGCAATGTTATGCTTGAAGTTAATGCCGCATATACCAGCAAGTCTTCAAGTGGCTTTGTTCTTTGACCATCGGGAAGGAGAACCCCACCAGCTATCTTGAGATTACCTTCATTCAGGTATCCCAAGATAGTGGCGGAAGTAACACTCGAATCCCTCAACAGGGATGAAACCCTGCTTATGAGTTCAGCTTGTGTCGGCATGGCTTACGCCTCCAGGCAATGATCGTCCAGTTCAAGCGTAAGCAGAGCATTCCCGGCTGCTCCAGCGGTTGTTACGAACTTAAGAACTTCGGCGGCGGCGATTATGTGATCGCCATTGGTGGTATCTGTAACCCATGCGCCAACATCGGCAGCCGCTACGGTTCCGGCAAAGGTTAAAACTCCGAGAGATGTCGGTGCTGAATTTTCAGTTATCGTAACCGTTTCGTCTGTACCGATAGCAGCATCGGCAGCCCCGGTTACGTTTCTCAGTACGAAGGGTCTTGCAAGCGGATTCTGCATATAAAAAGTCGCTGCGCCGGCTGCAAATACTAAATTTACAGGTATAAAATGTCTCATTGTGATTCTCTCCTTTTCCCAGAGGGGCTTTCGCCCCTCTATTTTAATTAAGGTTAAATATTCCTGTTGCGCTCATGTTAAGCGGTAAGACCTGTCTTCCGGTAATGCGCTCTCCGGTTGGAGGTTACAAGCTGTCCGGACCATCTTGTATTTGCCACTTCCGTATCCGGCTGTTCCTTGTCATGTTCCCATACCGGCTTTGTGAAAGCGAAATCCTTATGGGTTTTGATTGACAGGAAGTTCAGGTTCAGAGCATCACAATATCCCAATGTCTGTTTGTCGTCCGCAACTACCGGCGCATAGCTTGAAAACATGATGTTCGCAAATCCGACTGTTACGAGTTCGGCATCGCTGTACCTTGATTGAAGCGAAAGCGTATTCTCGAAAGCGTCTTTCAGAAGTTCGGTTGTGATGTAAAGATTCGGTTTTGCCCTGTTGGTCTGGCCTACCGAAGCTCCGCGTCTCATGGCCTGAAGAATTGCAAAGGTGATTGCTCCGCCTGTTGCATCCTTGTTCGCCTTCCACTTGGCCATGTCGTCTTCCGCGATACCACCGTAAGTCGTTGAAGTTGTGGTATTGAACAGATTGCCAAGACCAAGGAAGCTGTCGCCGTCTGCGGCAGAACCGTAAATCTCGCCACCCATGTTGTCACGGATGGTTTTTTCGATGTTCTGCAGCTTGGTTTTCACCAGGTCAACATAAGCCGCATCCCCGCTGTTCGCCCTTTTGTCGTCCAGGTCAATCGCGTTGGACGCATAATAACCCGCCCATCTGAATCTTGCGGCATTGAGGATTTTAACCTTGCCCTGGGCGATCGTGGTGTTCTTGCCATATGATCCGGTGTTGCTTGACGCATACTCAAGGACAACGCGGATATTCTCGCCGTTATCAACAATCTCATTCGGCGTAACGAGATTGGCGTTCATTTTGCCTTTTGACATCAGTTTCCATAAAAGGACGTTATCGGAAGAATAGATGTCGGTCGATCTGCCGTCGCAATAATCCCCGGTTACGGCATTGAGTTCGCTCAGAGTTAAAGCCATGATTCAATTCTCCTTGTTAATTTAGCCGGAGCCCTCCTTCGCCCTGTGCGCTTCCAGTGCGGAAAGCATGGACGAAGAGACCTCGGCTTCAGTTGTTGGTGTCTTTCTGTTTTGCTTCGATAGGTCGGCTCCGGGTTTTCCCAGAACCGTTCCTGCTACTTTTGCGCCTTCTTTAAGGGCTGCCATTTCAGTCTTACCTCTCTCGTATTCGCTCTGTGCCTTAAATGCGAAATAGGCGGATACATTGTTCATGAGAGGGTCTTCGGCCTTTATGGGTTCAAGTGCGCCGGATTCGACAATAGCGGCAAAGTCATCATGTTTTGACAGAAACGCTTTTTTGACATCGTTGTTATCCCTGTCTGCAAGCGCCTTGCTTATAACCGCCTGCGCTGTTTGTGTGGCTCTTTGATTTGCCACTTCAGCCGTTATCTTTGCGGTTTCCGCAAGGGCTTGAGATACGGTTATTTCGCCGCTCTCAAACCTCGTATTGACGCCGGACAACATAGACTCATAATCAGTCGCCCGTGGCGTAACTTTTGCCTGTTCAACAAGTTTAGGAATGTCAGCCTGAAGTTGTGCGACTGTCTGCCTCAACTCGCCTACTTCACTTCCGCGTCTGCCATACTCCGTCTGAAGGTTCTGGTAATTGGTCTCAAGTGCCTGTATCTTGGCAACTAAGGCCGCAGCTTCAGGAGCTGCTGTTTCAGGTGGACTTACTGCTGCTGCCGGATCGCCTTCAGGCGTTACTGCTTCCATTGCCGGTTTCATTCCGTCGATTACTTTTGTTGGTTCCATCTGTGTTCTCTCCTTTTTCTGCGGGACATCTCGCGGTTAACCGTTTACACGGGCCGCTGCTTGTTTAGCCGCGTTCATATATGCTTGCGTGAGACAATTCTCACGTTAAAGCCTAACCTATTGGTATCAAGTGATTCTCCTTCAAACATCGTTTATAATCTGTCCTTGTCTGCACATTCTCACCGAGCACATCCCGGACGCTCTTATCAAGCCATACGGGGTTGTCGTCATGCGCTCTGCCTTTAAAACCTGTTAATACTTTTACTGACTTTCCTTTACATTCAGGGCATTTAACCCCGACTTTCGCCTTTGTTATCGGCATATATTTTTCAAATTCATGTTCGCATATTGAACATTTATAATCGTATATTGGCATAAAATTACTGTCCTCCTGAAAAAATTAAACTCGATTGAATTGGACTATCAACCCTGTTATTCTTCTTTAAATTGTCTTCTTTCCATCTGCACTTGCATCTCAAGCCGCTCTTTTGCCCATTATCCATAGAAAAGTTTTCAAGCGGTTGAGCTTCATTACATCTTGTACAAACTTTAAGTTCCATATATTATCCTTGAACCACATTAACTTGATTCACTCCGCCAGGGCCTCCTTGAGATTGTAATAATTTTGTTTGTAACTCTCTCGCTACTTCTTGCGGGAGCCCAGCTTGCACCAAAATTTGTAAGGCATTTCCAAGAACTCCCTCGCCCGTCCTTTCCACAATCTTTTTCCATCCTGGATAGTTCGTGTTTTCAAGCAATGCCTGTCTATCTATCGCGCCTAACTGATAATATTTCTCTGACATAGCTTCTGTTTGAAGTGTCGTTCTCGGCAACATAGACCCGGTTTCAACCACATAATTAAACTTTCTGCCTGCCAGATCCGTTCCTAAGAATGCGACATGATCTCCGTCAGAATCCACCGTGATCTCAAAAGGTGCGAAGTTCTGAAGCATGGAAATTGCACTCTTGCCTCTTTCTCCAACCAGGTATTTGACAGCACCGACTTTATGCTGCATGAGCATTTCGTTTCTTTCCTGTAATGCCGTGATCGCCGAGGCAGCTATCACGTTCTTTGGGACTACGCCACGATCCGCTTCCTCAATGGCATATATCCTGTCAAAGAAACTGATAAGCACCTGCAAGATATTCGAGAATGAAGCCGGTAGATTTGGAGTTGCGATATATCCGATAGTGTTAATAGGTATAGGCCTGTTTGGTCTCAGTACCAGATTCACCCTGTTCATAAGGTTTTCCTCCGTTATGCCTATGCCCGTAGGGCATACGAATATTGGAGCCATAACCTTCAAAGCCCAGGAAACCATCTTTGAAAATATCTCGTCAATCTTAAGCGCGAGATCCCCGACCTGTTCAACAATCGAATATCCGTATATGCTCGTTGTGTCTTCGAAGCTGTTGGCTTTTGATAGCGGGAATCTGTTCCATAAATAACTTGCTGAGGCTATTTCGGGTTCCAACGCCGGATTAATGTTCGGATTTGCAACATCGGAAAGCAGAAGAACGCCGCCAGCCTTTGTTGATTCAACGACAGTAACGACCCTGATATTTCCCGGATATTTAAAGTTGCTGTCCGCATCTTTGGAATAATCCCTTATCCATAATTCAGCTACCAGGGCGCGACCGGCCTTGATGCTTTCTGTTGAACTTTTTGCCTGCTGCGCCGTCTTGAAAGTGTCGGAATATTTCACATACGAGCTTTTATTTCCTTTTGGATCAGGAACACTCTTTTCCCTGTCTTCTCCCATGATCGAGTATATTTCGCTGATAGCAACATCCTCGGCCTCAACTCCGAACTTGAAAACGATATCCTCAATAGGCATGGCATCCAGAAAAGCAATATACGGTGCTTCTGCCGCAATATCTGTCCAGTACCCGGGAGCAATTAAAACCGCAAAAGCGTCCATTACGATTGTCTGCGTGGTTTCCTTGTCGGTATTCCAGACCATCTTCTCGAAGGTAACGCCGTATTCTTCCATGCGATCAACCGACGATTTTAAGGAATCCCGCTGGCATGATTCAATCCACCATTTCCGGAGATAGGTATTAATCTGGGGAACGCCGTCATTGTTTCCGTCAAGAGGAATAACCTCCGCTGCCGGATTTCTTGCAGTCAGGTTCGCAACTATTCTCTGCTTATTGCTGAAAATAAGATTCACGGTTATCTTGCTGCCTTTGGAAGTTTTCTGTGTATTATTCCAATGACTGCCCCTGACCATCTTGTTATTCCAACGCCATCTTTCAGGCAGATTCAGGCGGTCTCTTTCGGCAAGGGCGATACCGACACAATCCCAGGCGAACTTAGCTACGTCCTTATGCCCTTTGGCCGGTATATTCCGTAAGTTATAATCAGTATAGGTTTCAGTTTTTCCCATTATTCGCTTTTTCCTTGCAGGAAATCAGGCAATTATTTGCTGCTTCGGGATCTCGGTATATCGTTTTGCAATATCCGCATTCATGGGCAGCCACCTGCAGAACTGCGGGCTCGTTCACGGCTGGCTTAAACCGCTGCTTTCTCTCTCTTTCAAGATATGCAAGCTCCAGTTTATTCAGCGGTTTGCTCCGGACTGCGACACCCTTTACTATTGCGAATCCGTTACCGTCCGCGTATTCGCTCCCGCATGAAGGGCACACAAGCTGACCGTATCCGCCGGTACCGTCCGGATCTTTCGGGAATTCATCCCACATCTGCGATTTATAGGGCTCGATCATGGCGAACATATTTGCAGATATTAATCTGTCGGGTTGAAACTGATCCGTGGTTTTATAGAATACGCCGCGGCAACTACGGCAAATAAGGTCTCTTCCAGCATAATTCATAAAACTCTTTTTCATGCGGCACCTGCTTCCGTCTGATGCAAGAATCTTTCATTCATTCTTTTTATAACCCCGGGGAGTTCGGGCTCTTTTTCTTTCTCAATAATATTGCCCTCTTCTCCGATGTTGAAAGCAGATCCCTTCGGTTCCCTGATCTGCATGAACGGATCATAAGCATCTCTCTTTGTTCTGAAGACCGCATAAGCTCCGGCCATTACAGCAACAATAATCAAGACGCCTTGCAGCATGAATAAAAACAATAGATATCCTAAACTTATCCCCTCAACTGTTATCACGAACACCCCCCTCAAATTTTCCAAGCCATAACAGTGACATTAAAGCCGTAACTCCGATATGAAGCTGAAAACTTATAAATGAATTTACAGCAATTATAACGAGAGCTGTTATGCAAAGTATTTTATTGTCTGATATTTCCTCTCCCCAAAGTTTCAATATGCTGGTTGCAACATATCCGGCCAGAATCAGAACCGAAACGAAACCCATTTCAAAAACCATTCTCAAGAACTCGTTATGCGGACTATGGTTATAAACATTCGGATATTGACCAAGACCCCATCCGAGCAGAGGTTTTTGCTTTATCGCTTCCATAACGCCGCCCCACATGACCCATCGGGATTCAACCGAGGCGGTGTCAACAAACAGAATATACAGAAGGAATCCGAGCGCACTGGCCAATATAAACCAGAACAAAAAACGATATCCCTTGAGTTTCCAATAAATTATAATGCCTGCCATAATTGCTATTGCGGCGCCGGAAGTTCGGGTAAGTATCAACCCGATTACGATCAGGGGGATAACCCAGCCCCTGCCTTTCCGGAAAGCGGCCGGCAATGCGAAAGCAAAAAGCGCCGCAGATTCATTCCTGTTTGCCGTTACGCCTTCGCAGTCAGCACCCCAGAACATTCGGTATGGAACATGGATATTCAGTAAGTCGAAGCCGATAACGATTAAATTCACCACTGCAACAATCAGCAGAACATCGAAGACATGCTCAAAATATTCAGGCCTATAGCTCATAAAGAGAAGCAAACCTGAAGCGATCAGGATATTGTGCAAAGTCTTGTATCCAGCGGCGTTATAAACCGGATAAACATGGGAGAATACGGCCAGAAGAACAAACACTCCGAGCCAGATATTTACCCTGTCGACAAGCCAGATAGCCAATATCAACGAGATCCCGACAACGGCAGAAAGTTCCATAGAGGCCCGCATAATAGAGTTTGGCACCCTATATATGCAGGCCACTATGAGGATCAGGCCGATGATTATTGACAAGGTTTTATTCATTCAACTACCTATTATTATTAATAATACTCAGCCCACACCTTACCGATTTCCATCGTATAATCGCTTGAACCATCGTTCCAAATCTGCAATGTAATCAAGGTGTCTTTAGAAGCGGCAGCAAGTGCAGCTGCATTTGGCGTGAGAGTTATAAGCCCGTTCTTTGTTGAAAGTGCTGTTTCGGTTGGCTGTGCCGCTGTCTGCGCTATCTCGGTCGCAAATACCGTTCCGGGCGAGTTAAAAATCAGATCCCAATCTATTCGCTGACTGGTATAATCCGGGGAGCTTCCTGACACCAACATTTTTACAACGAGACCGCCATTATAATTCGGGAGCTTAAGATTCCAAGCCAGTTTCGCGGTTTCCGCTGAACTTGCATAGATAATTTTGGGTATTGAATCAGTTATCGCTACGCCCGGAGCTGTCGTTCCGTCATTACTCATAATTCCAGTACCGACTATGAAGGCATCGTTCAACCCCAAATCAATAAATTTCGGTTGCTGCAAGGCCCTTGTTACGGTCGGTAACTCATTATCACCACTTGCGGATGTGTCTCCATATTCCATGATAGGAAAGGTTGCCTGGTCTCCGCCGACCGTTACGGCCCTGTTATTGCCCGCATAAACAGGGGCAATCAAAAACATAATCATTAAAAATGCAGTTAATACAGCCCATAATCTTTTCATCTCGCCTTCTCCTTTTTTTGTTTAATCATCAGTCGCTTGCTATAAAAGCCGCCGAACTTTGTGTCCCGCTGCTTCTAACGCCAGTAATAATTTCCCAATCAATTTCCGCCTGTGTTTTCTTTGGCTTTATATCGAGCATCGGCACCGTAAAAAACATGGCTATAAGCGCGGATTCATCGTAACAGTTATGAACAAGAATGCCGCCTTCAACACAAAACGCATGTGTATCAGCGGCATTCAAACAATAAACATCGGCTTTCCCGGCTGGTTTAACGCTCCTTGCCTTTACGAGTTGCCCACGTTTTTCTTGCTGCACAAGAACTTGAACAAGTTTTCCCGAATCCGATAAAGCCGTTTCCGCACATAGAACATGTTCCGGATTTGCGGTTTTTATTTTGCCATTTTCGTTGCTGACATTTTCTTGAACAATATTTGCTGAATGATAACCCTTCGTATGGTTCACCACAATATTCGCAGAGCTTACTTTCCTTAACATGCATTTTGTTTTTACAGTGTTTTTGATATTGCTGCTTATGCCATTCAATGCCCTGTTCGCTTCCATGCCATGCAACAGCCCCGGAATGCATAGACTCAATCCATGCTGTGTGATCGTTCTTTTTACCATGCAAAGACATGTGTTCACTTGCAGATTTAAGCATAATATTATCTGGTTGATTGTTTGAACGGTTTCCGTCTTTATGGTGGGAATGAGCTCCTTTAGGAATTTTACCATTGAAAAATTCCCAAACAACTCGATGCAATCTAACACCTTTTCTTTGAAAATAGAAACCGCATAACCAATATCTTTTACCATCAAACTCTTGCGTTGTTTCGTTAATAATCTTGACTTCCATATAGTAGCCTCCTTTAAATGTTGGTTGAGGCTTATACTAATATGGCATGTTTCATTTGTCAAGTCCCTTGCTCTTATATATCCATTTGTTTTAGTAAAGAATTTATGGTCATCAGTGCAAGTTACCACTTTCCCATTTTCAAATTCCACTTTCACAACATCTGCATCTTTTCTTGTTAATCTACAATCAGAAAAATCAGTCCAATATCCACCGGCTGTCAGTATCTTCCCTTTTTTATTAACCAATTCTTTTATAGGGATAGACCCTTGTTCTGTCTCAATTAATGTTCCTCCGTGCAGGCAATGGTCCTCTTGGCCATCATCGATTTCCTCCGGATTCTCTTCATCAATCGCAAGCTGAGGAATCGTTCTTATAAAGTGAGAACAGTTCTCATAAACCATCATCATCGGCGGGCTTCCGTCTCTCGGTATTGCAAGTCTTTCCCTGACCGCCCTGATCTTGAGTTTTCGGTTTGGGTCCCCAGGGGTTAAGGGGATTCCCTTTTCCGCAAATATATCTGCGGTTGAAGGCCCCTGCCCTCCGCCGTAAGTATCGGCTCTTTTGTTGAATGAAGTCGGATCGCAAAGCCTGATTTGAACCCTGCTCTCAATTCCCAATTCATGTTCTTTTGCGATAATCCCATCAGCGATGGCAGAATCAACCATCCTCAAGCCGTCATCCTCTTTCCCGCTATATCCGTACCATTCAGCAAATCTGTAAAGCCTGTTCTCTCTGTCAGACCACCACCAACCTATCGAAAAAGGTTTCCCGAAACCCCAGTCGTAAGTCATATATATTGGTGCGAATTCCGGAACCGGTTGATTTGGTATGATGTGCTTGCTGGTAACTTCGAAAGCCTGACCGATAAACACATCCCAATCGCCATCAAGCCATGCTTTCCTTAATACGGGATCTGAAATGGCTGCGAGGCGAGAGACATACTGCGGATCTGCGTCACACAAGATTTTGTTATCGGTAAGAAAAGACGGGATGTAAACCCTTGATTCACGATGTATAATTCCGTTATGTTCCGTTTCTACAAAGAAGGGAACTTTAGGCGGATTGCCGCCCGATCCGAGCCTGAAGAAGTTCTTGACCTGTCCATGTCCCGGACCGCCTGGGTTTCCGGTGCAGAAAATATGTCCTCTGACTCCACCGGCAGAACGCAAGGAGCCTCTTAGTTTATCAATAGCGGTTGTAAAAAATGGTAATTGTGGGGCCTCGTCGATTGAGATTTCAACAAACTGGTGGCCTATCCAGTCATTCAGGGCTTCTTGATATTGCATAGCCGTGATTGTTACGAGACCGCCGTTTTTGAATCTTAAAACATTCGTCTGCTGTTCACCGCCAACAAGTTCGGCCGGGAGTCCGTTTCTGATAAGTCCTGCTATGCGCCGCCTTAATTCTTTCAGGTCTTTATATTTGCGTCTGATTATTAATCCATTCCATAAATGACCGTAAGTTATGGCTCCGAAAAACTGTCTTCCAAGCAATACATCCGACTTGCCACTTCCACGGCTACCACCAAACTTAATGACATCAACAGGGCATAGACAGGCTTCCGTCTGCGGTCCTGCCTGCGGAAACCAGACTACATTCTGCGGTGCTGCTTGCCCTGGTGTCGTCAACTGAATAACCTCGCAATTAAATCGACTATCGACTTACCGATATCGTAAATAAAAAGAATCCATCCTGCGTCATTGGCCAGCGGGGATATCAATTACGGCTTCCTTTGCGCTTTCTGTGTTGTTAGAAACCCCGGCGTCTTGCGTAAGCAATGTATTTTCTTTGAGATTATTATTAGTGATAAACCGCTGCCAATCTTCAATGTTCTGTAGCGGTGCTATTGGAAATACGATAACGGGTGACACTGAAACCGGCGGCGGGGTCTTCGGGCTCCATCCTTCGAATCTCTCATAAACGAGTTTGACTTCGGGAGCTTTGCCGTCTGTGGTTGCTGTTTTAAATAGGGCATCGTCAACTTTTGATAATCTTGGAGAATAGCATTTCCGGCGATTATCGAGCGCCTTAGATTCGATATCGTCCAGTTCGGCAGCCGTAAACAATTTATAGATATAACTGGATTTGCATTTAAGGCCTGCGATTCCACAATATTCTGCTCTGGATTCCGGCCATGGATTTACGGTATTACCCAGATAAGCGATAAGCATGTCCCCGCGTTTTTTCTTTGCACCGAAATGTTTTGGGGTAGATCCGCCGAGGCCTTTGCCTTCCGGATTAGCAGAAGCGGGCTCGGGATATTTAGCAACAAAAACAAGGCCGTTTTCCTGCACTATTCCATGCTTTGTCTTACGCGCAATAGAATCACCGCGAGGACGACCGGGCGGCCGTTTCGGAGGCGGCCGATCATACCGCTTGTCATACCGTTTCTTTAATTTAGCCTTTAATTGCTCGTCTGAAATCATCAGGCTTCCTCGTTGATATTGCTCACATAAACAATCCTTTGTTCTGTAAATTAATTATATCGCATACTATATATCCGCCTGAATGAATACATTCTACACACTGGATATAAAATATCCGTATAAATAAAGATTGCAAGAAAATTCATTCAAAACTAAAAATAATAAATATTTCACTTGACATTATATTTTAATATTAATATTAACACATCATGCAGCATTAAACTTTTTGGAGATACAAGATATGGAGGGCAACTGAAAATGTCTAAACTATTCTCACCGCTTTATATTCTGAGCTTCCCTGACGATCTCCGCGCATGGATCGAACACCAGGTTACAGAAGATAAGCTCCGGCACAAGGCCACGGGCAGTCACGGCAAATCCCCGAATCTTGGGAACTATATTGTTGATGTTATGAACAGGCACAGGAAGGAAAAGGAGGAATAAAAAACTATGAAAAAACACAGAGACATCATAATCATCGCAGTCTTTTCAGCCATAATCGTCTGCATCTCATATTTCATGACCAATCAGGAAACAACACCAAAGACACCAGCAATCCAAACTGAAACATATCGGCAAATAGACCTCACCTGCACTTGTGGAAACAAAATATCAACCGTTGTCGCAATCCCTTCGGAAGTCAGGTCAATTTCTACGGACATGCTGGCTTTTGCAAATGGGCTTTTGGCCGGCCCAAACCCAAAGGAGGAATATATGTTTAATGTAATTAACCTGCTTTATAATTCTGTAATGTTTACCGGGACCTGGGATGAGTGTACCAAGT